>Ga0307515_10017792_pt1 | contig 12923 bp, 15 predicted proteins | sample 17_EM_MG_FD_194513 | JGI IMG/M metagenome (GOLD analysis project Ga0307515, IMG submission 194513) | Populus trichocarpa ectomycorrhiza microbial communities from riparian zone in the Pacific Northwest, United States - 17_EM | ecosystem: Host-associated > Plants > Roots > Unclassified | place...
TTGCTCACAGCCCATTTAAATATAGCCCGGAGCCGCCGTCAGGTTCAGCAAGTGGAAACGTGAAGGGTGTAAGTCCGTTTCTTTGCGGTTCATGACCCTGCTCATTTGACTTAATAGATACCGACTTTATCGGCCTCGGGAAGTCCCACGGGTCTTGGAACGTCGTAAGCGACTGTTTGGAATGTACGAGAAAACGCGAACTTAATTCGATCCTTCACAGGTTCGTTCTGAGGCCGACGAGTTGTTGCTTCGCCACGCCGGAAAGCTCGGTGCAAAGATCATTGAAGAGACGAAAGTCAACAGCCTTGTTTTCGAAGGTGACTCTGCTACCACTCGTCCCATCGCCGCCAAGTGGACCAACGCTCAGGGTCAAAGTGGCACAATCGAGTTCGACTACCTTGTCGATGCATCTGGACGTCGCGGCATTATGTCCACCACGTACTTGAAGAACCGTAGGATTAACGATGCTTTCAAGAACATTGCGTTTTGGGGTTACTGGAAGGGCTGCAATAAGTACAAGCCCGGAACCACTAGAGAGAACGCTCCCTATTTCGAGTCTCTGCAGGGTGGGAGGTCCTTCCCAATTTTATTTACCAAACTACATACTGATTCGCACTGTGGTTGAAGATGAGTCTGGCTGGGCCTGGTTCATCCCACTGCACAACGACACCGTCTCCGTCGGTGTCGTCCTTCACCAGGATATCTACAGCCGCAAGCGCAAGGAGCTCAGGGAGAATAGCAACGACTCGTCCTTGGAAGCGCTCTACCACTCAACGCTCGATAGCTACACACCGGATATTAAGGCACTACTAGGTGAAGGCGAACTTCAGGAGAGCGACGACGGTGCAACTGTCAAGCAAGCTAGCGACTTTTCTTACAATGCCCCGCGCCATGCTGGCCCTCGTTACCGTGTCGTTGGAGATGCAGGCGGTATGCCTTTATCAATTGTATTTCGCTCCTTTACCTCATTCCCGTGTTTCTAGCATTTATCGACCCCTTCTTCTCTTCTGGTGTTCACCTCGCTATTGCTGGTGGTCTGAGCGCTGCCGTCACAATCTGTGCCGAAATCCGCGGTCACTGCACCCCCGAGGAAGCTGAGGAATGGCATACTACCAAAATTGGCACATCTTACGTTCGGTGAACCGTTATGCGATGGCAAATTGACGCGTGGTTGACCATTCTTTCCATTGCAGATTCCAACTCGTCGTCATGTCTGCCTACAAGCAGATCCACAACCTCGATGCCTCTATCCTCTCGGACGTTGATGAAGACAACTTTGACAAGGCGTTCGATTTCTTCCGCCCTGTCATCCAGGGCTCTGCCGAATTTGGCAAAGCATTGAGCAAGGATGAGGTCGAGAAGACGTAGGTCGCATCCAACGACCTGTTGATATCCTTCCTGACGCTTTCATTATAGTGTCAACTTTTGTGGCAACCTTTTCAGTGAGGTTCAACCGGACGATATTCTCTCTGTGCAGAACAAGATGGTTGGCGAGACTACGAAGCAGGCCAAGGAGGTCATGAAGCAGCTCGATGCTCGCAGCTTTATCAGTCAGGAGCACACAAACGGCCTTCGCATGTTCGGATCGGACCCCATTAATGGCTACGTTGTGGAACTTGAGACCAGCAAGCTGGGCTTGGTGAAGGTGTAATTCCATGATACTCACCTCCTACGTACGAGGTCGGAAATAGAGGCATTCTGTCCCGCGCTCCCCTGTAAGTCGCGGAATTATGTATTTAAAATTACTTGGATATCCTATGGCGTTACAACGAGCCGATATAGTCGCGTGTGCCCGAGTATTTGTTGACTAAATCGTCTATCGAGGTTTATGACGAGATTCAGAGAGAAAGGAGGAGCGCATCGGGATGGAAAAAGCGTGGGTGAGATTCACGATAAACGTCATCCCTTGTCCAATAAGCGGACTCCATGGAACCAGCTTGTATGAGTGCAACGAACTGAAATCCTCGACATAACTGGTCCCATGTCCCTGAGGAAAGCGAAGAATGTAGCCAGCTGGGAATTAACAGGGACAAAATTGGCTAGTGAAATCATAAGTAGACCTGTATAGTACTATTTGCATCCACGGCCATAGGACTTCGAAAGCACCGCATCCCGTCCGATCTGCGCAGTTAACCGGAGTGCCGCCCAGTTAGTACCACGGTGGGGGACCACGCGGGAATCCTGGGTGCTGTGGTTTTTTGCATCACTCTGCCTTGGATAGGACCTCCTGACTTAAACACACCCATAGTTCTCGGTACACATCCGGAATATATTCAATGTGTGCTATAGTTGTGGCATTCATTGTTCCCTTGTGTTAGACCATGGGCATGGGTTAGCAGGGAGCAAATCGAAATACTTTGAAGCGTAAACATTTCTGCGATGGAAAGTGTTCGAAATGGCTTCTTCGCACCTCCCCATTCTCATCCACTTGATAGGTTATCTTGTGCACGTTCTCATCGCTCTCTGCCCCTAAATGTCGGCGCATTTCTCTCCAGTCGCAAAACTATTCTGCAAGGATGGCACATAGCCACGCAAATAGAGAGAACACATGGTACTTAATTTTCATGCACTGTCAATTATGTTTCCTTATACCCGATGTATGTAACCCCTGAATCTATTTACCGCACAACTATCGTCTGTCCATGGGAAATTGACCGCGAGCGTAGGTCGTGTATGCTGACGGTGTGCCGGATCAATGGGTTGCCCACGCCGAGTTCACTATCCTTGTTTATTTGAGCTCGGCGAGATATTTCGGATTGTCCCCGTCATTAGGGTGCTTTTCCAACAACTAAATGGATGTATTATAGGACTGGAGGTTAATGTGGTCAGGGGACATACGGAGATGAGCTTGGCGACGTAAGCCTTCTTGTTCTCCTCTTCGGTAGTATCCTTACGACCGTTCCAAGCATCCCTAATGGGAAGACAGTTAAATAGGCTGACCATGACACTCGAATGTCGCGACTAACCACTTTGCCTTGCCTGCAAAGTCAAGCATTCCAGGCCGGTCAGTGTTTACGTTTCCGATCGTGGCTGTGGATGGCAAAAGGGGGAGACAAATCACAATATGAGAGGACGAAGGTGGTCAACCAACGCGATCTGGAAGGGAGATTGAAGAGGAGAAATACCCTGTTTGTAGCAAGCATAGAACTGGGTGGCGGTTCGTATCAGCAATGAGATGATCGACAACAACACTATGGACCAGCCTCACCTCCAGCTTGTCGTCATTGGTTGGCTGGACTGGACCCTCTTTGGGCAGACCGTTGACTAGTGTGGAGAGGGGTGTGATGATGAGCGCGATTCAGGGCGGAGGACACAAAGAAGGAGAATCACCGATCTCTACAGCCCTAGTGAACTTGTCTGCCATTTCTGTGAGGACGGGAGTGTAGCTAGCTTGGCAAAGGAGGAGGGGAAGATGCAACAAAGCAAAAAGCAACTTACAACTCGTTCCAAATAATCTAGAACCCGGCAATGTCGACAGCTCGGCTCACAACTGTGGATACGCAGGAGAGCATTCACCCAACCTCGACAGCTGCCACGCTTGATTCTCAGCTCCTCGGATCGCCGAAGGCCCCACCGACTGCCCAAGAAATCCAGCGTAAACTCTCCGTAGCCCAGCGTACTCAAAAGGTATGCGCATCGTGATACCTCTTAGATCTTCCCTGAGTGCTTTGCTGTCTCCATTCGCCCCGCTTGCCCTGTTGCTGAGCGCTGACGGCGTCACTCGTGGTACATACCTGTGGGACTCTGTTCAGCCATCTAGCAGCTCCTGGGGCCGTTTTGGTGCTCAGTGCCGCCTTCTGGTTGTCGCCACTGCTACTCTTGATTCGACGAATGAACAGCCACATGGTGTCGGCGTAGGCTCGCCTCTGACGCCATATTGGTGCATCCACACTCGAATATATCTCAGATTCTGTCTTAATTCACAACGTACTCGGTATCGGACTGCCGATTACATGAGCTCGATCTAGCCCAGACTCAACGTCCTGGGCACGGAGGGTTGCAGTCGGATTTTGCAACTCAAGATCCCTGGACCATGGGTTTCATGAGTGTATCCTCTTAAGGAGTCGTTTGGAGCTCCTGACGGATCCCTCCAATTTTCTGGAATTTTGCCAGGTTGTGTCGCCATATCGGGCTCTAGTGGCTTCGCTGGGTTCCCAAGCATCTTAAATGGTGTTGTTCGTATGATCGGTGCGGTGTTATTCATGTATCGCATCATTGACAGGTTGAGAGTCTTATTTTAACCCTCCACACAATAAAGGAGGTGTCAGTCGCTTCCTCTGCACATTGCTTCACCTACTTCTGCATTCCCTTGATGTTCCCTTCTCTGAAAATGACTGACACATATCCTCTCTTAGGGCAAGAACAAAGCCCCAAATGCAGGCCAATCTGGGACAGAATCGGAAGACGAATTTGTCATGTCACCTGAAGCCATGCATGCTACTACTGGAATCAATGCCGGAGCGAATCAGGGACTTTCTTCAATCGCCGAGCGGCCAATGTCGGGTGGCGAGGAGAGCGAAGATGATGAAGACGAGTTGGCTGGTGGATGGAAAGCCGCAAAGCCAGACCAGAATGCTATGATCAAGGCTGACCAGAGTCTGCAAGTCCTCCACTCCGGCTCTTTGTGGAAGAAGGGCAACAGGAGAAAGGTGTGTTGGTGACTTGTGTTTTCAATATCCTAATCGTAGCTTACGCTGGCAACCAATAGACATGGAAGAGGCGGTGGTTTGTCTTGCGCCATTCTCACTTGGCGTACTACAAAACACCCGCCGAGTACAAGCTTCTCCGGTTGCTCGACATTTCGGAAATCCATGCCATTACGCCTGTCTCGCTCAAGCGGCACGAAAACACCTTTGGTATCGTCACTCGTGGCCGGACCTTTTACCTGCAAGCAGGAACTCAAGATGAAGTCGAGGCCTGGGTGGTAAAGCTGAATGAAGCCAAGGACGCCTTGCAACCGACCAACTCGGCTGGAACAGTACTTATCGCTAGCCCACCACCTCCGGCCTCTTCAGCGTATCAAGCCGCCATCGTTGGCTCACCAGCCTCACCAGCAAAGGTCCTGCCCACGCCTCCTCAACTGGTTGTGCCACCGTCCCCGAAGATAGTGGCATTCAATGAGCCCTCTTCTCCCGTTCAAACGAATACCAACAAAAGGAACTCGAGGGCCATTACAGTCTCCTCGTCAGACTCGGAGCCTGATGAACCTACCAAGACGCCGGTAACTGTCAACCCCAAGGATGCTGGCAAAGTGATCATGAGTGGCTATCTCATGAAGTGTGGGAGCAAGCGGAAGACATGGCGCAAGCGGTGGTTTGTCCTGAGTGCGGAAAGGATGATTTATACTGGCAGTCATATGGTGCGTAACACGCCTGGATCATGTCAAACGTGGATGGGATGTGTCAGTGGCGCCCACATGGATCGCTCCACAAAGGCGAGGCTCATGGCCACTCAACTGATAGTGCTAAGCGCTGTATGGGCTGAAGTCCGGTGTGGCATTTGGCATTTGGTGAACCGCGTCCCTTGCCCTGAGAGTAGTTATGGTTGAACAATCGAGTCAGGCACGCGCAACCCTGGGTGAGGTGAGGTACAATGGAGATGGATATGATTTCCGGCGCTTCGCGCCTATGCCACTGTTCCATAACCGCGAGTTCTCTCGGTTATAGTCGGATTCCTGAACTCGTATCTTACCACTTAATTCTAACGCGAGGAGAGCCAAATTCACTGACACGTTATCATGTTCCGATGAATCGGACTATTTTTATTTTCAATCTAGGGTACAAAGCCGCACCGGGAAATTCCGTTAAGCCAAATTTTGGACGCCATGGAACATAAGTCGCATCACCGGGAGACAAAGCACCTAGGACCCGGGAATAGTAATGTGACCGGAGCGAGTGGGGGCATTACTGCTGCGGCTTCAACGGGGGTCACGACTGCTGCCACTGGAGCTACAGTGTCCAACAGCAACGCGAACGCGTCTGGTCAGGCCACCTCATCTGGTGGGCAGTCTGGAGCCGAGGAAGATACTGCTGGCACGCTGGCGGGTACGTTAGCTGGTAGCAAATTTACCTTTAAGGTGATTACGCCGAAGAAGACACTGTTGTTGTGTGCACCGAGTGAGGAAGAAGAAGTCAAATGGATCGGTGCAATTCGCGTGCTGATTGCCAGACGGACGAATGCGGAGGCGGGCTGCTCTGGGCATGTGCAGCTGGCGAGTGGGGGTGGGAGTGGGAGTGGGAGTGGGAGCGGAGTGGGTGAGGTGCACAAGAAGAAGGAGGAGAAGGAGAAGGAGAAGGAAGCAGCTGACACAGGTGGGACGAGAAGCCGGAGTATCAGTGCTGCTGGCCGTGGAGCTGGCGGTTTGGGAGGAGGCGACAAGGAGTAGTAGGAATCAAATTAATCAGTCAGTTTGGAGCTTGGGGAGGTGGTTCATACTATACGAGGCCGATCAGGCACTTTTATCGTTTTTGTACCTATCTTTCGTTCTTTTTTTCTTTCCTTTTTTTGTAATTGCCAAATGGATACGGATTAGCCTGGTGCAGTTGTTGGGATCCCTGTTCCTATGAACGATTGCGGAGAGAAGCAGAGAAGTGGATGAAAAAAGAAGAGGGCATTCATTGAGACACACTCTTTGGGGAGACATTGCGTTGTCAGCTTGGTTTGGTTTGTTGATGGGTCCATGACAATGGGTCGATGGGACAGAGAGAAGGACAAGGTTTCTCGAGGGGCTGATCGGTGTGTTGATCGGTGTGTTGGTGTGTGTCGGTGTGAGTGTCGGTGGTGGGGTGAGGGGCCGTGCCGTCGTCCGGAGGGATGGCATGCCGGAGTGGGAATAGTCACGAGCACAGTGAGGATATGTCGCCTTTGCCTTGGCCCGGGGAGGCGGGGAGGGGCTGTGAGGGTAGCCCCAGGGGATAGAGATTGATAGTGTCAAAAAAGGTTGAATGAACGAAGAACGCCACGGAACGGGAATTGAGCGGCTCCAGGGGCTTCACTTTGACTTTGGCAGGGTGGCAGGGTGGCAGGGTGACGCAAAAGGTTACGTGCGGACGGAACGGAGGTGGAATGAAGGTACGAACAGGGGAGGCCCAGACCAAACGAGCAGATCACACAGCAGATCACAGACGAAGGAGGAAGGGAAGGGAGGGAGGAAGATGGAAGAAGGTTGCAAAGCAAATAGAATGCATGAATGAATGAAACATAAGCATAGGCAGTAGAGTAGGACTTGGGACGGTGTGAGTGGCCCGTTGAAAGCCGCAAAAGCCGCGGGTTAAGAGTTTGTGGCTTGGGGGCCTGGGGACTGAGCTGGCCCCGAAGACGGGATAAATGCAACACAAGCGAAGGAGATCCGTGGGTAGATGATGATCGGAAGAAACCTACCTCCTTGAAAAAGCAAAGAGAAAGAGAGGCAAGCTGGCGGAGTGCCTGACCCTGGTCGGGGCCAGCCACGAGAGGGTACCACGAGTGGTGTGAGTGCCTGAGTAATGATCGTTGTTATCCATTTTGCGAGGGCGAACAGGGTTGTGGCTTGACGAGTGAGCATATGGGTCTCAGACGGGAGACGGGAAACGGGGGACCGGGATACGGGGGACACGCAACGCAGATAGTGGGACTGTTGGTGGATCGATAGGCGTCGCTTCCGATTCGATTCCCGGCTCTCTCGCTCCAACCTGAAGCTGAACGTGCGGGCAGCTGGGCGCTTATTGCGGACAGCCTCACAGCCTCGGTGCCCAAAATCCCCAGAGAATACAACGCCCGTTCGGTGTTCGGCGTCGGTCACTGCGGCCAAATCGCTTAGAAGGCTGTTGCTGTGAAACGTGGGGGTCTCGGGGAATTTTTAGAGAATTTGTAGATGGGGGCCGCAGGTTCGGGCGCTCTTCGCCTCCGGTGGTTTGCGATTGCGACTGTGTGGTGATTGCAATGCAGGTGGGCAGGCAGGCAGGTCAGGCAGGCAGGCAGGCAAATGAGGCTTCGCTTTCGTTGGGCCCTGACAGCAGACAGCGTAGACAACAGTTATTATACTCCATCATACATTTATAACATAAACATAAACATAAACATAAACAAAAACATAAACATACATCTATATCTATATCTGTCTCCTTCCCTGGCGCTCTCGCTCTCTCTCTCTTTCCTCGAACCCTCGTCTGAAACGCCCGACCCTTCTCCGCCACCATCCGTATCCTCGCCGTCCTCGACGAACTCGTCCGAGTCCTCGACCTCCCCGCCTCTCGCTCACTCGCCGCTTGCCCGCCCGCTTGCATTCTCCCCGCCCATCCCGCCCCGACGCCGTCCCTGCCGCTGTCACTGCCACTTGCCACGCCCACGGCTTGTCGTTGTCATTCTCCCCTATCCCGTCACCGTTCTGTACTTGTAATTTCATCTATTTTCACCTTAACGAACGAAGCTGCACTCCACCCCCTCCTCCACCACACCACCCCCAACCCCCTGCCCTCACACACCCCGCCTCGCCATGGTCATCCAGACGCAGCGCAAGTCGCAGACCGCCATCGCGCCGCCCAAGAGAGCCACAAAGACGGCAAGCGCACTCGCCGCCGCCCACATATCCGCCACAGAGGTCAAGCAGAAGCGCAAACGCACCAAACAAGGTTGCATTACCTGCCGAGTTCGCGGCAAGGTGCGCACCACTCTCCTTTTGTCCCCGATCCTCGATCCTCCCGTGCGCGCGCTTAGCCCCTCAGCCCCATGGCTTGCTTTGCGTGGCGCGGCCTTCCTGCCTGACTGCCCGCCCGCCAGCCAGCGCTGACCATTCGATTGTATCCGTTTCTAGAAATGTGATGAAGTCCGCAACGACGACGGTACCTGCAACACCTGCAACAGACTCCGTATCCATTGTCTCGGTTTCGTTGACCGCCGTCCAGAGTGGCTCCGAGTAAGCCAGTCCACTCCCTTGTACTTTGTCCAGCCCACTCATTGCTCTTTGTACCTTCCAGACCAAGGAGAACATCAAGGTCTGGCGGAAACGCGTTACAGACTTTCTCCTCTCCCAAGGCTTCGTAAAGGGCTATGCTGGATGTGGTCTCCGCTCCGCCAACGTCCCCGAACGCAGACTTACTCTTCAAGAGATGCGCGAGAACCTCAGCACCGGCGATGCCTCTGAGCCAGACTCTCCCGACAGTCCCCCGGCCCCGACTTTCACCGCTCCCGCTCCCCCCACTCGCCTCCCCCACCCCCCTTATCGTGATGATACAGTGTACTATGGCACCACATGGCCCACGCACCCACAGCTTCATATCCATTATACACAGTCAGACTCCGAATCCAACAGCACACCCCCCCAGCAGCTTAACGATCTCAACGTCGATGTCATCTACCAGGACCAACACCAACACCAACACCAACACCACCAGCACCATCAACACCACCAACACCACCAACACCACCAACAGAACCCAACTTCCAGTGAGTCTTCCTTCTAACCAGCCTTCCGCCGTCCAGCCTCTCATTCCTTCCTTCCTTCCTGCCTTACAGTCGTTAACTACTCCCCTCTCAAAGTTGCATCTCCGTCTTCGTATAGTTCGCCGCCATATACTCTATACAATCATACAAATCCGACGACGCTCCCCCCTCTGCTTTCTCCTCTTCCTTCACAGCATCCTGGCTATGTAGCTCCCGGACTCGTGTCCGGTGCGTCCATGTTTTATTAAGTATTGTCCCCCCCCCCACCCCTGTCCTTCATAGTTGCACCTCTTTCGCCTTCACTTTCACCTCGGACACTGTACACGTTTGGTTCCGGCTTACGTAATAGCCCGTCGTTCGCCTTGCTGCTGCTTTCTATTTCCCACATTATTCCTGCTGTATATTTTCGGTTCGTAAATTCATTCTAATTGGATGCTCTCTGTTTAGCAGGTCCTACTGCCCCCACCGAACTTTCAATGGCCATTGTTTCGCACTACTCGCCCACGTCCGACTCTGATTCGCCTACGAACCAGCAGGTCGTATTGCCGTATCAGTACCCTGCTCCTTACACTATGCCAATGTTCATCACCCCTGGCAGTAGCTTCCAATCCGAATTCTACATTGATCGCTACTTCAATCAGGTCCTCGGCATCCAATATCGTCTTGCAGACCAAAGAGCTCTTCGCTCTATCATATCCTCTCTCGCGCAACAAAACGCCGCTGTGAAATCGTCCATCTCCCTTCTCTCCGTCTTGCACATTCAGTCCCAAGCGCATGCGGTGTCCCCGGGAGGCACAGGCCTTCTCCCAGCCCCATCCCCGTCTGCCCAAAAGCTCTACGACAAGCTGTACGAACAGACCCGCAAGCTCCTCATAGAGTCGAAGATGTTCAAACAGGGGCGGCTGGACGAAGGCGATGCAATGGCGTGCCTGCATCTCATCTCCGCTTTCCTCTTCTCCGGTGGGCGCGGCACCTGGTACGAGTTCCTGCACACGGCAGGCGACTGGGTCGAGGCGACGATCCGCGATCATGGCGAGTCCCCACACCTTGCATTGCTTGGACTGAACGAGCGCGGCCACTTCATCTTCCGCGCGACAATGTGGATGGACGTCTTCTCGGGCGTGTCGCTCTGCCGCCCGCCACGCTTTTTGCATTGGTACCAGCAACTCTTCCGTGGCCTCCCCGACGAACTCGGCATGGAACGCATCATGGGCTGCCCGAACGACGTTATTCTCGCGTTTGCCGAGACAGCCCGGCTCGAGCACGACAAGGAGTGCGAGACCGCCGCCGCAGCGACGGCGACTGCGACCACCAATAGCGGCAGGAGCCCCGAGGCGGATATGATGCTGCAGTACATGCTCCGCGGGAGGGGAATGCAAATTGAGACCTACATCCCTGAGGTCGCGGGCCCCGCGCCACTGCCCAGTTGGGAACGGTTTGTGGAGCTGCAGGACACGGAGGATGGATCGACGGACGCTGAGACTGTCGAGCGGGAGACGAGGATGAAGGTTGCCGAGGTCTTCAAGCAGGCTGCGAGGGTTTACCTGCACTCTGTCATCGAGGGGTGCGATCCCCAGGTACCCACCATCCGACGAGCTGTCCTGGCTTCCACCCAAGCTCTAACGGTACGTGTTTCGTGTTCAGCACGCTCTCCAAGGTTTCACCCCTCGCTCATATTTTTCATTTTTTCCAGGCACTACGTTCGTCCCCACTCGACCGCGCCCTCGTGTTCCCCATCACGATCACCGGCTGCCTGGCCGCGACACAGGCCGAGGTCGACTTCTGCCTCGCCCGCCTTGCGAACGTCGGCAACGACGCCAACTCGTTTGGCAATTGCCTGCAGGCCCGCGAACTCATCCATGCCGTCTGGGAGAAGCGTACCGCCGTCGGTATCGACGCAAACGGTGTACCCATCAAGTCTCAGTGCATCAACTGGCGCATCGTCATGCGCGAACTGGGTGAAGACCCGCTTTTGTTGGTCTGAAACCAACCCCATACAACGTTATTTTATTATTCCTCCCCCCCCTACTTCTCCCCCCACACTACACACCCTGAACCCTCCCCCTCCTCTCTTGGATCTTTCTTGGACAACAAAAGAGGTGAAACACGAAGGAAGAAAGAAAATAATAGGGAAAAGAAGTAGTAATAAACCGAAAATTCGTTCGAATTGAGAGAGAAACCCGACTCCGTGATGAGGATAGAAAGGGTCATGCAGATCTTGGAGTGGGTGTGTTCGGTCGCCGACGCCTCCTGTTTGATCCTGCTTGCACCTCGAGGCTGCTGCTACGGAAGAACCTTGGAAAGCCTTTGGTTGAGTTCGGTTGGTTGCGAGAGATCCTTGCGGGCTCATGGACAGACCGCTTCATGGGCTTTTTCTCTGGCGCCCACTCGTTGGTTCCCCCCCCACAGATATGCTACATTTTCTGTATCCATTAGTCATGCATTAGCACTTCGTGTATTGTATCTTATTAGACTTGTCTTGCAATTTCGTGTCATATGAACTGCTACTACCTTTGGGCACGTCTTGAAATTAAGATTGTCAGATGATGCTTATCACAAGGTTTTAGATCCCCAAGAAGGGAACCTAAATTTAAAATAAAAAACCACAGCACCCAGGATTCCCGCGTGGTCCCCCACCGTGGTACTAACTGGGCGGCACTCCGGTTAACTGCGCAGATCGGACGGGATGCGGTGCTTTCGAAGTCCTATGGCCGTGGATAGATTTTTAACTTTGCAAAAGAATATATGCCCAATCAGTTCAAGTCGTGACCGTCCGAGACGACATCAACTCGGTGAGTCTGAGCGTGGAGTTTACTTAGCCCGAGACTTCGACTGCCAAACCGCCAACCTCTAAATATCCTATCACATACGCAGCCACCTTTTCAAGTGTGCATATATTATACCTGTCTTGGCACAGCAACATTCCATAATAACGTTACACAATGTTATGGATCGGACAAGTAGCCAACAAGGACAAATCAAGTATATCACGCGAGAACAAGTCATTTGATATACGAAACATTCATTAAACTCCAGTCTGCCGGTCTCGACCCGAGTTCGAGGAAGGACAATGCCATAAATTGACAGGACCAGAGCTAAACGTAACGTAAATCTCTCGGCATACTCTTGTATGACAAAGACCATGATACCTTAGTCAGAAAGATCCTCTGGCATTAGTTTGCCGAATATCCCGCAGTTTACGATAGGTAGGGAAAAACGTCGGGATTTGGGGTGACTCGCTTGCTTGCGTCTCTATCAAGCTTATCCACACCCTTAGCCCTTGGTCTCGGACTTTTTCAGAGTGGAGTCAGAACCCATGGACCACCGGAACGCGGAACGGGAAAAAAGCCCGAATGCGCGATCGAAATTAATTTCCATCGACACATCCGTCGAGCCGAGTCGAGGCTCCTCATGGCCATCGGGAAAATTCCGGGTCACTCTCTCTCGCTCTATTAACAACCAAATTGGTGTATTTTTCAAATTCGGGAGGCCGCGGCATGGGG
>Ga0307515_10017793_pt1 | contig 12923 bp, 10 predicted proteins | sample 17_EM_MG_FD_194513 | JGI IMG/M metagenome (GOLD analysis project Ga0307515, IMG submission 194513) | Populus trichocarpa ectomycorrhiza microbial communities from riparian zone in the Pacific Northwest, United States - 17_EM | ecosystem: Host-associated > Plants > Roots > Unclassified | place...
TGCCGATCTTCGTCGCGCTGGGCGCGCGCGCCGAAGGCTCGGTGATGTTCTGGAACAAGGTCTACGAAGGCGCGTTGGGCTGGAGCTCCGAGCTCGGCAAGTTCGGCGCGCATGCGGTGCTGTGCGATCCGCACCGGCTCATCATCTACGGCGGCAAGCCGCTGGTGCCGGCCACTGTCGAGAGCCCGTACATCATCCGCGTCGCGATCGCGCTGTTCATGCTCGCCGCGAGCATCGACGGCCGCTCGACGATCCTGAACGCGCTGCCGATCCGGCGCGCACACCCGCGCTTCGTCGACAACCTGAACACCCTGGGCGCCGCGGTCGAATGGACCGCCGGCGATTGAGCCACGGGGTTGCCATCGGCCCACGCCCCCCGCAAGCACGGGGGACCTGTCAGGTCTTACAGGCGCACGTTCCCGCTGAATCTCCTACAGTGCGTTCTCGCGGGACACGAGAACACCGACGGGAGGGTCAATGGGTTCGAGGCACCGAAGGCAATGCACCAGCGCGGCTGCGGCCATCGGCGCATTGCTGGTGACGGCGGTCGCCGCGGCCGAACAACCCTCCGCCGACAGGCTGACCGACCTCAGCCTCGAAGAACTCAGCAACATCGAGATCACCTCGGTGTCCAAGCGCGCCGAGCGCCTGTCCGACGCGCCCACGTCGGTGTTCGTGATCACCGGCGACGACATCCGCCGCTCGGGCGCGACCAGCCTGCCGGAGGCCCTGCGCCTCGCACCCAACCTGCAGGTGGCTCGCGCCGGCGCCAACGGCTGGGCGATCAGTGCCCGGGGCTTCAACGGCGCCGCGGCCAACAAGCTGCTCGTGTTGATCGACGGCCGCTCGGTCTACAGCCCATTGTTCTCCGGCGTGTTCTGGGACGTGCAGGATCTGATGCTCGAGGACATCGAGCGCATCGAGGTCATCAGCGGGCCGGGCGGCACGTTGTGGGGCGTCAATGCCGTCAACGGTGTCATCAATGTGATCACGCGGTCCGCCGATCAGACGCAGGGTGGGCTGGTGTCGGCCGGCGCCGGCAACCAGGAAGCCCAGCTGGCCGTGCGCCATGGCGGGTCGCTGGGCGCCTCCGGCGGTTCGTACCGCGTCTACGCCAAGCAAAGCCAACGCTCGCACACTGAAACAGCGGACGGCGGCTTCGTGAACGATGCGTCCCACACGACGCAGCTGGGGTTTCGGGCCGACTGGGGCAAGGCGGCCGACAAGATCTCCGTTCAGGGCGACGCCTACACCGGCAAGCGCGAGCAGCCTTTCCCCGGCGTGCTCGCCATCACCGGCATCAATCTCGCGCTCGACACCATCTCGGTGTCGGGCGCCAATCTTGTCGCGCGCTGGGAGCGGCGGCTCGCCGACGACGCAAGCGTCACCGGGCAGCTCAGCTACGACCACATCGAACGCACCGTTCCGCCGATCTTCGCGGACAAGGCCGACATCGTCGACCTGCAGGTGCAGCACGCCTGGCGACCGAGCCCGGCCCATGCGCTGGTCTGGGGAGCGCAATACCGCGACGCACGCGACCATGTGCAAGCCACGAGCCCCTACGTCGCGTTCCTGCCGGCCCGCGTCAACCAGGCCTGGGCGAGCCTGTTTGCGCAGGACGAGATCACGCTGGACCCGAGCTGGCGGCTGACCCTGGGGGCACGCGCTGAGCGCAACGACTACACCGGCACCGAGTTCCTGCCCAGTGCGCGGCTGGCATGGAAGCCGGCGACCAACCACCTGCTGTGGGCGGCGGCCTCACGCACGGTGCGTGCGCCGTCGCGCTTCGATCGCGACATCGTCGTGCCGGCACAGCCGCCGTTCCTGCTGGTGGGCGGCCCGGACTTCCAATCGGAGGTCGCCAAGGTCTACGAACTGGGCTATCGTGGTCAGCCGACGCCCGATGCGTCCTTCTCCGTCACCGCGTTCCATGCCGACTACGACCGCCTGCACACGCAAGAGATCGCGCCGAGCCGCACGTTCTTCTTCTACGGCAATGGCATGCAAGGCAGGGTCGAAGGCCTCGAAACCTGGGGCAGCTACCAGGCCTTGCCGACCTGGCGCCTGCGCGCCGGGTTCACGCGCCTGTGGCAGCACCTGCAAACCAAGCCCGGCAGCACCGACACGACTTCAGTCGCTGCCGCCGAGGGCAGCAACCCGTCGCACCAGTGGATGCTGCGCTCGTCGTTCGACCTGCCTCGCCAGATGGAGATCGACATCAACGCGCGCTATGTCGCTGAATTGGCGCTGCCGGCCGTGCCCAGCTACTTCGCGGTGGACATGCGCTGGGGCTGGCGGCCGCGGCCCGATCTCGAGGTCTCGATCACCGGGCAGAACCTGCTCGGCCCGCCGCACGGGGAGTTCACCCCCGAGTCGACCCGCACCGCCTTCGCGCGTGCCGTCTACCTCGAGCTCCTGATGCGCTTTTGAGCGAGATGCTGCGCTCCCACGACGCCCTCGAGATCCATTCGCACAAGATCTGCGACGGCAGCGATTGGTGGTTGCGGCCGTGGCTGCCGCGCAGCGTGCGGGCCGGCCTGCTGATCCTGCTGCTCGGGTCCGGCCTGGTGGCGACATGCAAGGCGCAGTCCGGTGCCGAGGCCCTCGAGTACCGGATCAAGGCGGCGTTCGTGTGCAAGTTCGTGAGCTACGTGGAGTGGCCGGCGCAGACGTTCGCGCAGGCCGACAGCCCGATCGTCATCGGTGTCATGGCGACCGACGCCGTCGTCGACGAACTGATCCGGACCGCGGCCGGTTTGTCGGCCGACGGTCGGGCGCTCGTCGTGCGCCGACTGCAGCGCGGCGCCCCGCTCGCGAACACGCACCTCATCTACATCGCCAGCTCGGAGGAGAGCCGACTCGCCGACACCCTTGCCGCGCTGAAAGGCCAGCCCGTGCTGGTCGTCACCGAATCGAGCCGTGCGGCGGCGCTGGGCAGCATGATCAACTTCGTCGTCGTCGACGACAAGGTCCGCTTCGACATCGCGCCCCAGGCCGCCGAAGGAGGCCGCCTCAAGATCAGCGCGCGCCTGCTGGGCGTGGCGCGCAGCCTGATCGGGAAGGCGCCATCATGATGTTCCGCGGCTCCTTGCGGCGCCGGCTGCTCGTCGTCATGCTGCTGACGACGCTGGTGGCCGTGGTGGTCGCGCTCGGCGCGATGATCGCCTACGACCTGCGTGCCTACCACCGCGGATGGGTCGACGACCTGAACGCGCAGGCCGAGCTGCTCGGCCGCACGACGATCCCGGCACTCGAGTTCGACGACGTGCGCGTCGCGCGCGAGAACCTGAGCCTGCTTCGCCTGCAGCCCAAGATCCGGGCCGCGGCGATCTACGCCAGCAATGGCACGGTGTTCGCCACCTACGCCGCCGAGGCCACGACGCGGCCGTTCCCGAGCGCACCGGCACAAGACAGCGTGCAGGTCGACAACGGCGACCTGCTGGTCTTCAAGCAGATCGTCGACCAGGGGCGCATCGTCGGCACGATCCATCTGCGCGCCCGGTACGAGCTGTTCGACCGCGTGCTGACCTATGGCGGGATCGCGCTGGTCGTCGCGGCCATCGCCATGCTGGTGGCGCTGCTCGTCTCGTCGTGGCTGCAGAAGATCGTCACGCGGCCGATCCTGGCGATCGGCGAGGTCGCCCGCGACGTGGTCGAGCGCGGCGACTACTCGCGCCGCGCCGAACGGATCAGCAGCGACGAGGTCGGGGCCCTGGTCGACGCCTTCAACAACATGCTCAGCGAGATCGAGCGGCGAACCCAGGCGCTCGAGGCGTCCAACCTCGAGAAGGCCCGCGAGGTCGAGGAGCGGCGGGTGGCGCAGCAAGAGGTCATGCGGCTCAACGAGGAGCTGGAGCAACGCGTCCAGCGGCGCACCGCGCAGCTCGAAGCCTCGAACCGCGAACTGGCCGTGGCCACCGACACCGCGGAGCGCGCCAACCGCGCGAAGAGTTCGTTCCTGGCGACCATGAGCCACGAGATCCGCACGCCGATGAACGGCGTCATCGGCATGGTCGAGGTGCTCGCCCACAGCCAGATGCCGGAGTCGCAGGCCGATGCGGTGCGGACGATTCGCGCCTCGGCGTTTTCGCTGCTCGGCATCATCGACGACATCCTGGATTTTTCGAAGATCGAAGCGGGTCGACTGGAACTCGAGCGCGCGCCGGTGGCGCTGCCGGACCTGATCGAGAGCGTCTGCGACACGCTGCTGCCGGTCGCGATCGACAAGGACGTCGAGCTCAACCTGTTCATCGCGCCGCAGGTGCCCGATCAGGTGTGGGCCGACGCGACGCGGCTGCGCCAGGTGCTGTTCAACCTGGCCGGCAATGCCATCAAGTTCGGCGCCGGCCGGCCGCAGCAGCACGGCCGGGTCTCGATCCGGGTCGACGTCGCGCCCGACCCGGCGCGCCTGGTGCTGCGCTTCGCCGACAACGGCATCGGCATGGCGCCCGAAACGCTCGCGCAGCTGTTCTCGTCGTTCACGCAGGCCGAGGTCTCGACCACGCGGCGCTTCGGCGGCACCGGGCTCGGCCTGGCGATCTGCAAGCGACTCGTGACGCTGATGAACGGCGAGATCCAGGTGCAGAGCACGCTGGGCGAAGGCTCGACCTTCACGGTCACGCTGCCCTTCGAGCCGGTGGAAGACGCGTCGCGACGCCAGGACCCGAATGTCGCGGGCCTGGACTGCATCGTCGTCGGCTCGGATGCGAATGCCGACGACCTGCGCACCTACCTCGAACACGCCGGTGCGCGGGTGCACCGGGTGTTCGACCTGGACACGGCGGTGCAGACCGCGCTCGGGCTGGCCCGATCGGTGGTGATCCAGAACACGCGCCGCGACAACCCGTCGCCGGCGGCGCTGCACGCGGCGTTCGCCGCCGCACCGGATGTGCGCCACCTGCTGATCGCGCGCGGCTGGGGCCGGCGTGCGCGCATGACCGCCACCGACGTGGTCACGCTCGACGGCAATTGCCTGCGGCGCTCGTCGCTGCTGCGCGCCGTCGCGGTCGCGGCGGGCCGAGCATCGCCCGAGGTGCTGCACGACAGCGGCAGCGAGGTGACCGCGACCGCGCCGGTGGCACCCACCAACGCGCAGGCGCGTGCGCTGGGCCGGCTCATCCTGGTGGCCGAGGACGACGAGGTCAACCAGAAAGTCATCCTGCGGCAGATCGAGGTGCTCGGCCACGCCGCAGAGATCGCCGAGAACGGCGGCGAAGCCCTGCGCCTGTGGCGTGCCGGAGACTACGCGCTGCTGCTCACCGACCTGCACATGCCGGACATGGATGGCTACACCCTGGCCGAGACAATTCGCCGCGAGGAGGCGCAGCGCGGCACGCGCTGGCGCGAGCGCATGCCGATCCTGGCGCTGACGGCGAATGCGCTGCGCGGCGAGGCCATGCGCGCCCAGGCCGCGGGCATGGACGAATACCTGACCAAGCCCTTGCAACTGCATCTGCTGAAGGCCGCTCTCGCGAAATGGCTGCCGCGCGCCGACGCCGACACGAGGCCCGCCGAACTGCACGACGAGCCGGGCCGTGCGCAGGCAGTCGACGTGGCGGTGCTCGTGGGCCTCGTCGGCGACGACCCGCAGGTCGTGCACCGCTTCCTGGGCGACTACCGCGCCGCCGCCGCGCGCCTGGCGACCGAGCTGCGCACGGCGCGCGACGCCGACGACATCCGGCAGATCGGCGCGATCGCGCACAAGCTCAAGTCCTCGTCGCGCTCGATCGGCGCCCTCGCGCTGGGCGACTTGTGCGCCGGGCTCGAGAACGCGTGCCGCATCGGCGCCCGCGACGAGGTGGCGCAAGGCATCGTGCAGTTCGAGGCCGCGCTGCGCGATGTCGACGCGCAGATCGCCGTGCTTCTTCGCGCCCGGGCGTGACGCGAGCGCATTGCCACCGTTGCTCTCAGCCCGCGCGTTTCCGCGGCGCCTGCAGATACGCCCCCGACTTGAACAGCTGCGCCTCGGCCTGATCGATGCGCTTGACGACCGACTTGCCGGCGCGGCTCGCAAGCAGCTCCAGCAAGGCTTCGGTGACGGCCACGCCCGCGGCGATCGACGGGAAGAACGACGGGCTGCGGATCGCGAACAGCAGCGTCTCGTCGGCGAGCAGCGACAGCGGCGAGGCCACGCTGTCGGTCACGGCCAGCACCTTGCAGCCGGCCGCCTTCGCGGCCTGCGCGACCTGCAAGGCCTCGCGCGAGTACGGTGCGAAGCTGATCACGACCAGCGCATCGCCCTTGGCCAGCGCGCGGTGCTGCATCTCGAGCGAGCCGCCCTGCCCGTCGATCAGGTGCACGCTGTCGCGGAAGATCCGGTAGACGTAGACGAACGAGAACGCGATCGGGAAGCAGGCCCGGAAGCCCGCCGCGTGCACCGCGCCGGCCTTCTCGAGCAGCGCGCACGCGCCGGACAGCGTGGCGTCGATCTGGCGCTGCGTGATCTCGAGGTTGCGGCGCTGCACCTCGAACATCTCGCCGGTCAGCGTCCGGTCCTTCACGCGGCCGACCAGGTGCCTGGCGCGTGCGCCGTAGGCCTCCGGGCCCAGGCCCATCTCGGCGGTCAGCGCCGTCTTCAGCTGCGGCCAGCCGGCGTAGCCGAGGTGCTGGGCGAAGCGCACCAGCGTGGCCGGCGTGCTGTCGGCGCGCGTGCCGACGGTGCGCATCGAGCTGGTGACGATGTCGTTCGGATGGTCAAGCACGTACTTGGCCACCTGCTGCATGGCCGGGCTCAGCTCGGCGAACTGCCGGCGGAGGTCTTCGCTGACGCTCATGGGTGCTTGGAACGAATGTACTGGCGGATCGGCATGTGTTCCAAATTATCCTTGACGCAACAAATGTTCCATTCAACAATCTCGCCAATCCTTTTGTTCCACCGCACCTCGAGCCGGCGATGACCCACGTTTTCCACCGTCACCTGCGCCATACCCCGCCGATCGCCGTGTCCGCCAGCGGCATGACGATCCGCGATGCCGCGGGGCGCGACTACCTCGATGCCTCGGGCGGCGCGGCGGTCTCGTCGCTGGGCCACGGCCACCCGGACGTGATCGCGGCGATGCACGCGCAGATCGACCAGCTGGCCTACGCCCACACCAGCTTCTTCACGACCGAGGTGGCCGAGGCGCTGGCCGACGAGCTGATCCGCGGCGCGCCGGCCGGCATGAGCCATGCGTACCTGGTGAGCGGCGGCTCCGAGGCGGTCGAGGCGGCGCTGAAGATGGCGCGCCAGTACTTCGTCGAGATCGGCCAACCGCAGCGCACCCACTTCATCGCGCGGCGCCAGAGCTACCACGGCAACACGCTGGGCGCGCTGGCCGTCGGCGGCAACGCGTGGCGGCGTGAGCCGTTCGCGCCGCTGCTGGTGCCGGCCACGCACGTGGCGCCCTGCTACCCATACCGCGAGCAGCGCGCCGACGAAACGCCGCAGGCCTATGGCCAGCGGCTCGCGGATGAGCTCGAGGCCGCCATCGTCGCGCAGGGCGCCGAGCGCGTGATCGCCTTCGTCGCCGAGACGGTCGGCGGGGCCACGGCCGGGGTGCTGACGCCGGTGCCGGGCTACTTCAAGGCGGTGCGCGAGGTCTGCGACCGCCACGGCGTGTTGCTGATCCTCGATGAGGTGATGTGCGGCATGGGCCGCACCGGCACGCTCTACGCGAGCGAGCAGGAAGGCGTCAACCCCGATCTCGTCACGATCGCGAAGGGGCTGGGCGGCGGCTACCAGCCGGTTGGCGCAGTGCTCGCGCAGCAGCGCATCGTCGACGCGATGTCGCAGGGCAGCGGCTTCTTCCAGCACGGCCACACCTACCTCGGGCACCCGGTCGCGTGCGCGGCGGCGCTGGCGGTGCAGCAGGTGATCCGGCGCGACGGCCTGCTCGCGAAGGTGCGCGACGACGGCCTCGCGTTCGGCGCGATGCTGGCTGGCGCGCTCGGCGATCACCCGAACGTCGGCGACATCCGCGGGCGCGGCTTCTTCTGGGGTGTCGAGCTGGTCGCCGATCGGGCCGCCAAGACGCCGTTCGATCCGGCGCTGCGGCTGCACGCGCACATCAAGCAGGAGGCGATGGCACAAGGGCTGCTGTGCTACCCGTTCGGCGGCACCGTCGACGGCAAGCAAGGCGACCATGTGCTGCTCGCACCGCCGTTCATCGCGTCGCGCGCCGAGCTCGAAGAGATCGCCGCACGCCTGGCCTCGACCATCGACGCCGTCACCCGTTCCGTCACTCCCACCCGTTGAGGTCACCATGCCCCTGCCACGTCTGTCGATTCCCGGCGCCGCCCTCATGGCCGCCCTCGCCTTGTCGCTCTTCGGTGCCGCGCACGCACAGGACGCAAGCACGCTCGCGAAGATCAGGGCCAGCGGCGCGATCACCTTCGGCTACCGCGAGGCCTCGTTCGGGTTCTCATACCTCGATGGCGACGCGAAACCGGTGGGCTACAGCATCGACCTCTGCAAGCGCATCGTCGAGGCGATCAAGACCGAGCTGAAGCTGCCGGCCGTCGAGATCAAGTACCAGGCCGTGACCTCGGCGAACCGCATCCCGCTGGTGCAGAACGGCACCGTCGACATCGAATGCGGCTCGACGACGAATCTGGTCGAGCGCCAGAAGCTGGTCGCGTTCTCGCCCGACATCTTCCGCTACAACGTGCGCACGCTGGTGAAGACCGACTCCGGCATCAAGAGCATCGCCGACCTGCAGGGCAAGACCGTGGTGACGACCGCGGGCACGACCTCGTTCCGCCTGCTGCGCGAGGCCGACAAGGGCCGCAGCCTCGAGGTCACGCAGCTCGCCGGCAAGGACCACACCGATTCGTTCCTGCTCGTCGAGAGCGGCCGCGCGCAGGCCTTCGTGCTCGACGACATCCTGCTGGCCGGACAGATCGCGAACGCGCGCAACCCGAAGGACTTCGCGATCGTCGGCGAGAGCCTGCGCACCGAGAACCAGTCGCTGATGTTCCGCAAGGACGATCCGGAGTTCAAGGCGGTGGTCGACCGGGTCGTCGGCGGCATGATGAAATCCGGCGAGATGGACAAGCTCTACCAACGGTGGTTCATGTCGCCGATCCCGCCGAAGAACATCAACATCAACTACCCGATGAACGCCGAGACCAAGGATGCGTTCGCGAATCCGTCGTCCAAGGGCGTCTGAGCCGAGACGCTCGTTCTGTCCATGCCACGCATCGCCCTGATCCACGCGCTCGCGCACTCAGTCGAACCCATCAACACGGCGCTGGCGCGCGACTGGCCGGCAGCGACGCGCATGAACCTGCTCGACGACAGCCTGTCGGCCGACCTGGCGCGCAGCGGCCAGGGCCTGGACGCCGCGATGCACGAACGCTTTCAGCGCCTCGCGCAATATGCGCTGGACAGCGGCGCGGACGGCATCCTGTTCACCTGCTCCGCGTTCGGCCCGTGCATCGAGGCGGTCGCGCGTCGCCATCCAGAGGTTCCGGTGCTGAAGCCGAACGAGGCGATGCTGGCCGAGGCCGCAGCCGGCACCGGCACGCTCGGCCTGATCGCCACCTTCGAGCCGACGCTGCGCTCGATGCCGGCCGAATTCCCGGCCCACGTCGCGCTGGACCTGGCGTTGGCGGCCGGCGCGCTCGAGGCCTTGAACGAAGGCGATGGGCTGCGACACGACGAGCTCATCGCCGCGCAGGCCGCCCGGCTGCGCGAGCGCGGGTGCACCCGCATCGCGCTCGCGCAGTTCAGCATGGCGCGTGCGCGCGGCGCCTGCGAGGCGGCGTCCGGGCTGCCGGTGCTGACCAGCGTCGACAGCGCGATCCGCCGGCTGCACGCGCGCTTGTCCTGATTGAGCGGCGCGCGCACTGCGCACAGAATTTGCATGCCGTGTCGGCATGTCTGTCCTGGAGCCCGCTCGATGATGCTGATGAACCCCTTGAAGAGCGCCGGTCGCGCACTGGCCGGCGTTCTCGCCGCCACGCTGCTGATCGCACTGCCCGCGCAGGCGCAGGAGACACCGATCAAGTTCCAGCTCGACTGGCGCTTCGAAGGCCCGGCCGCGATGTTCCTGGTGCCGGTGGCCAAGGGCTACTTCAAGGCCGAGAAGCTCAACGTCAGCGTCGATGCCGGCAACGGCTCGGGCGGCGCGGTCACGCGCGTCGCCACCGGCGCCTACGACATGGGCTTCGCCGACCTCGCGGCGCTGATGGAGTTCCATGCCAACAACCCAGGTGCCGCGAACAAGCCGGTCGCGGTGATGATGGTCTACAACAACACGCCGGCTGCGGTGCTGGCGCTGAAGAAATCGGGCATCAAGACGCCCGCCGACCTGAGCGGCAAGAAGCTGGGCGCGCCGGTGTTCGACGCCGGCCGCAAGGCCTTTCCGATCTTCGCGAAGGCCAACGGCATCAGCAACGTGAGTTGGACCGCGATGGACCCGCCGCTGCGCGAAACGATGCTGGTGCGCGGCGAGGTCGATGCGATCACCGGCTTCTCGTTCACCTCGCTGCTGAACATCGAGGCGCGCGGCGTCAAGGCCGACGACGTGGTGATCCTGCCCTACCCCAGCCACGGCGTGAAGCTGTACGGCAACGCGGTCATCGTCGGCGAAGACTTCCTGAAGAAGAACCCGGCCGCGGTGAAAGCCTTTCTGCGCGCGTTCACGAAGGGCATGCGCGACGTGATCGCCGACCCGAAGGCGAGCATCGCGACCGTGAAGGCGCGCGACGGCATCATCGACGTCGCACTAGAAGAGCGCCGCCTCAAGCTCGCGCTCGACGCCACCGTGCTCACCCCCGACGCGCGCGCCGAGGGCTTCGGTGAAGTGACCGGCCCGCGCCTGAGCCTGATGGCGAGCCAGGTCTCGGACGCCTTCGGCACCAAGGAGCGCGTCAAGCCCGAGGCGGTGTGGAACGGCGGCTATTTGCCGACCGCCGCGGAGCGCAACATCTTCCCCGCCGTGAAGCATTGACGATGACGCGCGCTACCGGAAGTCGGCCGAGAACTGGAACATCACCGCCGAGTTGCCGAGCACGTTGACCTGCGCCGACAGCGTCGGCGTGAACTGCCAGCCCAGGCTCGGCACCAGGCCGGGCGAGAATCCACGATGATTGAACGGCACCTTGTCGTTGTACGGCGGCTTGTAGCCGTACAGCACGCCGCCGGTGAGTTCGCCGAACAAGGGCTCGATGCCGGCGAGCCGGTCGAAGCGCTGGCCGATGTAGAGGTAAGTGCTGGGTTGGCCGAACGAGTTCCGGAACGCGGTGCCGCCGATCAAGAAGCCATCGGCGCGCTGGCGCTCCACGCCGAGCATGTAGACCTGGGTATGGTTCGGGTCGCGCGAGAAGTGATAGGTGTAGGACGACAGCATCAGGCGCGAGGTGCTGCCGGTTTGCCAACCGGTGCTCCAATCCATCGTGAACCAGCGGCTGACGCGGGCCGGTATGCCATCGCTGGCGGGGTCACTCGAGGTCGGTGCAGGCGCAGGTGACTGGGCGCGGGTGACAGAGGTAAATGTGCAACAGCCAATGGCGATGACGGCAAACGCAGGACTAAGAAATCTCATGGGCGCGATTGTCAGGACTTTTCAAAGCGTGCCCGCCCGCACCGCCCGGGCCGTGTTGCGCACATGGCTGGTTTGCGGCGTGATTGCAACACTGGCCGGATGCGCCTGGATCGACTCGAAGCAACGTGAGCTGGTCTACCGCCCCACGCTGGGCCGACCGGCCGATTTCGTCGGGCTGCGTGCGGGCGATGAGGCTTTCACGGTCGAGGTGCCCGGCGCAAGCGCGGCGCTGACCGACAAGCTGCAACTCTGGTGGTTGCCGAACCCGGCCCCGCAAGCGCCGACGCTGCTGTACCTGCACGGCACCTTCCGCAACTTGTTCCAGAACTACCGCAAGATCGAGGCCTTGCGCAACGCAGGCTTCGGCGTGCTCGCGGTCGAGTACCGCGGCTGGGGCGAAAGCAGCGCGTTGCTGCCGTCCGAGACGAGCATCAACGCCGATGCAAACGTGGCGTGGGGCGAGTTCATCAAGCGCCAGCCCGACCCGCGCAAGCGCGTGATCTTCGGCCACTCGATGGGCGGCGGCGTGGCGGTCGAGCTCGCGAGCCACAAGCATGCCGGCAGCGACTACGCGGCACTGATCCTCGAGTCGACCTTCACGCGCTTGCCCGATGTCGCGAAGTCGACCGGCGTGATGGGCACGATCGCCTCAATGTTCGCGACGCAGCAGTTCGATTCGGTCGACAAGATCGCGGCGATCGACGCGCCGATCCTGATGATGCACGGCACCGCCGACAAGACCGTGCCCTTCGTGCTCGGCCACTCGCTGTTCGAGGCCGCGCCGGCCGGCACGCGCTGGGTGCCGTTCGAGGGCGGCTCGCACAGCGGGCTGGACCGCGAGCAGCCCGATCTCTACCGCGACTCGGTGCGCCAGGTGATCGCAAGGCTGCCCTCATGACGGCGGTCGCACATTCCTTCGTCGATTTCAACCAGGTCTGGCTCGCCTACAACGATGAGTTGCAGGCGAAGGGCCAGTTCGCGGTCGAAGACATTTCGCTGCAGGTGACCGAGGGCGAGTTCATCGCCATCGTCGGCCCGTCGGGCTGCGGCAAGTCGACCTTCATGAAGCTCGCGACCGGGCTGCGCATGCCGAGCCGCGGCACGATCCGCATCGACGGCGCGCCGGTCACCGGGCCGCTGAAGATCAGCGGCATGTCGTTCCAGGCGCCCTCGCTGCTGCCGTGGCGCAGCACGATCGACAACGTGCTGCTGCCGCTCGAGATCGTCGAGCCGCACCGCACGCAGTTCAAGGCGCGCCGCGCCGAGTACCGCGAGCGCGCGCGGCAGCTGCTGCGCAGCGTCGGCCTCGCCGGCTATGAAGACAAGCTGCCGCACCAGCTCTCGGGCGGCATGCAGCAGCGCGCCTCGATCTGCCGCGCGCTGATCCACGAGCCCAAG
>Ga0307515_10017794_pt1 | contig 12922 bp, 10 predicted proteins | sample 17_EM_MG_FD_194513 | JGI IMG/M metagenome (GOLD analysis project Ga0307515, IMG submission 194513) | Populus trichocarpa ectomycorrhiza microbial communities from riparian zone in the Pacific Northwest, United States - 17_EM | ecosystem: Host-associated > Plants > Roots > Unclassified | place...
TGGCGGCTAGGTAACATAATGGAAATGTATCGGACTGCAAATCCTGGAATGACGGTTCGACCCCGTCCTTGGCCTCGGGGAGTGGCGAGCAGCACGGAACTTTAATTAATCAAATGGCATAGGGGGACTTTCCTTTTGTTAGAAATCCACAGACAACATACTGAAACTTCCAAACCAAAGAAATGCAACATGAGAAGGAGCTTTTCTCGCGGATGTAACCCTTTCCCTATCGGTCGAGCTATTTCAAAAGCAGGTTCGCCAGGACCTGCTAGTGATGGAAAGACGGATAATGTTTAATGAGGGTTGGAGACAGGTTTCGAGTCGCCCCATTCAGTTGTCACTTTGGTGGTAAATCTATTGCTTAAGCGGTTCTGAAAGCAGCTGTCCGTACTCCAGAGGTGGGTCTTGACTGACTTTCCTTTAAGAAGGTGCCTTTTTTTCTAGCCTTCTTCCATACAGCCATCGGAATATCTGCTTACCATGGCAGATGCCCCTTTCTTCTTTAAATCAAGGTTTTGGAGGTTGAGCAGACTGGCTGGTGCTGAAGATTGTTGACAGTGGGATTCGAGCCCACGCCCTTTCCGAATAGAATCTTTGTCTGCCTCTTTGCACCAACTCGGCCACCTCAAAATGGAATTCTCCGGGAGTGAATAATAGCTAAAGAAGAAGAGACAGTGGTATAGAGGCATTTTATTTACCGCCTTTAGTTTGTATTTCTAGTTGTGATGATATATAATCCCCATTCTCTAGCCACTATTATCAACAAATAAACAATTTTTACTTGTAGAGTAGTTGTACTTGGTAAATTTTTGCTTATACACTCAAATTGCCGGGCATGAATTTTATCAAACTTCATCACTTGTACATTTATGAAGAAAAAAAATCCTCTTCGAATGTTCGGACTTTCTAGTCTGGAAATCTTTAGTGGAAAATCTCAGATATTAATGTTTATGATATGCTACTTTGGGTACAATTTAATGCCATTTTTAGCATAACAGAATCTATTAAAAAAACAATGTAATATGAAAAATGAGAAGACATGCCACTGGATAGTAGAAGCACTTGATATAGCACAGTTTGGGTAGCTAGGTCTGCTACACAAATTTAAAACTGCAGAGATTCATTTTTAAGGCGTGAATCCTTTTCTATTAATGGAGCTGCATGGCTGGAAGATTTAAACCCATCCTTAATAGCAACAGATATGAAGTTAATACACTGCTGGCAGTTCCTGTTAGATTCCGAGGTCTCAGTTCATTTATACTGTCTTGTTCGAGTAACCAAAAAGAGATCAGACTATTACACGATACTTCAGGACATGTTTTTTGTGAGGGGATATGTCTATCCTTTGATCAAGCTATTGTCTCTCCTTTCAGTGTATTTCTGTACAATTTATGCCAGTGGAGCATGCTATACATTTCTCCTGAATATTTATTTTCCCCTTTTTTTTTCTTTACCTGGTTCACCTGGGGCAATTTTCATATTGCTAATGTTCCTTCACTGAATTGGTTTTCATCTGATGAATCCAAGGACTGCGTTTTGGGTTTAGTCATGACACGAGAAAATCCATACCCAAGAGAACTTCCACTACTTTCACATAGCTGCAAAGGAACACTTCCAAATGTCAAACTATTTCAACGAAAATGGGGTTTTAAATTCTACACTGATGAATTGTGCAGATGACTGGAATTTAAGAAGAAAAAAAAAAGAAAGAAAGAAACAGCGTTGATTACCTCAGTAAGCTCAGACAAATGGCGGGTTCTAAATTCGTTGATGGTGGCTGCAATCTCTGACATGGGCAGTTTAGCCTAAATGGGAGAGGAAAACCCAAATGAAAAAGGAACCATAAGAATGTTAACGGGGAGCTGTGGCCAAACGAGTACAGCTATATGTTCATCTCGATGCCAGAATTGTTTGTTATATTGTTGACTTGCAGCCTTATACAAACCAATTTTTTGTTGCACTTGGCCAACTCAAGCAATCAGATTCTACATTTCGGATATTTCAATATATAACTCATATGAATGGATATTAAAATAAAGCCAATCCAACAGACTCGTTTGGACTGCATGAATGGCATTTTAGCTCCAGATGGTTTTGACATAGAAAAAACATAGAATTTCCAGTGACACGCGACTCAAGAAGCAAGCTGTTACCTGTGCAAGAACAGCAGCAGCCAACTGTAGACTTGGTTCCAACGTTTCGGGGACAACCTGTAAGAATTAGTTGTTAACAGGGTGTGATTAAGTTGTTTTATAAATCAAAGGAAACTCAATAAAAAGCTATATCAGAAGTTTTATTGAATATTACAGCTGAAGCACCAGCCTTCTCCAAATTAAGGCCATGATCAACATCATGAGCACGGACAAATGTCTTCACATTGGGAAAGTACTTGCTCAGAGCCCAGACAGTTCTATAATTTGCACCAGGTGTATCTAGAGTTATTGCTGCAGCACATGCTCTTTCAGCACCGATTTTATGGAGGACCTAACCACATAATACAAAACACATCAAATGTTGAAACACCACATAAGTAGCCCATGATGCATTTAGCTTTACCTCTCGACTACCAGCATCTCCAAAATACACAGGAAGATCCAGGGCACGGCCTGCTGCCACTCTATCACTGAAAAAAGTAAACTTTTAACAACCAAGACACTTGCAACATCTCTCCACTCATAGTCAAAAAAAAATATCCAAACAATAATATGATCATATCCTGGCATAAACAAAGTAATAAGAAAGGGAATATATTTCCATTCTTTTCTGAGTAGCAATCGTACAACATGATTTTGCAGCATACCAAGAAACACAAGAACCACTGTAGCTGATATCTAAATCCAAGTAGCAAAATGGTAGCTAAGACCAACTTTTTAATTTCTATTGAAGCCTTTGATAAAGATATGCTGTTTAGAAAGAAACCAAGTGATAATTTGTAGGTGGAAAGAAAAAACAGAAATTCTTATAGACAAAAATACTACTTCAATAGGGTGAATAGGCAATGAACCAAAAACACAAACATTCTGAGATAACATCAGAACATTTGCAGGCAGTCTTTCTCAATCTTTGGCTTACCTCCTCACATCAAGAGCAACAAATGGAATTAATCGTTCTGAGAGAAGCTGCGCTATAATCTGGCAAACCCAAATGAATGTCATGATCATTTACATTAAGAACTAGAAAACTTCAGAATATTAGCCACTTTAACGAACACGACAAATCAAATAAGATATGTATCAACCTGGCCAACACGTCCAAATCCACAGATAATAATATGATCCTGCAAATCATCTGTCTGTAAACAAAATCAAACCAAGAGAAAGATTAATCATTAAGTACTCTGTATAGTTGTCAAGCAAACCTTTCATCACAAACATCTAATCTTACACAGCTGAGAAAAATATAACTATTGGGTGGTTGCTACTTCCTGAATAAAGGGGAGGATAGTGCTGGAAAATGATGTTTAAAAGAACTCAATATGGAACAAGAAGAAAAAACCCTGGGGTGCCAATGAACTATAAAGAATAAAAGTTTTCCTTGTTATATGGGATGCAGCTATTTGTTTCCTAATGGTTATGGAGATAAATGAATGACCTGATTTTGCAGTAGCGTTTACACCATGACTAATGCAGTCTCACCAGCATAAAAATGACGTCATACAAATATGATCAAGAGAATGAAACTACAGCGAAAAACAAACCACAATTTTGCCACTTACAATTATTGTTATAAAACTCAGAGAGTAAGAAATTCCAGGCACTTCAAAGCATAGCATAGTTATAAGACCTAATCTAAGGCTCAGTCGTGGGTAAGGCAGGTTGACCCACGGGTCAAAGGGTCAACCCAAGCTTTGACTCAAAAAAAAAAAAGCCTTAAACAATGTTGTTTTTGTAATAACAAAAAAGACCAAGTTTTTTACTCGGACCAGGCCAAGCCCCAGATTGGTGGGTCACCGGGTTGACCCACCAGGCCAAGCCCCAGATTGGTGGGTCACCGGGTTGACCCACCAAGCCAGGTATTATAACTAGGCTTTAAAGGCAAAACAAACAGATTCTGATCTGGATATGCAAGGGAAAATGGATGTTTTGAAAGCACATCTACAAAATTCATGCACTGCACTTACGCAATTGAGAGGTTGCTTATTTTCACTATTCATTGCCCCTCCCATAAGTGGCAATAATGAAAACATATTTTCTCAGGGACACATCACTCAAGTAGCATCATATTTGCCAAATGATAAGGATGCTTCAGTAGTTTATATGAAACCTCCCATGTTTCACAATTCATCATATCTATCTAGTTGTAACTCAGTATCAAGCTCAGTAAACTACCAGTAGCAAGGTTTGAACTTCGACCCAGATATCACTAAGGGCTAAAACTGACTTTCACAATATTAGCTATCAATTCATATGCTAGTGACCTTACCTCGCTCTCAACTGGTAACAAACTACGAACATCATGCTGCTCAAAGCGAGAGGCTATTAACTGGCCGCCAGCAGCTAGCCATGGTGTCATGGCCATTGAGATCCCCACCACAAGAAACAATAAAGATGATAACTGAGGAGACATTATACCCTGCAGATGACAATAATTAGGTAACCCTTGTACAGGAAACAAGCTTTTTATTATCAATATTACTTTCAGTTTAATTAGTGAAAATTATCCAGTCCTGATATTTTCCTTATCAAATATCATGACTGAGATATTTTCCATATCTCAATATCTTTTTGAAATGTAACAAAGACATTTTGAAACAACAACAAATACACAGAAGATATTAAACACATAGGCCAACCAATTAGTGGACTTCGTATAAAACACTACAATGCCTTGTTGAATTACTGCCGACAAACACATTAAAAATTTATGCAACAGAAAAAAAATGTAATAATTAGGAAAGGATACCTGATTAACAGCTTCACCAAATGCAACAAATGCAAATTCTCCACCCGGAGCAAGAAGAAGACCAACCCTTATTGCAGATATAATTGAAACACCAAAAACCCTGCCAACTAAAGCAACCAACACGGTCTTGCCACCAATTAAAAGTCCTAATGATCCCATAATGACAGGAAAATTTGAAACCAGAAGTTTTGGGTCAATAGACATTCCAACCTGAGAACACAAAAGGGCAGATGTTAACAGGTAATTATTGAGGGTCAACTTAGTTGCATCATCAAAGTAGCAAAAATCATACAAGTTCAACGATTAACATATCATCAGTCTAATAACAGAAGCAGTGCTATAAGTCGTATAAAAATACAGTAAAAAAAAATTGTTTGAAGAACGGACTTTCAGAGGTGGCCTGTTCTTCCAGTACAAAGAAGAAGATTTCACATGTAATCCTTTTTTGTTATGAAAGGCCGACAAGTGACTTATAAAAGAATTAAAACATTAAAACGAGAACTACAAGTAGTAAAAGATAGATCTTAAACAAGACTGCATTTTTTAAACACCTACCGTCATGAAAAAAAGACCCAATAGAAGCCCGCGATATGGGGCGATATCTGATTCAACCTGCAAGGAAAATTCAGTTTCCGCAAGAAGCAAACCAGCCAGAAAAGCCCCTAACGCCATGGAAAGTCCAGCCTGTTCTAGGAAAAAGATAATGGCACAAATTCATTAACAACAGTGACAGTAATAACAATAAGATTAAATAAAACATGTTCCAGCAATCTGAGAAGCATTTCCATACCCTGGCTGTAAGGAGACTGGTCCCCAGAATAACAAGAAGTGTGTTGGCTGAGAATATCTCTGCATTTTGATTTTCTGCAATTTGTTTATAAATTGGTCGAAGCAGCTACAAAAATCACAGAAAGGGAATATCAGCACACTGTTCAGATGACACCACGCATTGCCACCTTGTGTAAAAAGAATTCCCAAAAATTCCAATCAAGACCGTAGAATTGGTAAGTTTAAGATATAACTTGCATCAAAAGGAGAAATGCCATAATCTAGAAAATATAAGACTTACCAATCTTCCACCAGCAATTATCGCAGTGATGGCAACTGCTGCCTTGACAGCTGCCATCCCAAGAGCTTCAGCAATTGCTTGAAAACCAACCTGGAAAGCAGCAGATCATATCACTTATAATACCAACATAGGAGGCAACGCCAGCAGGAATGACAATATCAGAAAAGGCAATTTAAATTATCAATAACTTTATATGCATTCTACAAGAAATAGAAGATAGATTTTGCATTTTTTATGGTTGATCTTTCAAAAGCAGATGCTATTGAAAGAAAAGGAACACACTAAAAAGTGCATCCAGAACTCCAGATCCTGCCTTTATTATCTCCAAAGTATCCTGTATGACTCACACACTGACAAAACATCACAATAACAAACTTTTTATTCATTGAGCAACTCACTAGTATCCGAGTGGAATTATGAACAGGGATGCTGCATTTGGCTTCCTTTCTGTTTTTCTGTAAATCTTAAGAGACCTATTTTATGTTTCTTACTAAGTCATTGTAAAATGGGCACATAAAGCTCGAAATTTTGCTTCACATGATATTGATGTTTGTACTTTTGCATATAATAGCAAGGAACACTTTTCTGCTTCTTCTCTCGCTGTGTTACCCTCTGTTCTTTTGGTAGGTATTATTGTTTATCAGCAAACAAGGTATCTTGAACAAGTGTTTTACTAATAGTTGGCAGGGCTAAATAGTCCTATTGTCTTGTAGTTTCTATTTCTCAGATTCTGATTTCACATTAGAAGATGCCTTATCCACCTTGTCATGATTGTAACATCTCTTCCATCAAATAAAACCTTGTTTTATCAATAAAACTCATTCTTGTTTTTCACAGAATTCAGAGAGTTTCAGCAATTTGTTAGTAGTCATCAAACAGTTTAGTTTATTATGATTTATCATATGCATTGCATTGGGATCTTTGTAATATCTGTACCTGCTACAAATTTTTAAAGTATATAACTAAGTTTCTTTGCAACATGGATAATTCCATTGGATCATTCTATAGTCATTTATCAATAAATAAATAGACAAATTGACTCCATTTGGGATATGAACTGATATGTAGTGCAGCATTTGTGTCACTTCAAACAATCAATTAACTGAATTAATGCTTAGCTTCCAATTGAATGTAAGGAAGGTTGCTCATTATAAGTCATTGATTATGACCCATAAAATAGCAGAAACATTTGCAAGTTTCTTTGACTTTCAAAGCAAAACGAAATCAAAAGCTCACCACCATATCAACATATAAACAAACGAGTATTGAAATTTACCCCTCCTTTGGATGAATTTGGTGAAATAAGGGGTATGAGTATTAGCAACACCACAACAGCCAAATCCTGAAAAGAATAAACAAGATCAAAGATTCCACTGCAACAACATGACTACATAAACATGAACATTGATTAAAAGAGATCTCAAAGAAATTACATGGAGAAATTTCTACCCCACAAAAGATTGGGAATTTTTTACATGATTACAGGTGTAATTTTTACTATAACGCACGGTGGTAGAATTATAGTCTCATCTTGAATATTATTATGAGACAGATGCATATGATATTCATACAAGAAAGTGAAAGCATAAGGAACTAATCCTATGGCATAACATGGTCATCAAGAAAAAGAAAAAGAAAAATGCCACTAATAAGACAAAATCTTTTTTCTTTTCTTTTTTGGGAACTGTGGAGTAACCTGGAATAGTAGGACAGAGAAAGTAGCACGTCCATGACGTGATGTGCTCTCACCTCGCTCTTGCAACACCTGCAAATTAAGACCGCCATTTATCAGTTCTCTTGTCCATCAAAATAAGTATTTGGAGATTTCACAGACAGGCCCATGGAAGAATTGAGCCTTGATCAGAAGCTCATTTTCAGTTAGAGGAGTCTGGCACAATTACAAGTGTGCAATTATAATATTGACAGATTACATCCAAAACATGACTTGAATAAGTAACAAAAATGTTAGATATGCAATCAAAATGCTGATATTTTAGATGTTCAAATATGCAATTGGTGTTAGTTTAAATTTACCACTTTGCTGGGTGCATAACGACGTTGTTGACACTAGATAATATAGAAGGCTAAAATATTTTGGTCTAGGAAGCTTGTAGTTGATCAGGAAAATTATATTTCCAGAAATGAGGGAGTCTTAGTTTGAGAAAGCTGAAATGCTTGAATTTAAAGAAAATTCTGCTACCTGTAGAACAACAGCAGTGGAAGATAGTGCCAGGCCATTTCCAATGACAATTGAAGCAGGACCAGGCAGCCCAGAAACAAAATGTGCGACCAAACCAACAACCACTGCTGTCACCAAGACCTGCATCATGCACATTGAAAATGGAAGATAACAAACATATAAATAGAAAGCTCGGAGAAAAGATGGATTGAGCAAATGAAAATGAAAAAAAAAGGGGGGGGGGGGTGGTTGGTTTCCAAGTACCTGAGCGGAGCCTAATCCAAAAACATATTTCTTCATGGAACTGAGCCTTTCAACAGAGAGCTATAAAAGACAGAAGACTGCTTTAGCATCAATCTTTTAAATTAGGATGAATCTTAAATTCAAGCCACAGAATCTAGATGTACACCTCAAGGCCAATATTGAATAGCAAGAAAACAACTCCAAATTCAGCAATCGCCTTTGTACCATGCACATGACGGATGATAGAGAGACCATATGGGCCAATCAAGATGCCAGCAGCCAGGTATCCAAGGACAGGACTGCCTGGAATTGCAGATCAGAAGACAATCAGTGAAACAAGATCATACAAATTTCCAATTTCGTTTTGGAAAACAACAAGCTGACATAAATATAGATAATTTCAGGAAAGCATAATTGATTATATGGTGGGGAAAAATTCCTAACAGAGGTACTAAGGAAATAATAATAAAAAAGGAGTTAGAAATTTCACATTGGAACACTAGATAAAGGTACAAACTTATTTTTATACTAAATATATTGATGTCACCTCCAGGAATTTTCTGAAATATAGGCACAAAAATAACACTAGCAAGCAGCAACCACAAAACATCAAAGAGAGATGCTTCCTCTTCATTCATCTGTCAAAACAAGGAACCAGGTTAGGAAGTCAAGTATACATGCTTGACTTCAGATCCAAAGCAGAAGTGCAGGGTAGTATGAACTTATGCCTCTTGATGAGGAAGCATTGCAATTAGTTTTTTGAATCTCTTCGGGAGTTTCTGAATATGTTGAATCAGAGGCTTTGCATTTGATGAAACTTCTTCAATGCTAGTCGTGACAATATCTGATTGTTGAAGCATCTGAGGACTCCTCTCCACTCGATTAGAGTAGAAGGCAAATCTGTACACAGTTCAGTACGCTGTGATAAAAAGAAGGCAACTTCTACACTACATGTAAGAGTCTATTAACAGAAGCAGATAGTGAGACATGAACCTATTGAAATAGCCTTCAGAAACCTCTAGATCATCATAACCAAGATGTAGTTTATTTCTCTATTGGAAGTTGCAATAAAGCAATATGCAATAGATACCAAGAAAGGCCTTGATAAGGAATCAAATTTTCATGGCATTTTGTGATTACCTCTGCTGATGCACCTTTACGATCTCATTTTATTTATAACCTGAAAATATTTTTTAGTATCTTACATTCATTGGAACAGGTTACATGTGTCTTAAAGGAGGACTATTAACAGTGATGAAAATAAAATTAAAGAGCAACAGTAATACATACCCTGTTCCAAACAGCAATAGGCCAAGAACAAGTTGGGGCAATTGCTTTCTTGCAGACTCCATGAGGCCCTGAAAAACCGATGCTGCTGTCACCTCTGTCTCATCTCCACTGAAAGAGAAGAAGGATGCAGAAAAGAAACGAGAAGATTTCATCAACAATGCCTTGGGAGCGCTGAGAGGTGAAGATGAACTCTCCCAGGTCAAGTCCTTCTGTATTTCCTGCTTTTTTGTTTGATCGCCGCTTTTTGACTTTTCAGCTTCTGCTTCAGTATCTTTATTAGAGTCCAAGCTCAATTTTCCATTCTCATGGTCACTAGAATCATCGGATAGATATAGCTCTTCAGAACTCTGGCTAGTTTTATCAGATAGTCTATCTATTGAAGGCTCGCCAACTAAAACATCACCATTCACAGTCATATCTCTTTCTTTCTCAACATCAGAAGCACTTCCTCCACCCATCTTCTGCTCCTCGATTACAGCCTCATCACCAGATACATACCCCCGGGCTGTTTCCTGGATATCAACACGAGAACTAGCGAGAGATTTCTCTGCTTTTTTTAATGCAATCTCTGCATCATTCACTCGTTGAGTAGCCTCAAGTTCAAAGGCAACAGCTTGCTCAGCTAGAAGCATAATGTTTGCAACATCCTCCTCTGCTTTCAAAGCATTCATTTGTGCTTTCTCAGCTTTCTCATTCAACACGCTTACTTCATTTTGCAATGCTTCCTTTTTACTTTGCAAGCGCCTCAACTCTGCTTCACAATTTGCCAAATTTGCCTGGCAATCCCTGATATCATTCTGAGCAGCCAAAATTGTCTCATAATCTTCTTTACCATCATTTTCCGCATCACTCTCTCTAGAACCCTCCAATGAATCAACCCTTTCTTTCATAGCTTTTATTGACTCCACTGCCACCTTAAGCCTTGCCTCAGCCAAAGAAAGAGCCATTGTTGCTTTTTGAGCAGCTTCTTTAGCAACACCCTCCTCGTTCACAATATCCTGAATCAAATCAAGTGTTGAGTTAACATCATTCCAAGCACTTTCAGCCTCATCTTGCAAAGCTATTGCAGTTTCTGATATACTTTGCGCCTTTTCCTCAAACATCGTACTATTAAGCTGTGCAACTTCCAAATCCCTCGTCGCTTTGTGTAACAATTCCTTCAACTCATCCAAATTCAGCGCCTCCACCACCACCCCAGTCTCCACTTCTTTTTCTCCTCTTCCATCCCCCTCTCCAAAGCCACTATTAGACCCTGCTCTCAAGCTCTCATCATTACCCTCTCCATTTTCTACATTTCTACCATTCCCATCAATATATGCTAACGAATCATTACCTTGACACCCCAACTTAACACTTCTCAATCCCTTAAATCCATCAATAAAATTGCAAAACAACGGTTCACTTGAATACCCACCAACACGCAAATGACTATGAATTCCACGACCACCACCATATGCAAGAACACTCTTCTTTAATTTCTTTGAAGGTCTTTCTCTCGAAACAATCTTCAAATCAACATCATTATACCCATAACTTCTATATCTAAATCTCGAATGTAACCCATTGGACACCTTATAATCAGTACCTTGTGTTCTGTAAAATGCATTTGTTTGCTGAAAATTACACGCGAACTCCATTCCCTATTGTAAAACAAACAATCAAACTCGCTTAAGCATTTAATCAAACACCTAGAATCAATCATTAAAAAAAAAAACAAGAAGGAATGGAATTAAGAGCAAAAAACTCTTATATAAAAAAAAGAGCAAAAACCCATTTGTGCATACAAATAAAAATGAAGAGAAAACGAAACTAACCGGTCAAGAGGACTCGAAACTATGAGAAAATCAATGGCGGAGTTTGCTAGGGTACAAAATGACACGACAACACAGACTAATAAACATATCAACTTGTGGGTTTTTTATTTATTTATTTAATCAAGAAAGGCAGAAAGGAAGGAGGGAGAGAGCTTGAAAGGAACTGTCAACAAATATTAATGTAGTAGTGGAGCTCACCTCTGAATTTTTCTTTTCTTTTCTTTTCTTTGTTTGGAAAGTGAGAAAATAAAAAGGGAAATTATTTGGTAAGGGAAGGAAATTCAGTTATTGGTGGATTATTTTTTAATTTTTTTTTATGTTCCTCGACCAAGATGCAAGTGTTCCGTTAAACAATTATTTGTAATATTAATATATTAAAATGATTTAAAAATATTAAAAATTAATTTAAAATAAAAAATATTTTTTAAAACAACACGGTAACACTGGAATAACTTGATTTTTTTATAACATTTTTATATTAAATTTACGTTGAATAATCAAAAATTTTTATAATTTAAATGATTTTAAAAAATAAATAAATATAATCTAAAAACATCATAGGAAAGTCCCTAGAGAAAAAACAATATGATAAAAATTTAGAGAAAAATCAAAAAGTTTTAATTAGACAACTATAAACAAGAGTTTAGGAACTAAGTTATACAGATTTTCAGACATGAAGAAGTAATTTATAATTGTATTCGAAACCCAGGGACTGAGAGAAAATCTGCACTCGTGTTTTTTCTTCCTTCTGTAACTTGGGGGAGGTGAGGGACACGCTAAAAAGTCTTGTTGTCTCAAGTATATCCTCCAGGGGGGTAGCATCCAGCAAGTCACGATTCCGGGGATGTTTACAAGCTGAATATGTTTTCCGAAATTTAAATTATCTTTTAATGTTTTTTGAATTATTTTAATATAAAAAATAAATTTTAAAAAATAAAAATATATATTATTTTAATATATTAACATTTTGCAAAAAACAATATCTACTGTATTTTCAAATATCAACTTCATAAACTTTAAGGAGATTCATCTTGATAAGCGTTAAGAAGGTATCAGGAGGTGTTTGATCGCAGGGTTGTTTTGTAAAATTTTTTAAAAAAAATTAAATTATTTTATGTTTTTATATATTTTTATATTATTTAGATATATTGATATTAAAAATAAATTGTTTTAAAAATATTTTAATATATTTTTAAATAAAAAAGCATGACACGTGTCACTATCACATACACCCCTTTTAATGATCATGTACTTCTTTTATTTTTATTTTAAAAAAAATGCCCCTACAGTTCCCTATATTTCAAGTTCCTCCTTGTCGTTAGTCTCTTTTTTTCCAGTCTTGCTAACTAGCCATTAACTAAAAATCTAAAATTCAGTTATAATATTTCAAATCAAACCTGAAATAAATAATTTTATTATTACATT
>Ga0307515_10017795_pt1 | contig 12922 bp, 2 predicted proteins | sample 17_EM_MG_FD_194513 | JGI IMG/M metagenome (GOLD analysis project Ga0307515, IMG submission 194513) | Populus trichocarpa ectomycorrhiza microbial communities from riparian zone in the Pacific Northwest, United States - 17_EM | ecosystem: Host-associated > Plants > Roots > Unclassified | place...
GTAAAATTTAAAAACTTTTAATAAGATTATTTGTTTAACTCAAATTTCAAATTAAATCATGAATTTTTTTTAAAGTGATTTTATTATCTTGACATGCCCCAAGAAAAAAATTAAAGAAAAAAAAAAACAACTCATATTAATCCTCTCAACTAGCTTAATTTGCAACTCGGGTTATAAACTCTACTGGATTTGATTATTTTATTTTATTATATGATAAAAATATAAAAATCAATTTAAAATTAAAAAAAAATTAAAAAAAATCAAAATATAAAAAAACAACCCAATTGCGTAAGCCTAAATAATACGCATGAGCTAATTATTTCTTTCTTTTTCAAGGGATCGTTTGCCTCTCTCTATTTTTTTTTTAAAAAAATAAGTAACAAACATTGCATCACTTGCTAAGTTATAACCTAGATTTCAACCACCAACCAAAAAAATCAAGAGGAGGGGTTTTCTGGTTGAGAATTCATTTTCAACTCATGTTTATTTAAAAGAACTTTTAAAACATCATAAAAATATCACCAAACTACGTACCTAATAATCTAAAAACACTTTAAAATCACCTGAAAACTAATTTAATGAAAAATCTCTGTACTGAGCTCAATCTCATTTCTTAGGGATATTCAAAGAAAAAAACCATTGACACACATGAATTTCTTCACCAAAAAATGGCTAAACTAAAGATTGAATTCCCTCTTATCACATGCTGGGAAAATACCCCTAAACTTCTCTCATATTAGTTTATCCTTTTATCTCCACTCATATATATGTCTGCACCTATTTTTATGTATATTGTGCACGGATAAACATACATGAAGCTAACAAACTGAAGGAAACTGTAAGAAGCAACTGGACAAAAAGAGAAAGAAAAGAAAATTCAGTCATCACCATCCTATTTTGTTACAAATTAAGAGTGGTAAAACACTCAGCCTTATTTTTCAGTTTCTCCTCTTATAGCAAAAAACCCATTAACATAAAGTTTGTGTTTCATTCCCGTATAAGTTTTAACCCCAGTGTGCGAACTTTTTTAGGGCTAGCTTGACAGTGATGTAATTAGGGATCAGATAAATAATACATAAATATTAAAGATAATATTTAAAGGGAGAGAATAATTCATTGTTTCTTAAATTTGTTTGTTGTTCTTATGTTTTCTTCCTCAAGAGGGCCAAAGAAATGGGGAGAGGAAAGGTGGTTTTGGAGAGGATAGAGAACAAGATCAGTCGTCAGGTAACTTTCTCCAAGAGAAGAAATGGTTTGCTCAAAAAAGCTTATGAACTCTCGCTTCTTTGCGATGCTGAGGTTGCTCTTATCATCTTTTCTAGCCATGGCAAGCTTTTTGAGTTTAGTAGCATTGAGTAAGCTTATCTTTCTCCCCCCTTTTTCGTTTATTTATATTCCTATCTTCCTCTCCTGCTTTCTTGCTGTTGTTTGCTTCAAGATTCATTCACCAAACTTTAGCACAAATGATATAGAGAAAGAGGGAGGGAGATTTGGTTAACACACAGACTTTATCAGTTCCTTGGATCTACAAGGGAGGGAGATCGGATTTCTTTCTCTCTTTTTTCTTTTTTTAATCTTTTAAATTGGGGTTTTCAAGTACTACTTAATTCCCAATGCTATCTCGACACGTTTTTGTGTGTCCTTTGTTATCCATGACGCCTCTACAGTCTTCTCAGACTGACAGGTTGGGTTAGGGGTGGGGGTGGTGTCTAGGGTTTCTGTCTCTGCTGAGACATGTGTCCAGCCAGATTCAAAACTAGTAGTTTATTGAAGAGTCAAATCATGGCTTCTTTCCTCGTCTATATTGTTCTTGATCTTTCTCAAGAATCAAGGTAATGACGCGCCAAAACCTGGCTGAGGTGAACCAAGATGGCTTTGGTGCGATTACTTTCCTGACAACATTAATGGTATCTTTCTCTTAGTATTATATATGCTGTGGGTAGGAAGTGAGATCTTCTGGCCAAGAACAGTATCACCACCATCCTGCAGGTTCTGGGCATGCATTTGATGTGATTGTGTAATGTGTCTGAATAGTTCTTCCTTCCTTTTCTAATCTGCCTCTGCATTCTGATGTGATTGCTTTATGATTTGAACAGTGCTTTTAAATTTGGAGCATTGTTTCTCCTCTGTTGACTTCTAGTGATGATGCACATGAGAGTAACATGGCAAAAGCTTTTGTTGTTTGTCCTTCAAATTCCCAATGGAACATACCCAACTCCATTACTAGCTAGGAGCCTGTGAAGAATGAATAAGTGTGTTGTTTGTATATATATATTAATTACTAAATTCATAATTATATATAAAATTATGAATTCTTTAACAATCTTAATTCACTATTATGCATTTAAAATAGTAATAACATTATAATAAATTATCAATACTAATAAGTAAATTCAACCTCACCTCTGATTGAGAAAAATATTAATATTGGTAAAATTTAAAATAATAAAAATTAGGCTCTTTTAGAATGAATCCTAAAAGAAATGTTAGTCCCATATTTTATTTACTGTATACCTCATAAGAACCTAAATACAAAAAAAAAAAGAGAGAGAACCTAATTAAATCACTTCTAAACTATATGTAGTATTATATTGGTACTTTATTTTGATTATCAAGACTTTAAAAATATTTAAATTAAATTATAATTCATCAAGTTTTTAAATTTAATCATTAGTTAATTTCCTATAAATCATTTTTTTATTTTGGTCTTAAGTCATTTTCACTCTTTTGTACTGATATTATTAATGTTAGAAAATGAATGATATTTTATTAAAAACTACGTTTAAACTTTTTATTCATGCATGTATCATTAATTTATATTCACACTTTTTTGGAACTATTATTCCTAGATATATATCATTTTTTTAGTAAAAATTGATTTTGAGAAAACAATTATGTTCAAATCAACCGTTATAATAAAATTAACTTTTAATGGTGTTTATTTTTTTAAAAAAACTTACTAAACTAAATCTTATAATAGATATACATTATAATGACATTTTATAAGTTTCTTTATTATATATTTTTAGTGGAATTTTTCTTAATTTGAGTGGTAATTGTGATATATCTTTACATTTGTTTCAAATATTACTTAATGACATTTGAAACAAATACCTTTAGACCCAATTTAATATAATTTAATTTAAAGTTACATAAATTCCACTAAATTTACATAAATAAAGTTAATTGCTTGAAAATAAAAATTTTAAAAAATTTTATTTTCTAAATGTATCATGCTTATTATTTATTTCTTTTGAAATTTGAACAAATTGGGCTTAGATTAAATCAGCTTAATTATCTCAAGTACTCAAGTGGAAGCTAACTTAAGAGAAACTAAATTTAATATCATTTGTTTTGGGTAGAAACTCAATCTATTTTGCCTATCTGGGATGGGATAAATAAGAAATAAATTACGATCACCTAATTGTTGTCAATGTTACTCAAATTATTAAGTTTAGGAATAATCATAATTTTTTTTTCTAATGTAATTAAGCACATCCATATTTTTTTTGTCAACTTTTGACCAAATCTCTTTCTAATTAACTCTTATTCATATTACGCATATTTAAATTAATATTTTCACAATATGTTTTTCCTATCTTTTATTAGATTTGAACTTGAAATAATAACGTTACAAGTAAACTAATTTAGTACTTTTTTTATATTAATATTTAAGGTTTTTTTGGTTATTGTTCTAGAAAAAAAAATGATAAATATAGAAGAGACAAAAATATACTTGGTTGGAGGAACAAAGATAATTAAAGATATAAAATAAATCTATCTTTTATTTTTATGATAATTTTAAAATGAATTTTTATTAAAAAAATAAGATACGAAAAGACATATCCACTTAATTGTTTTTGTCTCTTATATCTCGATGTAGTAATCTTAATAGAATAGATTGTAGAAGCAAGATGAAATCATTCCTGTCACTACATAACAGAAAAAACTTACTTTATTTTGTTTTTAATAAAACATGAATATTTATTGAAGTACAAAAATGGGAAAAACATAGGACATGAAAGGATTTTTCACAACCTTTTTTCTTTTTTGGTGTTCATAATCATATTAATCACTATATAAAAAAAAGGAAGGATTTATTTTTAGAAAAGGAATTCAAGTTAAGAAAAATGAGATTCAGGATATAAGTACAAAAAAAAAGAAGTTTAGGAAGAAAAAAAAAGGGTTATTTTTATCTATTTTATATTGATTTGGTGGCATGACTGAGTGGTAAGGCAAGGGACTAAAATAATATCTGAATAATATCTTTTTAATCATAATAAAATAGATATTTTAATGATTTCGTGCTCATATTTTAAAAGTAAAAAGAAGACAAATGATAGAAAAGTTATTCCAGTAGAATTCTTTCTAAATTATTTATTTTGATAAACCGGCTCTTATCATAGTTATATGTAGACAATAAAAAACAACAAAACCTTTTTTAGTTATTATTCAAAATAGAAAAAAAATCTTATACATACCCTTGTGTTTACGAGTGATGCTTGTGTTTGTTAAATAGCTGGATGTAATTATTGTTTTTTATTTTTCTGTCAAAAAAATTAATTAAAGTCCCTACATGCTAAGGAAAAAGAAATTAAAGCCTCTTTATTTAATTAAACATGAAACAAAACCATTTAGTGTATCAATTTAATTAGCATAAAGGAGGTGGTGTAACCTTAGAGAAGAAAAATAAAGGAAAGAGGATTTGAATGATTTTTCTCTTTATACTTTTCTTAATTTTGTTGCTTCCACTTATTTTTATAAATTAATTTAATATTGGTTTATTATTTGTTTCTTCTTAATCAGTATGAACAGTATCCTTCAGCGATATCGACAATGTTGCTACAGCACACAAGACACCAACATCCCTGAGGAAGGGTCACATGTTTGTTTTATTCATCTTATTTTAATCCTTAAACTAATTTCACAATTCTTATTTCCAATTCTTGAACTTAATTCTTTTTTTTTTGGTTACAATATCTTTTTAAATGCATTAATTTGTTCTTCTTTTGTTGATCAATTCCAGAACTTATACCAAGAGGTCTCCAGGTTAAGGGCAAAATGTGAGACTCTTCAACGCTCTCAAAGGTGATCTCATTTTTTAATCTCTTCATTTTTTTTCTAAATAAAATAAAATAAAAATAAGTATTTTAAAATGCGACTGAAAATACTTAATGATAGATACAATCTCATTTCTAGAGGGAGGAGGGAAGTAAATAATTTTTTTCCTAAGTGGGGTTTGATTGAATTTGAGACCCTTTCTATCCCTCAAACTCTGTACTGAATCTAGAAGGAGTAGAGGGAGTAAGGTCACAAGTTCGAATTACATCTATTTTGTATAAATAATAAACTAAGAAACACTGTAAAAGATGTGGAAAAAATATTGTTTCTTATGCTACTGTTATCAAAAAAACAAATCACTGTGAATTGTCACAATGATTTTTTTAGTCCCTTTACTTTTTTTTCTTTGATTACACCTTTATAGACCTAAATTGATGGCCAATTAGGCATATTTACTAAGGAAATGAAATATTTAAAGATAGGGGACTAAAATGAAAAACATGGCAAAATAGATGATTTTTCTAAACTTGGAGCTAAATATACACTTTGGTCTTTCAACTTCTCATATTATAAACTTTCAGTTCCTCACATTTTCTGAAATTCAATTTTGATCCCAAGTTTTTTTTTTTTTTTTGGTCCTTGGTTTGAAAGAGAAGAGAGAAAGTGGTCAGATTCCAGTAAAAAAACAGGTGATTTTAGTGTAAATGAGTTTTCTTTTTATGGAGAAAGTTTATACAAGGTGTTTTTTTCCCTTAAACTTGCATGAGATGATATATTTGAACCCGAAAATGTTTTTAGTTACGGGTTGATTGTGGGTTTTAAAGCTAATTTTTGGGTTGTTAGAGGTTATGATATGTTTTACAAGGTGTTTAGAGTTTTTTTTTGTTTTGTTTTTCGGGTTGAAAATGAGTTTTTCTTGGTCTGAAACAAACTAGTCCGATTTCTAGCTACTGAAGGTTGCTAAAATCTAGGCAATGCAAACAATTTTTTCAAAGCATCAAGGGGTGGACCACTTGTCGTCCGCTCTTCAAAAAATTGTTTTTAACAATAAGGCACATGTGCGTGGGCTACTCTAGGCTCGCGTGCCTAAGCCTTATTTTTTTTCTAATTTTATCACTAAATATTTGGTTGATTATTAGTTGATTAATGTAATTTGTTATGGTTTGATTTTATTTTCCAGTCACTTTAATATTTTGTTGGTTCTTAACTTCGGGTCATGGATGTGGCTGATTAACTTTGGCTTGGTAGGGATTGAACTTGATAATTTTTTTGTTGCATAAATGGTTCTTAATTTATTTAATTAGACATATGCATGAACTTTTCAAATTCCGTTTAAAATTTCTTTATGTACAAAAACACGTTGTAAAAGTATGCATACACACTATTTTTTAAAAAAAGAAAAAAATAATACTCGACCTATGAAACACATGTTAAATAGCTTGAACCACTCTACTTTTAAAACATGCTAATAAATTAGAGAATTTTATATGTTTCTTCTTCAGGAATTTTCTTGGAGAAGATCTTGAACCACTTGCATTTAAAGAGTTGGAGAAGATTGAGAAACAGCTTGACAAAACTCTTTCACAAGCTAGGCAAAGGAAGGTACATACATTTACACGCATTATGGTTAAATTCAAAGATTTTTATAATTTCTTACCAATTATAAAAACTAGTGTGAAATGTGTTAATTTATTGGCTAAAAAATGATACAATTTTTATGTGAATTGTTCGCCCCTGTTTAAAATCTCTCCAGTTTTTTTCTCGAGTCTCAGGGGCTGGACTCGCTTTCTATGGACCATTGCAAAGTTCTTCCATGTTATCTACTTGCTAGTATTTTGTACCAAAATACTCATCAGATTGATGATATAGTTGCTATATATTGAAATATTAGAATTATTATATAGTCATTTGATTATTATCTTGAAATAGAAATGAATCCTCTTATATATCTTAATTTGAAAGGATAAAAATTCATTTTAGAACTGTCTTAAAAATATATTTATTTTATATTTTTATCTATTTACCTTTAATAGATTTTCTTATCTTAATTTGTAGGTGACTTTTTGGCAATTAGGGTTACATATTCTTTCTTTTTAGGTTTTGAAAGTAGTCAGCATTGTTTTCTACGTTTGGTATTCCTGTCTAATGATGGTTTTGAAGTCTTCTGCTGCAGAGTGGCCCATATTGTTCCCTTTCAATCTCCTTGCTGGCCTTTTCGAGCTAGCTATTCTATATAATATTTATTATTTAATATATAAAGATCATCTTTCAAATGGTAAAATTGATAAAGATGACCATAATAATGCTTAATTTCTCCTCATCAATGCAGACACAACTGATGTTTGATAAAATGGAAGAGTTACGCCTAAAGGTAAGATTGCATTGCTCCCCCCCCAACTTTGCTTCCATCAACTGCTACATCTATGGCAGCCGTAATAGCCTTTGCAAACTTCTCACCCTCCCTTTGACTCTCTGGGGAAGTGTCACGATCAAATCGAAGAGAATGTTTAATGCAATTGACATGGTGGTTAAAGACTTGCTCAAGCTGTGGTGGACTGAAAACAGAATCACTGTTACAAAATTTGATCATCTTTCTTATCATGCAGGAACAAGAGCTTGAAGAGGAAAACAAACAGCTCAAGACCAAGGTATTCTTCTTTCTCGACCTTGCACATATATACAAGTCACATGAAATGTAATCCAAATTGTGTATGATGGTAATGCATGGAAGCTGTTTATTGTCTTCATACAAGGAGGGGATTAAGCTGATTAAGTTTGCTGATGGTTTTTGAAATTTCAGCTAGAGGAAGTTGTTCTGCGTCTCCCAGCTATTCAAGGTGTAGGAGACCCTAGCAAGGCAGATGGATATAAGCATTCTGAACCTCTACCCACTTTACAGATGGGGTATGCCTCTTTCTTCTTCCTCTTTAATTTAGTGAACTATGTTGGATGTTAACATATGAATTACTTATCCAGTGTTTGGAATAGTTGAAATCACGTTTTTAAAATTTTTAATTTTTTTTATATTTTTATATCATTTTAATATGTTAATGTCAAAAATATTTTTTTAAAAATAAAAAAATATTATTTTAATATATTCTCAAGTAAAAACACTTTAAATCACAATTGTTATTACACTCTCAAGCACTTTTTTAGGATCCTTTTGATAACGCAAACGACCGCATTTATGTCAACATTTATATATATATGTTTATGGATATTAAGTGTTCATTAATTAATATTTAGAGAATAAAATTCTTAATTTCTCAAAATTAATTAAATAAAAATTCCTAAGCCCTAAAAGCTTTAGTCTCAAATTTATTACAAGTACTTGTAGTGTGTGGAAGCTTATATATGTACATTTAGGACTTTAATTTAACCCGACCTTATTAATTACAATATTGGTTAACTCTTAAGATAACAGCATTAAATTAATCCTGACTTATAATTAATTAATTTTATCACATGGTTTAATAACCTAAAACAATTTATTTTTTTTGCACAAAAAATGTTTCTTGTCAAACAGGCACCATCAATTTGTTTACCAAGAACAAGCCTTTGATGCCAGGACTAACATTCCAGGAAAGAGCAACCCTACTCCAAGATGGCTCTCGTGAAGTATTATAAGTCCTTCAAGTGTGTGTATGATATATGAGATATTAATGGGTTCCAAGATGTGTTCCAAAATTGTTGATGTTTGATGAACATGAACGTGTTTAATTAGCTCAAGTAATTAATGACATTGCAGTATTTATTCTAATTAAAGCATGATTTGGAACTGTTTGAGATTTGGCTATCTGTACTGCTTGATTTAAATGTTATTAACAAAGCTCTGTAAAAGCATGCATGTCCTCTGGAAAAGTATCTAGCCAAACTTGGGACCAAGTCCCTGTAGAAAATTATATCTTCATCGATTTAAAAATTTCCAATATCATATCAAAAAACTATTCATGTTTAAGAGTTTAATTAAGTTTTTAGATGAGGTATTAATATATTTGTTTCTAATAAATATAATGTATAGAAAGAGAGGCTAGGCTGGAGGGGAAAAAACAAAAGAAAGGACTAGGTAGGACTGGTCCAACTGGAGAAAAGAATTTCTTCAAGGTTCAAGCAATCCTTTGATCCCAGCTGCGGCAAAAATTGAAGGACGAAGGACGAAGAAAGCAAGGCTGCAGCTGCTGGGGTTCAGTCTGCCATTCATTACAGTAGCGAATTGAATGATATTGAGCTTTTAGGAAGCTCAACAGCGTTTTGAATGTTCCACCTAATTCTTCCTTTAACCTTTCAGTTTTGATCTCGACGGTCCACTCCGATTCAGGCCACCAATTCTATGAAAAAACCTACCGGTACCCACCCGGTTTAATGGGTTCAATTACATAAATGGTCTTTCATCAAAACCGAATCAGTTGAGTCCCTAATTTATCAATTCACCAATTAAACCTACCACTCCAGTCAGGTTTAAATAACAATAATTGGATTGTGATTGTAATAATAGATTTTATTAATTTACAGTTCACGTTATATTGTGAGTTGGATTATTGTTTTTTAAAACCTAACAAAAAATATTTAGGTTGTAGATAATTATTTTATATTGTTTTTCAACCTAGCCCAATAAATCAATCTTGAAATCTCCCGACCTGATTTCTTATTTAGCCCGGAATTAAAATTAAATCATACGAGAGTTAATGCAACAAGATTCTATCGACTTGACTTATCTAAAAGTAACCTGCATGCTTAACCAAAATTTAAAATTAAACATTGTGAAAGACTCCTTAACATGATTCAGTTGGCTTGGCTAGTGCAAAAGCAACTCAATCGATCCGTAAAAAAAAATTGAAAATGAAATTGAAAGAAAAAAAAGAAATTGACAAAATAAAAAACCTTATGACTTGATTCCCTACCTAACTTGAATTTAAAATTAAATTATGCCGAAGTTAAATTAATGTGATGCAAGTAACTTGTTCAGTCAAAAAACAATTTAAATTACCATTAATTTTTTTTTTAAGAATAAAATTAATAAAAAAATTATAAAATTAAAAGGAAAAAAAATGAAAAATGAAAAAAAAGGGTGCAAACGCAGCAATGCACCCCTGTTGTTTTAGCATGGAGGAGAATAGTTCTGATTGTAGTTGTGGATGTTGCTATAATGGTAATTAGAAATAAAAAGTTTTTGGTCCAAATTTGTTTTTTCAGTGATATTGGAGGGTGAATTGAATTATTGGAGTTAAGATTTTGGAAGGACTACAGTAATTTGCAAGGGCTTAATATGCAAATATGCTTAAACTTCAAGGACTAAAGTGATCTTTTGAAACTTTTGGAGGGGCCCAACAACTGCTCGTACTAAAAATTATAAATAATATGAATCAAAAGCTAGAAAAGCTTTGAAATAAAGCTTTTAATAATAAATCTGCTTTTCAATTCTTAACGACGAGTCTTGTTCGAATTCTACTGCTAGCTCTTGTTTTATCAGACATAATTAATTGACTTTTCGATCAAAAATCCAAGAAAAAACGACATCATCATATGTGTAACATGGCTGTAAAAGTAAAAGAAATTAACTTCAAATTTACAGACTTCCCCATGTCGTCTAGCTAGCTAGGGCTAATTGTAAGATATAGTTTTTCTTCACGATGATGACGACAACAACCATTTCATGTCGACTTATTAATTTTGTTCATGTCTTCTATACAGCATATATACAAACAATTTTCATGCATCCATGTCCTTGCAAGTTGCAAAAACAGTCACCCTCCTCGGACCTTCCAATACTAGAACGACAACGACATCGACGTCATCGACATATATATATATATATATATATATATATATATATATATATATATATATATATATGTATATATGTCGAAAATTGAATTTCCAATTGGTAGAGGGTTGCCTCATATTACTGAGAATCCCAATTTCAGTAGGTATCCCATTATCCTAAGATCGAACAAATTGATGCATGATTACTGGTAATCTATATCGTATGTCAAGGGAAAATAATTTCATCTTGCTCGGATTGGAGAAAACTTCCTATAATCTCCATGTTTTGATGGCGTAAATCAATTTTGATCCCTAATTAATTCATAGTAGGAAAAACAATTAAGCCTATAATATGTGTAAATTGGAATAAAATGCCAAGAATAATCATTACTTGGTGATTAACATTAATCTTAATCTCAATTTCTTGAAAGAAAATTCTGGTTAGAAATACAAAAAAAAATAAAATTATGGTGCTAGGAGAATAATTATGCGTAGTTATTTCTTAGTTATTTTTATATTTATTTATTTATTAAAATAGTATATATAAATAATTATTTTTTCTGAATACTGTAAAATCCCTCTTTAAAAAACTGCTTGTGGCCGGCTAGATTTTTCTGTGAACCATTGGCGGAGGTCAAAAGACAAAAATGTTGCTTTTCTTTATTTTATGAATTTGCAAAATGCATCTTCGGATACTTTCCAGCTAATTATGCTGCTAAGATTCACCTTCTTTCTTCACAGCCTTGGTCATCAAGGTTGCCACGTCATCAAAACATGCATGCACATTCAATATATAATATTCTTTACCAACCCTAAACCCTCAGGAAACCGAGTACCTGGAATGTAGATTTGGATTAGGTTTCTTTTTAATAATTATTTAAAATATTAACCGATTATAATTAATTTAAAACCTGATTGAATATAATAAAAAAGTTTGAATTAATTTTAATTTCTTATAATATTTTTAATCAACAATTCAATACAATAACCTAATGATCCAATGACTCGTAATTAATATCTTAGTTTGACCAATCAATGCTAGGTCTAACAAACATGAATATAGTTTATTTACAATTCAATTGGGGTAACAAGGACATATTCCACTAGATATTTAAGTATTGGGTAGTTTACAATTGCATTACTAACAATGTTTTTAAAAAAATTAAAATTTTCTATTTAAGATTTTTTTTATGTTTTTGGATCGTTTTGATGTGTTAATGTCAAAAATATTTTTTAAAAAATAATAATAAAATATTATTTTGATATATTTTCGAGTAAAAAATACTTTAAAAAATAATTGCTAACACACTCTCAAATACTTCCTTAAATAAAAGAAAAACATCATATCGTAATCATCATGCTCTCATGGTTATATAGATGCCATGTCATGTTATATTTTTAAATTAATTGAATTCAAATTGACATAATTTACTGTATTTTATGATCCAATAAATTATGTCAATTTGAATTTAATGATTTTAAAAAAATAACATGACAACATTAAATTGTATCATAAAATATCAACAATTAATCCAAATTCAAATCATTAAATTCAAAATGATGATATTTAAAATATGCAAAGATCCAAATAAATAAATAAAAACATATGTCACTTTCCAATTATAATTAACAGTAAAATGTTATGATTAATTATTTTTAAAGCTAGAAGGACTATTTAATTTATTTATTTTAAACCAGAGGGACTGATTTATTATTTATTAAAACAAAAATTAAACAATAATGTTAACATCTAAGAATAAGACAAAAAGAAAGGAAGATAAAATAAAATACTAGGAAAGTGATAATTAAAAGGCAAAAAAAGAGAGAAAGGAATAGATAATTAGTTTGCAGCTCTGTTTGTCAACTTGTCACTTAGACGATCCTTCAGGATAGTGTAAGGTCTCCAACAAAGCAAGCACCGTCATCTCCTCCTTCCATAACTCCTCTTCTCCTCTTCTATATAAGACACCTTCACTGCACCACACTTCCTCCTCTTCCTCCTCCTCCTCCTCCTCCTCCTCTCTCTTGATTCTTGCTTTTAACGCTTGTAAAATGGCTGAGGATTATGTCCCATGTAATTCTCTTTTGTTTCATTTCT
>Ga0307515_10017796_pt1 | contig 12922 bp, 1 predicted proteins | sample 17_EM_MG_FD_194513 | JGI IMG/M metagenome (GOLD analysis project Ga0307515, IMG submission 194513) | Populus trichocarpa ectomycorrhiza microbial communities from riparian zone in the Pacific Northwest, United States - 17_EM | ecosystem: Host-associated > Plants > Roots > Unclassified | place...
AGCTATACTATCCCTTATACTTTATTCTATAATAGATACTAAGTTTTAACCTCTACTTTAGCTAACTTTAAAGTAAATACCTTTACCTTAATAGACACCTAGTGTGCCGTAAAGCTGGCTAACTTTCTAAATATGCCTATTAAAGAACTACCTAAACAAATTTCTATCCGCGGATATAACGGGCGGATAGGGCCACCTATTATAACTATTATGTAGATTTGCCTCCGTATTAATGGATAAAGGTAGTATAATATAATCTTAAGGCGAAAATAGCTAGCCTATTTAGGCTTATAGCTTAATATATAAAGTAAACGGCTTATCTAGCCCAAAACCCTACCCTTAACCCCTTCCTTTATAAAAGAAATTAGCATTATAATAAAAAACCTTATACGGCCCTAGATTAATACTATTTACTAGGCTAATACTATACGTAGGGACTAGGCCTTTAAAAAAGATATATAGCTTAATTCGCAACGGATTTATATACTATGTTGCCCCCAGACTACCTATATTACGCCACCCGCATTAAAGACCTAGGAAGTTAGTAGTAACCTAAAAAAGCCCCCTATAGAGAGCTTAGGCCCTATATAGCTATAAAGAATAGTAAGGGACGTTAAATATTACACTAAACTAATAGATTAGAGGGATAACCTGTAGAAGATGGAATAGGAGCTAAGAAAGAGTATAAACCCTAAACTGCAAAATACGGTCCGGAAAACGGCTGTAAGGAAATGAGTAGACCTCCCACCAGTTAATATCTGCTATATTAGTGCCGTAGAATTCTACTAAAACTTAGTTTAGCCTAATACTATTGCCTTTATAACAAGCTTATACGAAATTAATTAAATAATTAAGGAAAAGAAAAGCGAGCTTAGTAAATAAGAAAGTAAGCTTATAGATAAGGAACTAGTAGAATAAAAGCTACCTTATTAACACCAGAAATTTAAGGGTATATTCTCCAAAGCAGCGTCCAATATACTTCTACCTTATTAACTATATAACTACAAGATTAAGATTAAGTAGGGTAAGGAAAATACCCTTAGCTTTAGCCCCCTTTATAAGCAGTTTATTACTAAATTATAGGCTATAAAGTAGTATTTTATTAATAACCTAAATAAGGGCTTTATTAAGCCTAGCTAAGCCCCTTTCGCCTTATCTATTTTCTTTATTAAAAAGCTAAATAAAGGACTCTGCTTTTATATTAACTACTATAAGCTAAATAACTCGCAAGGACTGCTATCCGCTACCCCTACTTAATAAGACTCTAGCCTAAATAAGTAGAGCTAAGGTCTTTATAAAGCTTAATATCCGCTAGGCCTTCTACTAAATTAAAATAAACCCTAAGTCTAAAGATCTTATTATATTTTAGACCCGTTACAAAACGTATAAATTTAAGGTACTCCCTTTTAGACTAACTAACAGACTAGCTACGTACTAGCGGTATATAAATAATATACTCTTTAACTACCTTAATAACTTCTATACGGCCTATTTAAATAATATTATAATCTACTCTAAGAACAAGATAAAATATAAGGAGTATATCTATAAAGTCCTATAACGGCTCTATAAGGCTAGCCTCTAGGTTAATATTAAGAAGTTAAAGTTTAGTATTAAGCATATAAAGTACCTAGGTTTTATTATTAGTATAAATAAAATTAAAACTAACCCAAAGAAAACGGCTGTAATTAATTAGTAGGCACTCCTACGGACCATAAAGGGGGTATAATTATTTTTAGGTTTTTATAACTTCTATTAATACTTTATTAAGAACTATAGCAAAATCGCCCGGCCTTTTAGCCGTCTTACTAAAAAAGACTAGCCTTTTTACTTTAACGCTATATATAGGCAGGCCTTTAATAAGCTTAAGAAACAGTTAGTATCAGCTCCCCTACTTACCTATTTTAACCTAAAATAGCCCTTAATACTAAAAACTAATGCCTTAGACGGCGTAATAGCTAGTATTTTTTCCTAGAAGCAACTAGATAGAGAGTAGCACCCTATTATATACTATTTGAAAACTATAATAGATACTAAGCTAAACTACTATATCTATAATAAAGAAATGCTAGCTATTATCTCTAGCTTCTAGTACTGGCGTATATAGCTAGAGGGGACCCCTAAGCCGATTAAGGTAGTTTTAAATTATAAGGCCCTAGAATACTTTATAATAACTAAGGCCCTTATAGCCTAGCAGGCACGCTAGGTGAATACCCTATTTTAGTTTAACTTCTTAATTATATATAGACTAGGCGCTATAAATAGTACGGACGCTCTTATAAGGCATAAGTAAAACTTAAATAACCAAATAGCTGTAAAGATCTTATTATAGACCTAGATGCTATTATAACTAAAATACCTTAACCCCTAAATATGGGCAGAACTAAGCATAAACTCCTTAGGCGCTAAGATATATCCTATTAACTCCTCTAAACTTAACCTAATTAATAAACTACTATAGGCTAATTAAACAACCCCCTCTTTATAGGAGTACCGTAAAAAGGCAAAGAACGTTACTAGCCTATAGTCTCTTAAAAACGGACTACTTAAGTACTAGAAACGGCTAGTAGTAGCTAAGAAATAGAACTTACGGACTCGGCTTATTGCTAAAGCTTACACCTAGGTCTCTACGGCCTACCCTAGAAAAAATAAGACCTATAAGATTATTAGTGACCGCTACTACTAGCCTAGAATAGTTATAAATATTAACCGTTATATACGGAACTGCGATAGCTGTTATAGATCTATAATCCTATAAGATAAGATACTAGGATTATTAAAACCACTCCTAATACTAAAACGCCCCTAGTAATATATCTTTATAGACTTTTATAAGCTACCTATAGACTATAATAGATACGATATAGTTATAATTCTAGTTAACCGCTTTAGTAAGCGCCTGTTCTTAATCCTATATTATAAAAATATTAATGCTAAAGAAGTGGCCTAACTATATATTTACTACGTCTACTAAATCTACGGACTATTAAATACTATTATATCCAATTATAGGCCGTAATTTATATTAGCTTTCTGGAATAAGTTTACCTAGATCTTAGATATTAAGCTAAAGCTTTCTACTATATACCACCCCTAGACAAATAGTTAGACGGAAATTGTAAATTAATACTTAGATTAGAGACTTCGGCCCTTCATTAACTACTTTTAAGATAACTAGGCTAAACTACTACCCCTAATAAACTATACCCAAGCAACCCTACCCTACAACTCTACAGGATTTGCCCCTATTTAACTAGAAATAGGTTACTTACCCTATATAAGCTTTAACTAGGAAAGACTAGAAGGACCCTAGACTATATACAAAAAACTATCTTATAAAGAAGCACGGTAGTACGCTAAGAGCTTAAAAGAAGCCTAGATAGTAGCCTATATAAATCTAAAAAAAGGCCTAGAAATTAATATAATAATAGGCGAATAAGTATAGGTAAAAGCCTGACTTTACTATTGAAGATATAGTTTAGGTTATAATAAAAAATTAAAAGATGGAACAACCTAGCCGTAAACTAAACTATTAGATAGTAGGACTATATAAGGTTTTTAAGAAGATAGGTAACGCGTACAAAGGAAAGCTCTTAGATTTAATTAAAGTTTACCCTATTTTCTCTCCGGATAACCTATAAAAAGCTATAAATAACCTATTACCTAGATTAAAGAATAAACCTCCCCTACTAATTTAAGTTAATAGCAATAATAAATAGGAAATTAAAGAAATACTAGCCTGTAAGCTTATAAGGGGAACGTTAAAATATTATATTAGTTGGAAAGGGTATAACCTAAACCCTACTTAGTACCCTATATAGAACTTTATAGGTAGTCCCTATAAGCTTTAAAAGTTCTATAGTTGTTACCCTAATAAACCTAAACCCCTAAAGTACCTTAATAAGTAGATAGAATACTAGAATAGCAAAGATAATAAGCTACCTATTAAGCATAAAGATAAGAATACCCTATAGATATAATACGGACGTATAAAGCCTAAGGGCAGGCTTTTTTTAGAGAGGGGGGTAATATTACGGCGCTAGTAGAAACCAGTGGATTATAGCTAATAGATATTAGTAGATTATAGCGGACAGTTATAAACAGTTATAGATGGTTTTATATAGTTCTAAATAGTTGCCGTTACGTAACTAGAGGATTGTATATAACGTTAAGCGGCGCCGCCCTCCGTCTCCTTTCTTTTCTCTAGCTTTAGATCCTTGTTTATAGACTACTAATTATATAGGCTTGCGCGTCCCTCTTGCTGTGCTCGTGCCTTAATTAACTAAGTCGCTAACAGGTATCCTACTTAAAGGCTTACTCTGGATTAGGCTTAAGTTCCTTAATACCTATTAGTGTATATATCTTATAATAATCTTTAACTTTAAAGCTTATTATAATTTTATTAATATAGGAGTTCTAACTAAGCTAGAGCTTCCTATTTTTTTCTATTATAGATAATTTAAAAATTTAAGAACTAGGTAAGGTTACCTAAGTTCTTAATTTTATACTTTTTTATAAGGTGCTCCTTAAAGGTTTAAAGCTTAAGTCGGTCTTTCTTTCTAAAGGTAGCTATAATATTATTAATATAAATAAAGACTATTAGCCTTAAGCCTTTCTTTTTTAGCGTTGTTATTAAGTCTCTATGCTATAGTAAAGGTAATTACCGTAATCTATAGAGCGCTCTTTAAAGAAGTAGGCACTTTCCCTTAATTAAAAATCTATCTAAATACTTAATGTATATAACCTCGTTAATTACACTATTTATAAATATATTAATAGTATTACCTTACTAGCAGTCTAGGTTAAATATTGCGATAATAGCCATTAAGGCTCTAAATAATCTTGCTGCTAAAGTTATAATATAGGTATCCCTATAAACTAACTCTTATAAATTACCTTATATATAAAGATAAGCTTTAAACCTTATTAGATATCTATTAATATTAGTCTTATAGGTAAATACCTAAATAATAGGTATAGTTTTAATATAGATTATCTCGTTAACGACTTAAAACGTTCTTTAATTTTAAAGGTCTATATACTCCTTATAAGTAGTAGCCGTAAACTCTTCCTTATATTAATATCTTTAAAGGTCCTTTTAATTTTTAGGCGACGGTAAGAGCTAATTACGGTATAGCTTTTTATAAAATATAAGCCCTATATTAAAGGCTAATCTTTAAGCTAAAAGGCTTTAGTTAGTAACGTTAGTAAGAAAGCCTATATAGATCTTTAATCGTCCTTTAAATCTCTTTCCTTTAATTATGGTTTACTCTCCTATATCGCTATTAATCTTCTTCTTTAGCTTAGCTTTATTAGTTAAAACTATAATATAGTGCGGCTTCTTTACTAAGGTATTTAAAAACGGTAGTAGAGGCTCTAGTAAGTTAGTTTTTAGTATTTTATTAAGGGTAAAAAGCCCTAGAGCTAAGTCGTCTTTAGAGCTTAAATCTTATTACTTACTACTTTTAATATTAGGCTTTTTCTAATTTCTACTAGAATTCACCTATTGTCTTTCTTTAGTATTAACTTAAATCTTATCTTAAGTATTATTGCTTTTATTAAATAATAATTCTAATTTATTTTAGAGATCCTATATTTAACAAATATTAATAATTTTTAGTAATTAGTTAGGTTTTACTTAAAGTATATTTACTAGATTTGGCTGTAAGTTATTATAAAGTAACCGCTGATTAAACTATATATTTTTATTTTAATAACTCTTTATAACGGGACTAGCCCAGTTATAGTAGGAATATCTTAGTAAAACACTTAACAGATAAATTCCGACGCTTTAACCAAATTCTGCCAAATTCTAATAGCTTAATTAACTTCTGCTAAATTCTACCAGATTAATCAAATTCTACTAAAGTCTATTAAAGACTGCGTGTATATATGCGCACGTATTAACTACTAAGCCCCTAACTATTTAATTATATAATTCTCTTATTATTCCTTTCCCTTCTTTATACAATATCTTATTCTTAGCGAGAGCTATATACCCTTAGATTTAAATAGAATTTATATTATTCCTTTAAATATTCCCTAAAGTCTCTTCGCGCCCTTATATTACGTTATATTAAAATAACTACTATTAAAATAGTAAACGAACTTAAACCTACCGCGTTAACTATAAGCATTATAGCCCTAGTTAGGGAACAGTTAACTATAATATAATAGTCCTTTATAGATACTTTAGCCTAACAGTAAGTAATATTAGAAGCTTAGCACTAGTAATTAATAGGAATAATCCGCAAAGAACTCTATAACCTTAAAGCACTTATATTAGAGACCCTAACAGCAATATATATAAATAAAACCAAAATAACTATATATAAACCCGGCCTATTAAATACAAACCCTAAACTAGTAATATTAGCTTAACCCACACCTATAATAAACCTAGTATCTACTACAAAATCTAAAAAGCTCCCTAATCCTTTAATATTTAATAGAAATTAAAATAACCTATATCCCTTTATAACTAAGCTTCGTCTTAAATCTTTAATAAACTATAACTAATACCTTATTAAAGCTAGCAAGATTAGCTATAGAATATCTTATTTAAGTAAAGACGCTATATAAACTATAGACCTATTCTTCTATAACGGCACCTTTATTAATTTTAAAATCTTTATTTCTCTACTAGAACGAATATATAATAACGCTAGCCGCAAATATATAGCTATTACTAAACTTAAAAACCTATAATAACGGAACTAAGACTTTACTAGCTTCTTTTTAGAATTTTTAGGCCTTATTAGTAAACTAAATTAGAATAAAGCCGCTAGAGTTACTGCTCTCTATTAAGCTATTTTGGATAAAATTAGAGCATAGTTAGTAGGTAGAGAACTACTAAAGAACTTACCTGAATTTGCTATAATATATTAATAAATTAATAAGGACCTCCAATATAATAAACAAACTTATTCTCTAAAGCTAACTATACTTTACGTTTAAAACTCTATAAAACTAGTATATATTCTAAAGTGCGATCTATCTCTAAACTCTAAAGGCTTTATATATAACTCTATAAACCTTAACGCCACTTAATTCTATATACCCTTAGGGACTAATAAATAAAGAATACGAGCTATAAATAAAGAATACGAGCTATAAATAAAGAATACTTTAGATGTAGTAAAAAGGGATATATCTAAAGGAATTGCCGAACTTACCCTTTTAAAAAGGTCCGCCGTAGTTCCTTTTAGTCCTTAAATCGTACTTATTTTATAAATTATATTCAGTTATTATAAAGTATCTCTCCTTTAGTTAACTTGGAAAACAAATTATTCTAAGAGTAAGTTACGTCTTAAGATAAGAAGTAGAAGAGTATAAGTATCTAGGCTCTTCTAGCGCTAATATATAACATAACTCCCTTAATATACTTGGCGAAATTTAAATACTTAAAAAATAAAAGGAAGTATAAATCCTTATAGATAGCGGAGCCACTAGTATAGGCTTTATTAATACGAACTACGTAAAAACCTAACACCTAAATTTAAAATAACTTAAGCAACTATAAGGCCTGTAAGGCTCTAATAGTAAACCCTTAATATATAGTAAACTAACGCACTACGCTTTTATAAAGTTATAAATAGGCAAATACCTTAAATACATTCCCCTATTTATAATCCCCTTAAAGTAATATAAGATAATACTTAGATATAGATAGCTAAAGCAATATAACCCTTTAATTAGTTGGGTAAAAGAAACACTAAAGTTCTGTATAACCTATTGCCGAAGTTATTACTATTAGAATCTTGTTGTTGGGGAAGACGCAGCCGGATTTGGAGGTTCCTACCCCCCGTTTTAGGAGGCTGTTTCTCCTCGCTTAGACCCATATCTGTCGCCGCTTTTGCAACGTGCTAAGCGTGCCAAGGGCGGCAGGGTCTCCCTCACCTACCAAACCTAGAAGCGCGCGTGCAGCCCTGCAACATACCTCTCGAAGCTCCCCAAACGTCCCTCAATAGCTATTTAAGAAGCCATAGACGTCCGCCGCCTACCTGATCCAGTTTCCACCTTCGTCCTTATCCTCCGCTAAAAGCACTACCCTCACCCAACGAAACCTCCCTTTTACACTACGCTCCTTCAACCCTTTTCCTATAGTAGCTACGTATGCATTTTCCCCTGCTATTATATCGTTTACTTCTAATACTTAATTTCTAGGTTTCTACTTATGGGGTTTTTTGGCCCTATTCCGCTCTTAAAAACGCCTGTCTCCCGTAGAGCCTTTTTTAGCGTTCCTATTAACAGTAGTTACTCTTAAGCTAGCTTCTGCGTATAGGTAACTGGTAGCTACTAAAGCACTAAGACACCACGCGTTTAACCACCATACCCTTTTAAAGTAAGAAATGGCAAAATATAGATTTAGCCTTTAGCTTAGACCTTAAACTGGGTAAGCTATCTTATTCTAAGCTAGCTTCGGACTTAGATTTAAGCTCTAACTCTAGAGCTAGGGAAGACGCCAAGTCTAAGGGGGAATATTTGCGGTAGAGGATTGCGTATTATAAGGATTAAGGAAGAGCAAAGTTAAAACGGAAGCCCTAGTCTACTTCTCTTATTAAGCATAAGTTTTAGAATTAAGAAAAGTTCGTTTATATTTAGACTAAGATTCACCTTATAATACTAATAATTTATATTTAGGTTCTACCTAAAAGTTAAGTCTAACCCAACCGAGGCCCTTTGTTAGTGCGCGGCCGACACGTTTAAAATATACCTTAAATAGCGCGTAAAGAATTCTCAAATTAAGAAGGAAAGCGCGATTAAGGCGTACTAGAGACGAATTCTGTGCAAATTTATAGATGTGGCAGGCTATAGTATAAATAATAGCGCAGAACTTAATATATAAGATATAGGGCGATCTTCGGCCTTTAAAAAAAAAAACTTGGCTAATTTGTTATAGTGGATTCTAACCTACTTAACGCCAATATATAAGCTAGATATATTAGAGAAAGAAAAGCATATAATATATATGCAAGACTTATATACAATTATTAATGCCTATTAGATAATGGACGCGAAGCCTCGCTATAGTTGTTTTTAAGTATAAATAGGAGCAATCCTCCTCCTCTTTAGTGCCACGGCAACAAGACCCCAAGCTCTTATTAAAAGTTTAAGCGCGAGAGGCTCTAATAAAGCGCTTTTATATAAACATATTACAATCCTAAAAGTTCGCGATGCGAAAAACTTTAATTAAACCACGACTGTTGCCCTTATAAGTCTCGTATATATTAAGAATTCTAGAGGCACAGGCAGACGGTATATAGCAACGCTGATTAAAGACGGCGCGAATGGCGCTAATAGACCTATAGTAAAAGGTTTATTTTCCGTCTTAAAAGCATCCCAGCTTTTTATATTCTATCCCATCTTATAAGCCTTACCATTACAAATAATGCATTTTAACGCCATTACACTTTACCAGAAGAGATTTTTAAACTCAAAATCCTAGTAAATAAAGAGAGTCTTAAAGTAAAGTTTAAGAAGTAGATAGAGGAACAACCTATCTTTTAAGATATTAAGATGATGGCTAGTTATAGGGGAGTGTTGGATACCAAAGCATTCCCTTACCAGAAATGCCGTAATTACTACATATAGTTAGGCCGAGTGGCCGGGTTTAAATAATTGCTTAAACTTTACTAGCTGCGACGAGCGTCCGGAAGAAAATTAAATAGTAAGTATCTAATTTAATATAAGTACATCTGTTAACTAACCTTTTTAACTACCCTTACTTTAGAAGAGCGAAATTAGATAATAGGTTATCACGGTAATACCTACCAACGGTTTTATTTACCTAATTTAATTAAGCGCGATTTCTAGTTAATCTACTTTAGAACTCTATCGTAGGACGACCTTATCTAATATGCCGCATGGATAGGGATTTTAAGGGATAAGTGGGCCCCTATAGGTCTAACTAATGAGCAGAAGCTTAAATTCCAGTTAGAACTTAATTAACACCCTAATATTTTACAGCTTTGCGAGAAACAAGAGTAATATAAGCGAAAGATTAGGAGCCGAGGATATTACCCTATTAACGCCGCGAAGGGAATAAAACTATATAACCATTACAACAAAGCTAGACGTAAACTTTATAGTATCACAAACGTCCTATATAAACAAAAAGAGGACTAGGTTATTCTTAATTTTTACAACGCCATTAACAATTACGATATTAAAAGACAGCTTAGTGGTAGCGTTGGGATGGACATTCTTACCCGTTTAGCTATATAGTATAAATTTCGCGAACGTGCTGCTATTACTAAACTACTATCTCAGCCGCTAAATAAGCTTGAAGAAGGGCACGCTATAAAACTCCGTATAAAGTTTATCCGCAATCTTATTAAGTATTATAATTAACAAGAGAGCTAGTAGAATGGGATCCTAAGCAAGGCTATTAGACTTTAATTTAGGTCTAAAGTAGACCAAAGTATAGTAGGCGTGAAAAGAGGTGCAAGTGACACCAATACTGGTACCCATTAATAGGCAAAGCGGCAGAAAAAACATATTAGCTTAGATTTACCTTTCTAAGAAAACCTAGATAAAACGTAGAGCGCGGTCCTAATTAAGGAAGAGGGTATTAAGATAATACAGCTGCCGTATCCTATAACGTTTACTAATCTTATTTACCTTATCTATATCGGTGATAACTAACTCTTAACGCTAAGGCAGACCCGCCTATTTGCGAAGAAGGATACACTATAAAAGTATCTTAATAATTACGTTATAGAAGGAGTGTTTAGGCAGAGGTTCCGCTATAAGTATCCTTGTTATTTAGAGTAGATTAAAGAACTTAAGTATTTTAAAAATCACGCAGCCCTTATACATGGCGTATAGCATCCAATTAAGAGGCACCGCTAGGTAAGTCGCCTTGCTTATGCGAGAATCCTATACTAACCCTCTAGTACTAATAGAAAGGCATATAACTGGTAAATTTAGAACTATGCGTTCCTTATACATGGGACCTTTTCCTAGTTATTTCTCGCTTATCTTATTATTCTTTGCCACTTTTTATTTTATTTTAGTCTATTATCATCCAATCCTATTCTAGTATTTAGTAGAATAAATACAATAATTAGGATTTTATAATTCGTCTGGGGGGCGAGGGGTAATAGGTAAGGATAAAGGTAAGGGTAAGGTAAAGGATAAGATAAAGGGTGGGGTAAGGGGTAAAGGGTAAGGAGTAAGGGGTAAGGTAAGGGGAGGCTAATAGGAGATAGATAATATAGTTACTATACAATATCTAACGGATCGACTATGGACGAGATATATATTCGAATTTCTTAGATCAACCTAAACAATATAATAACTTCCTACCTAAGCCGATCTCCTAAGCTATGTATCTTTACTTATGCATAACGCTCGCACCTTTTATAACAAAGTATATAAGGGTAATTAGGGTCGGATAGATAACTGCTGTCCTTAATATAATATATAAACTCGGCTCTGCAACTAATATTATAACAGGTCCTAGTCGTGCAGAGGGTATTAAGACAGTTATTAATATTTTTGCTTTTGCGCTTAGCCGCGACATACCTTACCTCGGCGGATTAAAGCAGTAATTCTATTTATTATAGCTAAGATTGGACAGCTTAAAGTTTTAGCATAAAATTTTCCTCTATGTCCTTAGATGCGGTAATCGCTGTCTATATAATACCGATAGCGAAATCGCTTATAACGTCCAGCTCTATAAAGTCCCTAAGTTTAACAAGCTCTTTAATATGCTTGGCCGCTATTAAGGTAATTATATTATATAATGCTAAGTCGCCTATTAGGCTAAAGACATTCTTAATAATATTAGGAAACCCGTTTACGGACTAGCTGGTTCCTAGAATATATTAGATTTTTATATTCGTAAGCTCTTTTAGCTATAGTATATTATAGTAATCGGTAATTATATTAATATAGACGTAACGAAGTGTAATATAGGCCGTCGTCGGCCGTATCGTTGTGTCTTTATTATCGCCACCGCTATTATCTAGTTTAGATGGCGATAAGGCATCGGCGTCATTAATATTGGATCCTTACTCCTCCTTGCCATTCTTATAGTCCCTCTTATATATAAATTAGATCATCCTCTTAACGGTACCGGAATTAAACTCGTTAATATTTATAATATTAGTCGCCGCCTCCTACCCGTTAGTTGGTTAGTTAGGGTTAATTCTACTAGACGTTTAGTTAGCTTTTACCTAAAAGCCTCTATTATAGGCAGCTGCAAGTACAGGAGATTAGGTGCATATAATTACTTTATAGACTTTAAACTCCAGCCCCTAGCATATAAGTTTTAAGTCGCTATATTTCTCGCTATCTATAAGCTGCGCTAAGCCAAACGGAACACTCTTAGATGGCATATTTCTCTAGTTTTAACTATATCTCGAGCAATATTTAAGGGAGTGATTTAGTATTAAACAGGATAATTAAGAATAAGAACTCTGCTTTATTAAACGTGGCTCTAGAGCCTCTATATATATATTAAGAAGTTATTATTAGCTTCGTCTAATCTGCGACGGATTTAGCTAGTTAGTTAGAGCTTTAAACGTCAGTTGCTTAACTAAGTACTAGTGTGACTTCTAAAGTTCCAGAAAGGGTGAGTGGCGGGGTATACGGCGGCCGCAGCGCCTAGAAGTAGTTAGTGGTTATATAATAGAGGCTTAGTTAGAGGACGTGTTCCTATAGCTTAGGTTAAGGCTCTACACTCCTCTAAGCCATATTAAGTAAAGTTAAATAGTATTATATTCCTGCGTACCGGCCCGCCAATTACACTATTCTACTTTTTTTTTAACCATGTGCTAATATAACCCATATAATTACCTAGCTCATAAGATCAGCCATGCTTATATAGTTTACAAAAATTAAGCATTAGGTTTTAAAAGACTACTTCTATATAGCCTTTCTATCTTTATTATAAAAGAAGTATATTTATACTAGG
>Ga0307515_10017797_pt1 | contig 12922 bp, 8 predicted proteins | sample 17_EM_MG_FD_194513 | JGI IMG/M metagenome (GOLD analysis project Ga0307515, IMG submission 194513) | Populus trichocarpa ectomycorrhiza microbial communities from riparian zone in the Pacific Northwest, United States - 17_EM | ecosystem: Host-associated > Plants > Roots > Unclassified | place...
TTAGATAGAGATGGTGGTAGACGGGGTCGACGGTGACGGCTTCGTGCTTGAAGGCGCCGAGGGCTGAACGTTTTACGGCAGGCGCTGCGCCTGTGGGGTCGCACTCGAATACCTTGCCGAACGCGATTTCTTCGCAGGACAGCCATGTGCCCCATGGTGTGCGGCCGCCGGAGCAGTTGAGGCGGGTGTTGCTGAGGATGCGGTAGGCGCTGAGAGTTTGGCCGTCTGCTGTGAAGCGGATCGCACTGACGCCGCCTCCTAGTTCTGCTGCTGTCTCGCTGTTGGAGACGTAGATCCATCCGCCGTCGGGCTGCGCGAACGTCGCGGCGCCGTCGGGGTACATGTGCCAGGTGTAGTTGGGGGCATCGGCGGAGTCAGTTGGTACTGGGAGAAGGCTTCGCGCGATGACGCGGGATTGGAAGCCTTCGGGGAGGCGGAGGCCATTGGCGTCTGCTGGCTGTAGTGCGCCGAGTTGCGCAGCCGTAGCGGCTCGCGCGGTGGTCGGACGGAGGAGCGTCACGCTTGCACCGAGGGCGCTGGATAAGGCCGTGGCGCAGGCGAGCTGTCCGCCGGCGGTGAGGACGTGGCGGCGAGTTAGGAGTGTTGGCATCGTGCAGGTCCCTCTGATGGCGGGTGGCTGTCAGTCCTTGACAAGCGCAGTGATGCGGTGAGAGCTAGATCGAGTGCGAACGGCGATACAGACGACTTTCATCGTCGCGTCGACGCCGAGTTCCGTATGGCGCGATATCCTTGCCGCTGGATTTAAGCGCCGAGGCGCGAACGTCCAATCGGGTAGTGCTTCTGGATTTGAATCGAGGCGGGTGAAAACGGCGTGACAGTTTGTTTGCTATTGCGTGTCGCGAGAGGGATCGAGTGGCTTGACGGGATGCGGGCAACGGTGTGTACGAAGAGCACTTCGTCGCTCACGACCGCGAGTTCATTAGCGGGCTTACCACGCGCATCATCGAGTTAAAGGCCGGCGGCGCGATTTCCAATTTCAACGGGACGTACAACGAATAACGGAGGTCTCAGGACATCGAAGTCAACGAGGGCTCTGCTTAGCAAACGGCAGATCATGCGGCGTTTTCAGTGCAATCTAAAGCGGCGTCCAGATTGTTCTGCCCCGGCGCAGGCTGCTTAAGAGGATGACGAGCTGTCCAAAACCGAACGCTGTCACGCTCTCCTGTACCCGTGTGTTGTTTGATCCGCCAGGCTTCTACTTCGCTTCGGCAATGCGCGCTGAGGAAATCAATGAATGAGCGCACGGCCGGCAGAATGCCCCGGCGTGAAGGGAAGACGATCTGAATTTCGAAGAGCGGCGCTGAATACTCAGGCAGGACGACCTCGAGAAGTCCTTCGCGAATCTCACTCAAACAAAAGGCAAGGGGCAACTGCGCAATGCCAAGCCCCTGCATCACGGCCTGACGAATCAGCATCATGTCATCGATGACTAACGTCGGCTCGTAACGAACTTGAATCTCTTGGTCCTGCGAATCAATGAGCTTCCAAAGATGAGGTCCTTGCAACGAGCCGACGCTGAGCGTGCTAAGCCGGCTCGCCTCCACGGGAGTGGCAGGCCGGCCGTGACGCTCAAGGAAACCCCTGCTTGCGACCAGAACCTGCTGAACGATTCCGAGGGACCGCATAACCATGCGGGAATCCTCACTCGGAATCTGGCACATCCGAATCGATAGGTCGAAATTATCGTCGAGGTCGACTCTTCGGTTCGTCGCTTCGAGCGCAATTCGCACCTCTGGATGCTTGCTGATGAAGAGCGGAACGAGAGGGCCGATCAAGAGCTGGGCGATCGCGGCTGGGCAGCTCATCCGAATGAGTCCGGCTGGCTTTGCCTTCGCGCAGGCCATTCTTTCGTATCCGGCTTTGGCCTCCTCAACCATCCTCACGCAATGTTTGTGGAACTCCATGCCGAGGTCCGTTACGGCAAACTGGCGAGTCGAGCGCTGCACGAGGCGCACACCTAGTTCTTCCTCCAACTGGCTAATCCGCCGGCAGATACTCGACCGGGCAACGCCCAATGCGCGCGCTGCGCCCGAGAAGCCGTTGTGTTCAACGACCTGCGAAAAGATATGAAGGTTGTTTAGGTCTTCCATGCTGATCCCGCCCGATCCGTTTGCACTGAGTGACTGGCGCAACCTCATCCGTGCGTTGCTTCAGCTAATGACAGGGTTTATCGAAAACTCGGGCATCTCCGGAACCCTCTTTTTTGCTTGTTAAAGCAACTTCATCACGGCGCAACGGCCCTGACGCCGGAGTGCAATAAAGATGTGGGCCGCGGGTAAGGTGAGCGATAAGACTCAGAGGCGGGGCCTTTGCCAGTAGCGCGTGCGACCATCGAACGTTTCGCTGCAGCGGTTTCACGCACCCGAGCGTGAAGTCGATCGCGCGGACAGCGCTAGATAATCGATCTTGCCGCTGGCACTCAGAGGGAAGTGATCCAACTCGATAATACGGTCCGGCACCATGTACTGCGGTAATCGGCTCAAGCAGCGAGCTTTGATCGTGGACTCGTCCGCATTTAGCGTATCGCAATAAGCGATGACTTTCTCCCAGATTCCGCCGCTATTGCGTATCGGTATGGCTGCTACAAGAGAGCATCCGATTATGCCCCTCAGTGCCGACTCGATTTCTTGAAGTTCAACTCTGAAGCCCCGCAGCTTGATTTGACGGTCCAGGCGTCCTCGGAACAATAGACCCACACCGTGACGGCGACTCACGAGGTCGCCTGTGCGGTACCAGACTTCAGCGGCAGAATCGTTAGACTGGAAGGGTACGAACGCAGACTGAGTGGCCGCAGGATTCTTCCAGTACTCGACTGCGAGTTGATCGCCTGTCAGCCACAGTTCTCCTGGCTCATCGGCCGCTTCCACTACATGTCCATCATTGACAATCATGCATCGTAGACCGGAGAGGGGAACCCCAATCGGGACGATACCGCCCTGCTCGCCCTCAGCTCGATCGTACTCATGATAGGTCGCGAAAATCGTGCACTCCGTTGGACCGTACAGATTGAAAACCCTCGAGCTCGAAGCCGCATTTAGGCAAGCCTGCGCGAGCTCAATTGGCAGCGCCTCACCGCAGAACAGATACATACGAATACGCGGCAGCGCATCGCTCTTCAGGAGCTTCATTTTTAGAAGAAAGTTCGCGAGAGAGGGAACCGAACTCCAGACGGTAATCTCATGAGTTACCGCGAACTTAATGGGTAAGATAGCCTCTTGATCTGCGGGAACGTATAAAGTACCGCCGCTCTTCCAACATAAGAATAAATCCAGAATCGATACATCAAAAGACAGCGCGGAGAATTGGGTGAACCGATCCTGCTCGCTTGTCCCGAACAAGCGATGCGACTTTTCTATACATCTGTAAGCACTCTCGTGCGTGATAGCAACTCCTTTCGGCACGCCGGTACTACCCGAGGTATAAATTATGTAGGCGAGGCGCGTGAGCGTTGGCGGCGTCCTGGTTTCCTGGGGCTGCATCGACCCGACATCAGCGTAGGAAATGCTAAACAGGCGGTGTTGAGGCGCACTTTCGACGATCGAATCAAACGACGCATTCGAATCGTGCGTCGCCACCAAAATACGCAGAGGTTTCGATTTTTGCAGAGCGACTCGCTCACCCTCGGATAGCGCCATGCTGGAATCAATGATCACTGTTTCAATGCCCGCATCTTCAATGATGCGCAGTAGTCGCTCTGCCGGCAGAGCTCCGTTCAAGGGAACATACACATGGTCGCTTCGCATGATCGCGATGATGGCGGCATACGAAAGCATTCCTCTCGCGTAGATCAGACCAATGTTGCAGTTCCCTCCGGTCAGCCCGGCGGCTCGCAGCGTTGCTTCTATCGCTTTGCACTCCGCGTCGAGTTGATCGTAAGACCAGTACTGTCCGGAGACGAAGAGCGCAGGACGATCGGGGAATCTGCGAACACTTTCGGAGAAGAATACATCAAGGGAGCGGCGCGCCACTACCGTCGTTCCCTCGTTAGAAATTTCCATATGACGACATCCCTGCTTTTCGAGGCACCACTACTCGCTTAGCGTCATTGTCCTCGCAATCACTTGTCTTGGAACGGTGCACCCAATAGTTGGACACGGACAGCACTGAAAGGAAAACGGTGGGTTTACGTAAGTGCGAGCCGATTTATGTCACGCCGTGCCGAGCGAAGAAATACACCGCCGATCACGGCGGCCAGGCTGGCAAGAGCCGCGGCGACCCAGAATGCGGCGTGATAACCGCTGGTCAGTGCAAATGGCGGCCCTGCCTCTGCTGTGAGCAAATCGTTCGTTCGTGAAGCGGCAACGCCAGCGAGAAATGAAAGCCCCAGGGCACCACCCAATGTGAATGATGTGTGCACGATTCCAGAAACGATCCCAGAGTCGCTTGGGGATACAGCGTCGAGCGCAGAGAGCAGCAAGCAGTTGTATGCCATTCCAATGCCCAAGCCCAGAATGAGTAGACCTGGGATCACATCGAGAGCCACCTTTGCGTTCACGGGCGCACGACCGAGAAGGGCCAAGCCAACGGCGGCAGTGAGCATTCCGACGAACAGTGGCGGTCTCGCTCCAAAGCGCGTGATGAGCATCGGCGAGACCGTGAGTGATGTAACCGCTCTTAGCACGCTTGCTGGAAGAATGGTGAAACTCGTCTCCATCGCACTGAAATTCAGAACGAACTGTAGATACAGGGCCGAGATGAAAATCCATGCTTGAACTGCAACAGAGAAAAGCATCCCAACAATATTCGCTACTGCGAGGTTGCGTATCCGAAGTAGTCTCCGCGGTATCAAGGGCACTTGCACTCGAGCTTCGATCGCGATGAATAGCACTGTTAACAGGAACGCCACCGCAAGCAGCGTAAGCGTCGGCGGTGAGGTCCACCCGAGCTCGTTACCCGTCACAATCGCGTAGAGAGCAAACATCAGCGACACTATCAACGTCACAGCACCAGCAATGTCTAGGGGACCTGCATCATCGCTAGACCTGCCGGCGTCACGCGGTACCAGGGCTGCGCAAAGCGCGTAAAGGCATGCTCCGGCAGGTATGTTTATGAGGAAGATCCAGCGCCAGCCCAATACACTGGTCAACACTCCTCCCAACAGTAAACCGATGCTTCCGCCACTCGTGCACGTGAACGCGAAGATCCCTAGCGCCTTCACTCGCTTGCTGGCATCCGTAAACAGATTTGAAGTCAGTGCGAGAGCCATTACGGACACGATTGCACCGCCGACTCCCTGCAGACACCTTGCTGCAACGAGCAGTTCCTTTGACATTGCGAGTCCGCAACCCAACGAAGCGAACGTAAACAAGAAGATCCCAAGTAACAGAAACCGCCGCTGGCCGAAGAGATCGGCCAAGCGCCCACTCAGCAACAGCAAACCACCGTAGGTCGCCATGTATCCATTAACGACCCAGATGGCGGAAGCTTCGGAGAAGTGCATGTCGCTTCTTATCGATGCAAGCGCAACCCCGACGATCGTCATGTCGGCAGTAGTTACCAAGCCGCCTAAGCTCAAAGCCAGAAGCGCCAACCAGCGTCGAACGTCCTCAACGGCCGGCTCTCGTGCTGAGTTGCGCATGAGATCATCCCTGTGGCTTCCGAGTGATAGTCCGAGACGACGTAGGACGTGTCAACGAGAAGTAGCGCCGCATGAGCGAGCCGCTCTAGCAACGCAGATTTCATCCGCGTGTCGGGATTTTAGAGATCGCATGAGATCGGCTGTAGCGCGGCGATCTGGATGGACACTCTCAACCTGATTGTCGGGCGGCAATCGGCTATACCGTGCGATGTGGAGCGCGCACGGGAGGGGCGGGATGGGCTCTCGCTAACTGAGACGTTGTCATTCCAAAGGAGGACAGGCCGGATCGAGGAGCTGCTACCTTAGAACGTCAGCGCGGCTCCTCGATCACATTTCTAGCCCGTGCACCGGATCACTGCAGTACTGGGCTGGTGCTTGCAGATTGCAGTGTCTCCGATCGACCAAGGTTCAATTGTTGTGGATACCGGCATCGCACGATGCCGACCGGGGCCGAGCTTTGATTGTTCATACGGCCGATGTCAGAACCGCTTCGTGAGATTCACACCGAAAGTGCGCGGCTGAATGTACGTACGTACCGTTGTCAGCGTGCTGATCTCGCCGAACCCTATCAGTCCGCGCTCATCGCCGACGTTATTGACGAATAGATTGAACCGCCAATCATCGATGTCCAAGCCGGCACGCAGATCGATCTTGGTGTATCCAGGCAAGATCCGCCGCTGCGGCGTGCGCGTGTAAACATCGATTCGTTCGCCGACAAAGCTCGCGGCTCCGCCGAAGTGCGCCGTGGCGCTGCCCCCCACGGGGAACTCCTGCTCCAGCAAGAGATAGCCGGACAACTCTGCGGTATCAGGCAGCCGATCGCCCTCCCGACCCAGCACAGTCGTATTAGCCGGAAAATCTTCGGTAAGAACGGCGTTCGTGTAGGCCACCCAGCCTTCGACCGTCAGACCGGTGAGCGGCCGCAGCGCCGCCGAGAGCTCGATGCCTTCGCTTTTAGCGCTCGCTCCATTGGCTCCATACGAGAACGCTCGGGGCGAAAAAAGGTTGATCTGGATCTTCTCCCAATCGATATAGAACGCTGACGCGTCGACAGTCAGGTATTGATCGAAAAACTGTCCTTTCAATCCTAGTTCATAGGTCATCGCCTTGTCCGGGTCCTGGCCAGCGGGCGCTCCATCGGCAATGACGACGGGGCGATTGGACTTTCCAGGACGGTAGCCGGACGCAAAGCGCGCATAGGCCATTAGGTCATCGGAAACCCTGTATCTTGGAGTGACGAGGTAGGTGAAGACACTGTCCTTCACACCGCCTTCTGGAATTTGATTGGCGGCGAAAACTCCGGTCGAAGACGTAGCCTGCTCTTCGAACTTGACCCAGCTTTGACGGCCGCCTAGCTGCACGTCGAACTGCTGGTTGAAGTGGTACGTTAGATTGCTAAACGCGGCATATTCTTTGAATCCGGTGTTGCCCGGATCGAATCCGATCTGACCGAGCTTCTCGCCCGTTTGTAAATTCACGGCCCACGCGCGGGTAATCTTCGGATCCTCTTCGTCCGTATAGAACCCCCCCACGAGCCAATCAAAGCTTTCTCCCAGCGAGCCTGAAAATCGCAACTCTTCCACGAACTTTTTGTCAGTCAGTTCCGTGCGGCGCAAGACACTGTTCACACCAAATTGCGCTTGCGCCGCGGCGCCGTAGTTTGCGGAGTAGTCCCAATCGCCCCGAAACGCATACCGGTTGTAGGCTGAGAGCAGCACCGCATCTACTTCGCCTAAATCAACGTTGAGAGCAGCCGAATATGCAGTTACATTTCGCTTCGAGGCTCCTGCGCCGACGATGAAGGATTGCTGGAGATCGCCCACCCCGGGCAGGACGCTTACGTCTGACGAACCATCGGCGGTGGTATCCTGGTAGGCAGCGGAGAGTTTTAAAGTGACGACGTCGTTGGGCTGCCACTTACCGGCAATGCGGACACCTTCGGCGTTAGCTTCGTTAGTGTCTTTCCTCGAAGACATGACGTTATCAATGTAACCGGAATCATTGCGGTGGAATCCGCTCATTCGGACGGCAAAGGTGTCCGTCAGCGGCATATTCGCGGACGCGCGCAACAAATAACCGGGATCGTCTCCGCCTTTGACGACACTGGTACCTAGTTCAACACGGCCGCTGTATTTGTCGGTTGATGGGTCCTTGGTGACATACTTGATCAGCCCGCCCATCGCGCGAGCGCCGTACAATGTTCCCTGCGGGCCGCGCAGAACCTCAATGCGCTCTAGATCGCCCGGGTCGATATCGGGCAGAAGGCTTCCGCCGAAACTGATCGAAGAACCAAAGGGCACATCGTCGATGATGAAACCGACAGTCGGAGCCCCGAGGCCGCCTGTGGTGATACCGCGCAGAGAAAGTCCCTGCCCGCCTGCAAGCTGAGGATTCGCGTTGAGGTTCGGGATACTGCTAAAGTAATCGCGCAACATCACTTCGCGATTGCTCGACAGCGCATCGGCGCTCAGCACCGATACGGGCACGGGAACATCCTGCAGGCGCTCGTCACCCCGTTTCTGGGCAGAAACCAATACTTCCTCGATCGTGGCAGACGATGACTCGGATTGTTGCTGCGCATGTGCGACCTGCGACATTCCGGCAATAGCGAATAGCACTGCTGCGCTAACGCGTGTCTTGGGAAGGGATCGACTGATTCTCGCCTCTACTGAACACTCAAAGGGGTAACTGTTCACGAACGACCTCTCTGTCATGAATTGTTAGATGTCGGCCTTATACGATCGTGTTTCGCCTCGGACCCGCAGTTCTCGCGCGATCAAGAGCCCTTCACGTGGCACCCAACAATGGTTGGGTCTAATTGTTACGAATGGTTTACATCATTGCATTGTCTAGTGGGTCATTGATGCAACACTGTGATGTCACCATGCACTCAATGAGACCGCCGCCGTAGAGCTGATCGTCTCTGCTGCTGGTTTTTTGCGAGCGATTTACAGAGACAGAAGGACGAGAGTTGTTGACGCGAACAATATGGGGTGGCTGATCTTTCGCGTATATGCGTCCTGCATCCGGCATCGCGAGCGCAGCCTGCGGAACGTACTGTTGGCGAAGAAGTTCGATAACCTCTCTGACCTTGGCACGCGAGCAAACATCCACACCGACAACGCTCGCTTTCCATGATGGTTCTGATCGGCGATCAAGCTGCGAGCCGGCAGACCGGCTTACCGCTTGCGAGCGACCGTAAAGAACGCCTGTTTGGGCGAATACGCACAACTACATAACGCTCCGTCGCCCCCTCATTCGAGCTCCCGGTAATTCATCTCGGCACAACTGTGTTGCGCCTGCGGGGTTTCGGACAATGCAATGATTCGTAACGAATGCAATGTTTCGTTGCCACCATCCTCGCAACCAGTCCACGCAGCCTTAACCCGAGCGCGGGCACTGAGTAACGGTCAACACCTCATCAGAATGTCGAAGATAGATCGCACTGTCAGAAAAGTGACACAGATTGATCGGCGGAGTTTCTTGGCCCTCGCGACCGCGTTGGGCGCCTCGGTGGCATGGGCGTACTTACGGCCCGAACGATCCGGCGCGGCTTGTTGCGAGAGACGCGAGCTCTATCCAGAAGGCGTCGCATCGGGCGATCCCGATTCTCACAGCGTGATCCTCTGGACACGCCGTCCTTTTCTGAAAGGCTCGCAGGCGCGCCTACAGGTCGAAGTATCGGAAGACAAAGCATTCACGCACGTGATCTCCACCGCCAGCACAATCGTGTCTGCCGATTCAGATTGGACCTGCCGCATCATGGTGGGCAATCTCAAGCCCTCGCATGTCTATTGGTATCGTTTCATCGACGATGAAGGAAACGCCAGTCGCACCGGCCGAACACTCACAGCACCTGCCGAGCATGACGCGCGTTCCGTCCGCTTCGCATTCGTCTCGTGCCAAAGCACCAACCTCGGCGAGCTTAGCGCCTACCGTCGTATGATTTTCGAGGACGAGCGGGCGCCCGAGGCCGAACGTCTGGGCTTTGTGCTGCATCTCGGTGACTTCGTCTACGAGGCCGTTTGGTATCCGGAGGATCGACCTCACGGAAACATGTTCGGCCGCCGTTTGCGGGACATTCTTCGTTATCCGCATGGCGAGAAAATCACTGACTTCCACATTCCCACGACACTGGAAGACTATCGCCTGCTGTATCGTGCTTACCTGCATGACCCGGACCTGCAAGACGCGCGTGCGCGCTGGCCATTCGTGTGCATCTGGGATAATCACGAGTTCTCCTGGTACGGCTGGCAGTCCATCCAGAAATTTGACGGCAAAAACCGCGCTGCGCAGACTCGGAAAGTCGCCGCTAATCAGGCTTGGTTTGAGTACCAACCTGCTCGCGTCGTCAAATCCGGTGGCGCTGACCTGACGCAATTCAATGCGCCTCAGGTTCAGGACGTGCCGATCCGCGAGTTTGACGAGCACGGCTTCGGCGATGAGTCCAACAATCGTGCCGCACTCGCGAGCCTCACCGGCTATCGCGCCTTTCGATGGGGGCGCAATGTGGAGATCATCATCACTGATCAGCGTAGCTATCGCTCCGAAGATCCCACGAGGCGTCCGGAAGCTGCCGCACTCATGAGTGAGGATTTCCCCGAGATCTTCCCTCAGGAAGCGCTGGAGATCCTTGATGCGGGCCGCGTCTACGCTGACAGCAATCCTCCCGCGAGGATCCGCTTTGGCACTACGGACATTCCCAACTTTCGCAAAAACGATCCGCCTCAGACGATCCTGGGTGCCGAACAGAAGGAATGGTTTCTTCAGCGGCTCCGGCAGTCGTCGGCAACCTGGAAAATCTGGGGCAATTCCTGCGGAACATTAGACCAGCGCATCGATCCGCAAAATTTACCGGAGGGATTGACAAAACCCTGGCCTGGAGAAGGCTACGCAGGTATCCGTTGCGGCGATTACAGCGTCGCATACACGGAGCGCGCCGATATTTACGAACTGATTCGTGAGGAGAAGATCACCGGCTTCGTCACGGTTTCCGGAGATCGCCATGCGTTCTGGGCGGGTCTGTCAGCGGCCTCACTACCGCCGCATTCGTTCGAGCCCATCGGTATCGCTTTCGTCACGGGATCGATTTCCACACCGGGTACAGTGGAAATCGTTGAGCAAAGCCTCCCGCAGCAGCATCCACTGCGCCCCTTGTACTTGGGCGGGGGTTCGGCGAATTCAAAGCCCGAGCCGATGATGAACATGCTCATGCTTCACGGCGTTCGTTCCTGTCTGGAATATCGGCAGACCCGCGACATTCATCGCGCTCGAAGCCTCACAAATCCGCAGCTTTCGCCGCACGTATCGTTTCTCGATCTCTGCGGTCACGGCTATGCCACGGTACGTGTGGGTATTGACGCGCTCGAATGCGAATTCGTTTGCATTCCAAGACCAATGGAAAGAACAGAGAGGCCTGACGGGCCCCCGCTGCTTTATCGAGTCGTTCACCGTGCGCCATTGTGGCGCCATGGCGAAACGCCGCGCCTTGAGCAGCGAATCGTGGAAGGCGATCCGTTTCTCTCCATATAGGGTACTCTGGTTACACTAAGTCGATATTTTTGACGTGGGCGTCTGGCCGCGTGAGTAATGCTTCCACAAAGACAAGAAAGTTACGGCCAAATTTTTCCATAGTCTCGACAGAAAATCTGTTCAGTGGGAATCGCACGGCGCCCGAAATCGCGTCATCGGCATCATAGAGAATGATCATGGGCTCGTTGTCCCACTCGAGCATTTTTAGCGCTGGGTTTACAAAGGGTTCCGGACTGATCGATACGACGTCCTCTCCACTCAGCCCTGCGATGTAGTGGGAGCCTTGAGGTATCCAGTTGAAGAAAGTATTGCGAGCAAACTCTGGCTCGGGCACCCGCGTTTCCATGTAGGAAAAATCGTCGTGCTGATACCCGCGGCAGTATTCCACCGTCACGCATCTAAGCAGTTCCAGAAAGGTCTCTTGCTCACGAAGCGTCAGTCGAAGGTACAGCCTCGACGCAAAGAACCCTATCGCCTCCTTTGTCTCCGGAAGCGTTCTCCCATGGCTTTGATAGCGGATCACCGATTCAGAAACCTGACACCACCGCAAGACAAGCCCGACATACGCGGTAAAGATGCTCATGGGAAGAGTGGTTCTTCTCGCCCGGCTCCACTCGACCAGGGCCCTTCTAAAATCGGTTCGGATTTCGATCGGCACGATTCCCCATCCCGGACAGCTTGAGATCGGCCAATTCCTGTCCGCAGGGAATCTCACCCGTCGACATCCGGCAAAATGCTCCTTCCAGTAGGAGCCGTGCTTTTCTAACCAGGCCTCCTGTGTGTTTCTCTGCCGGACCGCGTAATCGGGAAATTGCAGCGACGGGCTCGACAATGAGAGCTTGCGGTCCTGCGATAGTTGCACGAACGCATAGAAAATCTCCCGCAGCAGAATGCTCATCGAGTATGCATCTGAGATCACGTGCTCCATCGCTATTACGAGCACATGTTCGTCGGCCTTAAGCTTGATCAACCGCGCTTCAACGAGTGGCCCTATAGCAACATTCACGGGCTCGAGAATGAAGCTATCGATTCGTCTTTGAATCTCCCCATCACGCGCTTCCGCGGGCAATGAGGTCAAATCGTCCACGCTCAGCTCGCAGCGGCAGATATCGTCTATCTCCTGCATGGGCGAGCGATCAAAAACAACTATTCGGGTGCGCAACGCATCATGTCGACGAACGATCTCAGCGATGCAGTGGCGGAGCGCACTCGCATTCAATGGACCGCGCAGTCGCATGGCCGAAGCCACGCTGCGCAGCCCAGGCCGCTCGCCCAAGTGATATAGATACCAGTGGGCGAGCTGCGAGTAGGCCAGCGGGGCGCGATACAACTTAGCTCCGCTTGAAGCTCGATTGAGCAGTAGTGCTTTTAACTTGGGTTATCAACGACCGTGCGCTCTCCATTCTTTCCGCCGAGAAAGAAACGTCCAGCGATCTGTGCGCGACTGCGCTTCGATAGACCGCTTGCTGTATCATTTCGCGAACCCCTTTTCTCCGGCGAACCATATTCCTTCGCCGTTTTTGTTGTCGCAACTGGAGGCGCGCACGCGCCCCCGATTGCTGGACATCCGACTCACCTCATATCCGTACAATCAATTTCATGCAGCATTTGAAGTGCACTCATGAACGAATTGCAAAATCACGAGCGGATGAAATATTTCGAGATGCCGAACCGCGATAAACCGAGCTCTCTGCACAACTGTCGAAGCGCCGAAGAATTTCCAGCCCACTTCGAAGCGACGACGGGCAAGCCCGTGCAGAACGTTATCGATCAAATTGTAGAGTCGACGGC
>Ga0307515_10017798_pt1 | contig 12921 bp, 15 predicted proteins | sample 17_EM_MG_FD_194513 | JGI IMG/M metagenome (GOLD analysis project Ga0307515, IMG submission 194513) | Populus trichocarpa ectomycorrhiza microbial communities from riparian zone in the Pacific Northwest, United States - 17_EM | ecosystem: Host-associated > Plants > Roots > Unclassified | place...
GCTTCGGCATTACATCTATCAACACCCCAATCTGGATCGTAGATAGAAGGTAACGGGGGTAGTCGTAAGGGATACATTAGCTAAAAAAACCGAGTTGCCTGAAGCCCGCGTGAAGAGAGACGATGGTTGGAGGCCACTTCAACCAGATGCATACTTCTCCGTCCACTCCCTGCTGACCTTCTGAGCGTCCTCCTCGTCTTCCTTATAATGCTTGGCAACATCTGTGGCGAGCGGATCATCGGGGTTGGGAGCACTCAACAGCGCCTGCACTGACAAGAGCACCGTCCTGATCTGCAATGCTGGAGACCACTTGTCTGTTGAATAGAGGCATTGTCAGTCGACCCGGGGGAATAACAGGTCCTGTGGACGCAGCTTGCCTTTCAGAATATCCAAACAGATCCGCCCAAGCTTGTCTGTGGGGTGATATATTAGTCAAAGCGCGAGAGTACGTTCGTCAATCCCGGTACCAATGTTAGGATGGTAGATCTTCGTTAAGAACCGCACTTTGGGAGGCGCCATCGGGTACTCTTCAGGCAAAAACAGTTCCAGACGGAAGATACCATCTACATAATCCGTTAGGAACCATCCATCACGAACGCCATAAAGCAAGGGGGACGTACTCTGGAACGGACTTCCATCGGGGCCCTTGATGGTGACATCAAAATATCTCAGATTGTCCTCATGCGGTTCGGCGGTGATCCCTGGTGCGGGGTCGGCAACGAGTCGTTCTGTCTCCTGTTAAGTTGAGAAACCGCCCATGATTGGTTTAGTCAAAGTTGCGATCGGGGGAGATTGGGGAAGCGACGACCTTGATGATTCGCTGGAATACAGAGTGAGATGCTGAGCGACGGTGTCTCTGAACCACGACAAACCTTGGGCAAAGCCATGATATAATCGTGAGGTGGGGAAGTGGGTGGAGGTCGGTAACAAAGGGAGATGCGGCTGGTGATCGAGAGCGCCAGATCTCTTGAAATGGACCAAGATGTCGAGATGCCCGTGAGTGCTTTCGCTGCAATTACCTTCGGATTCCTTTCTCATAGTGCGTATTTGCAGGATAAGGCGGCCGAATTGGCCGAGGAGTGGATCTGCATGACCAGCCCAGATGGGTTCACATTCCTCGTTAAAGGAAAGGTGGCGGTCGTCAGTGGTACTCTGAAGAACTCGTTAACTAGTGGGTACCGCTCGTGTCATTATACACGCTACCAGTTCTGAAACCGAATTATTAGGTGGTCTGGGAGAATCTCAGACTAAGTTGATTGAAATGACCGAAAGGTCAGCAGCAACGCGCTCTGCAGCGAGCATGACTCACGCGACCGCTAGGGGTGCGGTGGTAGACAAATTGGTCGAGTATCTTGCCCACAAATCCATTTATGAGAAGAAGGGCGCGACAGACATTCCAGACTTTACTGAACGAGTCGCACCAGAGATCGCTCTGGAACTGTAAGTTGCTACGTTTTGCGCGACCCAACGTTGGATAACCCTTTCATTCCCAGGCTTATGGCGGCGGATTACTATGAAGGTGATACATCCCCCAATACTATAAATGCGCATGACAGAGGAGCTGACGCGTCCCTTAGTGTAATTTGACATCGTGAAGGGTTTCATTACCATGAATGGATGCCAGATCCTACGGCCAGTATCTCGTCCTGTCACCTCCCAGGTCCTTAGTCATCCTGAGCATCGCTACATTTACTGTAAGGCTAGAGAACTGCAAGCCAGGTTAGATAACCACCAACGTGCTTCTTGATTCGGCTCACTCCACTTCCAATAAACACGTCTGCCCTCTGCCCGATCAACATGTTTGCAGCTCGTGCAACATACTGTTGTTCGTCGTTCAGCTCCAAATATCTACTGCTCGCGATATTATCCCAATGGCCTGCCACAAGGAAAGCTTCCTTCAGCCCGGCGACCCACTCTCGTTTCCCGTTCGCCATGATGTAGATGTTCTTCAACCCCTTTCCGCCTCAGAAGCTCTCGTATCTCTCCCAGTCGCTGGATGATGTCCTGGAGGGCCTGGTAATATGCCTTTTGATATGACCTCGCCCCCTCATCCGTGAAATGACCCTTTGGGCCACGAGGTGGGACCTTGAACCTGTCGGTGATCCCCTGTATTTGATTGAACGCTGTGAAAGTTTTGTTCCGTTTCGCAAGGTACTCGCAATGGTGATCGAAGTCGCCGCGTCGGACAAGGAGGCCCTCGATGATAGGGTATGGATCATTATCCGGGGATGAATGCGGAAGGCCATCTGGAGCGAAGTGTTCGAGGTTTTGATGGAGGGTGCCTTCGATGAGAGGGAACCAGCGGAACTCGGTAACGATTGGAGACTTGAAAAAGTCCGGCATTACGTCTAGGAGGCGTTCCGAGCCCATCAGGCTGTAAATGACCCCTTAGTGTGTAGCGACACATGCCGAGTAACATGGCCGTTTGCTCGATGTTAAAAACCACCTTCTTGGTCTCCACGCAACGTCCCGGCGTCGAATTCAACAATTCAACCCAAGCATCTACCAGCGTTCCCGCGCTGTAATTCGACGGCAGGCTGGATATAAGCGCCTCGTGGTCCAGTACGAGGGTTTATGGACAGTTTTTATCGAAGTGGTATTTCATTACTGCACGGGGAGCGTCATCACCCTGTGGGAGAGGTCCACCAGCTATTGACGGTTGCTCACAGCGGTCTAAGCAAGTGTCAGGCTGCTCTCAATGCTCTGGGTCAACGGATCAATCGACAACCTACCGCTGGCAATCCCCGTTGTCTAAAATTAAACATGAAGAACCAGCTGGCCGCCCGCGGGCTTACCGGGCGGCGCTTCATCCCGGCCTGCTGGGCAATGCCTGACCCGAGCTTTCTGGCCAATGCTTGTTGCGTATGAGCTTGTTGGGGGGTGCTCAATGGCGTTGTGCGCGGGGCCGGGTAAGTACATACGACGTGGCCAGCCAACGCCAGTGACGATCCCCTGATCGCAGGATCGCGTTCACGGGCCGCCCCGCTTCCTCCCAGAACGGCAGCCTCAGTTAAACGTTAAACGTTAAGCAATCAAATCATATTTTAATTCGAAGCTTAAGGCTACTATAGTACAACTAGAACGGGGGATACATAAATCAGACTCGGGCACACGCCGTGGGTCCCGGGTCGGCGAGAAACGGGTCATAAGTACAGCGATAACGCAGCAGTGGCGGTGGTGATATCCACAACGATCTCCCTCAGTTTGCTGAATCCCTTCTGTGAGAGGATTCCATCCACCTTCCAGGAATGCCGGCGGAAGAACGTAGTCTTCGTGGGAGCTTGGTACAGCGGTTTGATGGCTCTGGTGGCAACATCGTCATAATAAATGCGGACTGAGGTGCCGAGCAGGCTCAATCCTCAGGCCTCAGGGCCGAGGCGAGAAAGAGGGCAGGTGTCGACCATGAGGTCGTACCGGCGGCGAAGCTGTTGGCCTACTCCAAGACGAAGACTGGCATTTCCTGTCCAGCTGTCGTCTTTAATTCCAGCCACGAGAACTGGGCGGCGGCCTGCATCGGGTGCGATCAAAAAGTCGAGTGTATTCCACACGGTACCATTCTTGGAGGATTCTACGACGCAACGAAGGGAGTGAAAGGGTCTCCAAAGCAGTAGTTGAGCTTGTCGTATGGTCTGTAATAGCGATTTTCTAGTGGTTTGTTCTTGTCACGGCAGATCTCGAATATCTTGAGCAAACCTGCAGGCCAACTGCTGTCAGTGGAAAACGGCATGCTAGGCAATGCAATTACGATTAGTGGGTGCAGGCATGAGGAAATTAGAGACGTACCGGCCGTTGAACTTGGAGCGTCTGGTTGGTGGTTGTGGTCCCGTTTCGATACTGCCGTTCCAGCGGAGGTCCGCTACGCTTTGTAACAGAAAACCGAGCCCCACGCTTTTTTGTGTACTCCGTGTCGGGTTCCGGAGTCAGCTGATTGTCCTGGATTCAAATACTAGCCAAAGGAGGTTGAAAGTTGTGGTTACGCTCGGAGGTCCTCCGTCTTTCTCCGTAATATGGTCCTGCGGGATTTGCATGAAATACCATTGAATGCCGTGATACGCCCCAAACAACTTCTCATCCTAGAATAGACCCAACTGGGCACCTCAATGACTCTGACCACAGTCATACCATATTTCTAGCGTTGCACGGTGTGGAAACAAATCTCGAACACAGGGCCGCGAGAAGGTAAACGTGAAATTTCAAATAACATCCGAAGGGTATCCAATGCGTGGCAGAACACTGACTACTGTCGCTTCCTCACTTGCAGCAAGCCCAGAGGCCATTCCACCTGGATTTGATCTTTCTCCGGCGTGATCTGGCGGCCCTCCTGCTGTTCAACGCTTTTCACGAGCCGAAGTAACAGCCGTTCAGATATATCTCCGTCGGAGCGTTCCAGGTCTTCGGGGTGATTGTCGTGGAAATTACGCAAAGCACTGGAAGTCCTAAACAACTGTAACAAATCAGACCACGTTATCGTTTTCTTCAGTATTGTGGGCAGCGGTGAAGGGACATCGGTTATATGTGGTGCTTCCAAAACGAAAGGTAAGTTTTGTTGTTGTAAGGTGCTGTAAGGGACGTACATGAGAAGAAAGTCCGGTGGAATTCGGAAAAAGAGCCTGGGGAGACCTCAGTTGCTGCAGGAACGTCCCGCAAGAGGCCCTCCACGATCGAGCGACCAGGCTGTTCCCAATACGGACCTAGCGAACAGGATGAGTACAGCGAAGCCACTTAGAGTGGTATATTGACCATACCAAGCTGGTCAAGCCCCCCATGGTAGTCGGATATCAATGGTTTGAGGTAAGGGTACTTTGGGATCGTAACCTCACCATATCCCTGGGCGAGCGTGAGCAAAGACTACAAGAATATGCCATGCTGCTTACCCAGATGGAGGCAGTGCCGCCAGGTTTTAGAACCCTCGCAATTTCTGGCCATACCTTGTCCCAATCGAACCAATGAGCGGACTGTGCTGTGCGCTGTAGTGTGAATAGTCGACTGGTGGTTTGAAAGTCGGGAAAAGCGAACCTGCTATAAGGAAATCCACGCTGGAATCTGAGAGCATCGACAGGTCCTCCGCTGGCCCTTGGGTAAACTCAATCTGATTGACACCATTGTGGGGCAATGCGAGTCGGGCTTGCTCGACCATCCTCTCGCTTGGGTCGATGCCAATGATCCGTTTGAAGGGTGTCAACTCAACAGTTGCCTGCCCTAGTAACTGTCAGTCCCCAGTAAACGGGAAAAAGTTCACGGGACGAACCTGTTCCGCACCCTAGATCTACCGCGAGGTCCCACCTCGCACCTCGAGTTTGTTCGTGGTACCTGAACGCTGCATCAAACAACTGACGCGGGTATGTCGGCCTAAATAGCGCATATCGCGCAGAGTCGAAGGTTGTTTTTGCGAACGTCGCCATTGTTCACGCTCAACCTCTCATCCTCCTCAATACCTTTTAAGCGGTGCTCATGTCGGAAGTACGTCCGGTAGTCCGACGGGAGCCGACGGGTCGCATACCCGTGTCACACCGTGACACAAGCGTGACAATCACGCACCATCGTATGTCACACCCCTCTTACGCACAGGTGGCTGGCGTCTCGATCACCGTTTTGACAACGTCGGATCCCATTCCCTAGCTCGCCTTCGCAGGACTCACTATACAATGGTCCGTGGCACTCATGCTGCAGCGATCCTAGGCCCGGAACTGTACTCTAGGCTCCCCAATACGCGTGTTTTGCTCGTCGGAGCTGGTGGTATCGGATGTGAACTATGTGAGTCTCCGCTTTCACACAGCTCACGCGACGGTATCCTGCTGGAGAGCACTAGTCGCACTCACGAGCGCTAATTCGCTTGTTTGGCCCACCAGTAAAGAATGTGGTTATGACCGGGTTTGGGGATATTACTCTCTTGGACCTTGACACCATCGACCTGTCAAATCTCAACCGCCAGTTCCTCTTTCGCAAGAAAGACGTCAAACAGAGCAAAGCTCTGGTATGGTACATTGTACACGTATGAGTCACATAACACTCACAAAAATGCCAAATTGATAGGTTGCAGCACACACTGCGTCTGCATTCAATCCCCACGTTCAGATACATCCTATTCACGCCAACATCAAAGATCCTCAGTTCGACGTGTCATGGTTCAGGAGGTTCGACGTTGTTCTGAATGCTTTGGATAACCTCGGTACGTGCCACCGTGGCCACATCCTATATGTCCCCCTGATTGCTTTGCTTGTAGAAGCACGGAGGCACGTGAATAAGATGTGTATGGCTGCTAATGTACCACTGGTCGAGTCTGGTACGGCAGGTTATCTGGGCCAGGTCCAACCAATTCTCAAGGTTGGCATTCCTCGCTTGCGTTTGTGGCAACCCCTGATAGCAACTTCAGGACCGAACGGAGTGTTTTGATTGCGTTACCAAACAGACTCCTAAGACTTTTCCAGTCTGTACTATTCGCTCGACACCCTCACAGCCGATTCATTGTATTGTTTGGGCCAAAAGCTATCTCTTGTCGTAGGTTCAACCCATAACTGGACTTTCCGGATCCCTGACGTCGAGTAGGCAGTTATTTGGCGAAGACGAGGATGCCTCGGGAGAAACTGAATTAAATGAAGCCCTGCAACGGGGTGAGAATGGTGTGTATATTATGGTAGCCACCCTGTTCTCCGTCATTGACGTCCATCTAATAGCTCAAGAAATCGCCACGCTGCGTAAGGAGGCTCAAGCGTTCAGACGTGTGCGCACCGCCCTTAGGTCGCAAAATGATAACGAGGAGGCTGCGAAGCTCGCATTCGAGAAGGTTCGTTGTTGTGCTGAGCATAGTTAACACCATTTTTAACGGGAAGTCTCCAGGTATTCCATTCCGATATATTAAACCTACTATCTATGGCAGACATGTGGAAAATGAGGGCCCCTCCAACCCCGCTGTCATTCGAGGGGATCAAAACCGGTTCTTTCATCATCCGTGGCAAGCCTGCCAACGCGACGACGTCGAATGGCACGGCCGCTCCGGTTAATAGTCAGAACGGAAACGGCGCATCGACGAGCACCGCTGGCGCGGGGCTCAAGGACCAGAAATCGTTGAATTTACAAGACAACTTAGAGTTATTTGTTTCGAGGTACGGGCCCGAAAACCAATAACGTGATATCAAGCGCTGACTGTGCCGCAGTACAAACCGGCTTGCAGCTCGTTTGCAAGCAGGTGAAGAAACGATTTCATTTGACAAGGATGACGATGATACATTGGATTTCGTGACCGCTGCTTCCAACCTCCGCTCTGCAGCATACAACATTGATGGAAAGACCCGTTGGGAGGTCAAAGGTAAGGGTTACTCGAATCATTTCGATTGGTCATCCCCTGAGAGTGGTGATAGAAATGGCCGGAAACATCATCCCTGCAATTGCCACGACCAATGCGGTTGTTTCTGGTCTCATCGTCCTTCAGGCCCTCCAGCTGCTCAGGAAAGCATATGGTGCGATGAAGACGGTCATGATCCAATATAAGCAAACCAATCCTCTCAGTTCTGCCACACTGCCCCCTCCGAACCCCTCGTGCGGAGTTTGTCGGGACACATTCACGGAGGTGCTGTGTGACCCGAACAGAACAACGTTGGGTGACATCGTACAAGGGGTTCTCGGGGAGGACGAAAGAGAAGTTAGTGTGTTCGAGGAGAAGCGGATCCTCGCTGATCCGGACTGGGACGATAACCTCGAGCGGACATTGGAGAGTCTCAACGTCACCCGTGGGAAGTTCCTAAACATCGTTGACGAGGACGACGAGCTGGAGACCATCTCCATCGGCATTGGGATTCTTCCGTGAGTGCTTGTCCCTCCCTGCATGCCCCCAAGAGATCAAATCAATCACGGGCACCGCATGCTGACGCTTTATCCTTTTTTCCTATGGTTTGGGGGGACAGCCCGAATCACCCTGAAGATGCACCGCCATTCGTGCTTCCACACCCGCTTCCACAAACGCGGAAGAAGATCAAGGTGAAACTCCCAGAGACGCCGCCCGCCAAGGCGATGAAACGCTCGGCACCCGATGATGAGGACATTTTGGAGCAACAGCCTGCCAAACGGCTGAAAACGGACACGAACGAGAAAGAAATTGACCTCTCCAGCCCTAGAAAGAAGCGCCAGCTGGAGGAGGACGGGCTGATCATCCTTGATGGCCCTGAGGAAGGCGAGGATGACGCGGGAATTATCATCATTGACTGAGCCAGAGCCTCACCCACCCTCATTCGTATTACTCATAATCTCTTGGTTTACAATGTAACTTAATGCTTACTGTATTCAATCTGGCTTGCAATGCGCAATGCATGTGAATATTCGGAGGGAAGGGCCCGAGGCCATCAGTGTTCGGGACACGTGTGCCCACCTATATGATAATCCCGAAAGCGGGAGGGACAAGGGAGCACGTCGAGAGAAGTCACAAGGTTTGTGTGAGGTCGTTAGTTGTATCAAATTTAGGGTAAGGTACATTTCATTCTCGAAATAGCTCAAAGGGAGTGTTGATGCAGGGTCTAGCTGAACATACAATAGCAAACCTTTAAGATCCGGATCCGGGGGGTTCCATGGATCCGTAACAAAAAGCCCCTCTCCTCTCCAGTTTGCCCAGCACGCACTCGAGCGACGGAGGGGTGTGACAGTACCATCAACGCCCTTATTCTATTTCTTTATTTCACCTTCATGCGCAAAGCGCCTTGGGCGTATACGGTTCGGAGATCCAGGCAGAGACTGGAGCGAAAGGCGTGTGCGAATCGGCTAACATGTCCAGGCAGGCACGGGTGATACTCAAAGCGGGGGTGCCGTTGCCTCGGAGAGTCCCTGAGTTGGCACCGCGAGGACTCAACATCGTGAGAGCGAGGAAACCGTTGATCATACTATAAAAAATGAAGGTTAGAATAGAGTAATGGCGTCTGAAGAGAGGACAAAACTCACCCAGTCGGGAGACCACTTGTCTGGAAACCGGGAATCTTGCAACCACCAGTCTTCAAGGCGGCGGGGATTGGAGCAGTGGTCGTTAAGTTAGAGGTCTGCAAGTCCAATGGAGCTGGGCGGCGCGCGGTGCGAGACTTGGCTGGTGCAGGAGTCTCCTTGACGGGGGCGACAATTACAGGGACGGGAGTAGGGGCAGGGGCAGCTTCGCATTCGGCAGGAATTCCACGGATATCACGAGCGATGGCCTCGGCGGTTACATCTTCTTCGAAGAGCCTGCTCATGTCCTCCTCATAATCGTACTCGGACTGCAACCAAAAGTGGAGCTGGATGATGGTGATCGAGTTCAAACCAGCCAACATCAAGGGGACATCAGTTGGAACAGCCTTGGTGGCCTTGGAAAGCTTGCCGACTTCCCTAGCGATGGCATCAGCGATGACGGCGACCTCAGCATCAATCTCGGAGACTTCTCCGATCTTGGTGGCATCAGAACCGGCCTCGGAGGGAGTGACGGTGGCATCTTCGACAATGATAGCAGCCAAGGAGTCAGCGGTGCAGTCCTCCTCGAAGAGTTTGCTCATATCCTCGTCGTAATCGAAGGAAGATTGGAGCCAGAAGTGGAGCTGGATGACAGTGATGGAATTGAGACCAACAAGCATGAGAGGAACGTCAGTGGTGATGGGGGATGTGGTCTTGACGAGACGAGCGACCTCGTGGGCGATGTCCATAGCGATCTCGACGCGGCTGACAGAGGAACCGGTGGAGACCCCCATCTCCTGAATGGCGGCGACAAGTTCCTCGCCGACGATTTCACGAGCGACGACTGTGACGGTAACATCTTCCTCGAAAAGCCTGCTCATATCCTTCTCGTAGTCGAACTTTTCCTGGAGCCAGAAGTAGAGTTGGACAATGGTGATGGAGTTGAGTCCTGCTAACATGAAGGGGACACCGGTGGGGGCAGAGGCAGCCTTGGAGAGGCGGGCAACTTCCTGGACGATTTCTGCAGTGACTTGGTCGACACGGGAGACGGAGGTCTCGACGGGGTCAGGGGCGGGGGACTCAACAACCTCGACGGGAGCAGCGACCTCGCTATCTGCGATCTTCTGGAGCTGGGCGATATCAATCTTGTAGGAAGCGTTGTAAGGCATCTCGTCGATGTAGCGGGTGGAGGAGACGGCCATGGCAATATTTTCGCCCAACTTTTTCAAAGCTTCACGAGCGGTTTTGAAGACCTCGATCTCGGTCGACTCACCGGTCCAGAAGAGAATGATCCTCTGTCCGGACTGAACAAGCTTGTAAGCGAGCACGGAACCACCAAAGGCGTTGTTCATAGCACGTTCCAACTCGTCCATATCGATGAAGAGGCCGTTGACCTTGACGTTCCTGGAGCGACGACCGTTGATAACGATGCGGCCATCAGGGGTAACCTTGCCGATGTCTTCTGTGTAGAGGAGTATGTTGTCGCCTCCCCAGGGACGGAACATACGCCCGGAAGCCTCAACATTGCCCATGTAGCGGGTGGCCGAGGAGTCTGTGACGATTCCAATGATACCGGAGGCACCGGCAGTCTTGGGGACGATGTTCATGTTGTCGTCGAGGATAACGAGATCCTGGCAACCCTGGGTAGCATCGAAATTGACAAACTCGGGAACTGGCTCCCCAGGGTGGACAAACATCTGGCAGACACCGGCGAATCCGACTTCAGAGCAGGCGTAATTGCAAGCGAGGGTGGCCTTGGGGAAGATCTTCTTGGCCAACTTGAGGTCCTCGACGCTGAGGGACTCTCCACCGATGACCATCCAGTAGAGACGATCGAAGGAGTGCTCGGGACCGAACTTCATCTTGACGTAGTCGACAAAGGCGCGGAAGACGGAGGGAGTGAAGTGGGTTCGGAGGAGCTGAGCGTTTGCCTTGTTCTCGAGCTCATCGCAGAGAGAAGCACATTGATCGGTGACAGAGGTGGCCTCATCCAAGTAGAGAGTGGTCTGATTGAACATGAAACGGCGGATCTCGAACAGTGGGCGGAGGAAAGTCTAAAGGACAAAATTTGAGGGAAACCCCGGGAATAATAGCAGGGGAAAACTCACGGTTCCGCCACGAAGCCACTGGCCATCACGAGGCTTGAGGAGAGTGGAGGATTCCTCATCGAGAGTAGACAAAGCCCTCTTCATCGGGTAAACGATGCTCTTGGGAACACCGGTGCTTCCAGAGGTAGGGGTGATGCTGCAGATTACTGGGACCTTCTGGACGACCTCGTGAGAAGCAGGAGGAGGGCAAACTGTGAGAGGTTCCGGGTCAATCAATTCGGTGGTGCAGACGGTCTGGACGGGCATGGAGCGAGGCTTTGTATTTCCATAAAGGACGAGCTTCACCTGGGTCCTCTCCAGGATAGCGTTCATGACATCCTGGGACCATTTGGGGCTGAGAACGACGGTAGTGCGACCAGTAAGCCAGATGGCGTGAGCGGCAGCGACATAATCAATCTCGAGGCTATGACATGAGATCAGCAAAAAGTGATGGGATGGGACCGTGAGAAAACCGACCCCATGTGTAGACCGACCGGGCCGTGGGACTGATCGAGTTTCTGGATATGTTTGGCGAGCTCCTTAACACGGGCCCAGAGGGCAGCGTAAGACCAGGTAGAGGAACCATGACGGACGGCAGGAGCGAAGGGGCGGGTCCTGGCGACTCGGAGGAGAGCCTCGGTGGGGGTGACGGTGTTGTTGGTCATGATGAAATAAGTCGTGGGTCGTTAGAATAAGGACGTTAAAGGACAGTGGGGTGAGCACAATCGACCGGCGATTGGACAAACGTTAGAAAGAGGAGAGGAAAGAGAAAAAGAGGCACCAGGCCCTTGAGCTTTCGAGAACGAAGTGGTGGGGAGAAACCAAGCGGTCCTAACGGAAACACAGAGGGATTGATGCGGGTATATATACAGGTGAAGCGTTGGCTAGATCATCACACTCGTATTGATGGTGAGGAGGCGATGTCCACAGAAACGATTTCGCGTGTGTACCCCCTGATGCAATTCCCAGCATACGTTTCAGCGAACCCTCCTCTTCAGTCCGAGAGGACGTCTGCGAGCCTTGGTCTCTCACCTGCTTTCTGCGGCCGAGAGAGGAGGATGGGATTGCGCCAGTCGCCGGTCGTCGGCAATCCTCCAATGCCCATCACGTCTCTCCCGGTGTCGGCGTTAGGCCCTTCGGACTCGGAGGGGCGGCGATGAACGCCGTGCATGTGGTGGCTTCTGAACATCACCACTCCCCAAGAACGAGAGAAACTTACAATGTGTTTTGCGCTTCACACGAGACATGCCACTATGTAGCATGCTGTAGTCGCTGTGCATTGACATCCTTCCGTAAACCAAGCCAAAACCTGAGACTACCCACTCACATGGCTCAGTAGCCTGGGATTTACACAACTCTTTGCGGCCAGTGGTTGAATATTGAATATCCAGACTCTGGCAGTTCGCCGATCGTGCGAGCCGTCGACGCGAAAACAGCAGTGCCACCCAGGAATAAATCATAGAGCAGACCGAGAGTCTACGGGGATCCCTGAAGAAATGTATTTTTCCAGACGATGAGTACGAGAAAGAAACAAAGAGTTGCTTTGTGAGGCGTGGCGTAAGTCGGCGTCAAGCCGAGATGATTTCGTGACACGCTCCGAGAACGTTGACCACATCCCCGGATATTGGCATCGGTCACAAACACACACTCTCCCCCCGTTTCCCCTTCCTCCTCATCGCTGAGCGCGTGCTGTAAGCACGATCTCTTCTCGCTCTTTCCAGGAAGATCTCGGCCCGGGTAAAAAGTCAGTAATCCATCTTTGCCTACCCAGCAAGGATTCCGCATTCTAACTTTCGTTTCAAAACCGCAGCACGCACGCACATCAATCATGTCCTCTCGCTCCAATCTCAACGATAGTCTGTTTGCGGGTGGCCCCGCATGGGCCTCCACCGCGTCCCAGGTTGAATTGCTGATCAGCAGGGCTTGTAATCCA
>Ga0307515_10017799_pt1 | contig 12921 bp, 12 predicted proteins | sample 17_EM_MG_FD_194513 | JGI IMG/M metagenome (GOLD analysis project Ga0307515, IMG submission 194513) | Populus trichocarpa ectomycorrhiza microbial communities from riparian zone in the Pacific Northwest, United States - 17_EM | ecosystem: Host-associated > Plants > Roots > Unclassified | place...
CTAAACTATGGTAGAAATTACACTAACAAACAAAATCAATTGAAACTGAAATATATCAAGAAAACAAACCTTGGTTGCAAGCACACATCCACCTACAGAAATCAGAACCGATCCTTGAAACGAAACTTCAGTTTATATTCTGAATTTTTATCTTTTCTTAACATTGGTTAATTAACGGATCCGCCGTATAACTAGCCCTAACCAACAAACAATCACAGTGTCCGCACTAATGATTTAATCCAATGGTAGCCTTAAGATCTAGATAAATTCATTAATCTTAACAATCAAGTTGTCAGCTTGTGTTGCCTTGATCGAATGTTCTCCCTAAGTTTAATAACGTAGTTCCGCTACAATTATCAAGGTTAGTTGCTTCACAAGTTTATATACCACAACTTCGGTTTTGATATCAAACTTAGCAATAGATTGTTCACAATAATAACTTAGAGTCCGCTCTAGCAATTAAGATAAACAATCATAGGAAATATGCATAGGAAAACAAACATACTCATTCATAATACAAACTGAAAATAAATGGAAGAATAAATCTCACAGTTCTTGAAATCTGAAGGTGTTTGCGTCCTTGCAACCAAGAAAACGAGCTTAGCCTTGCATATCTATTGAACAACTACTCCTAAAGATGAAAGAATACATGATTTCTGGGTTGTAAAGGGGAGAGTTTGTGTTTCTTCTCTTATGACTGCCACCCTTCTTTCTTTGATTCTACTGCACTCCCTCTCCCTCTCTCTTGGTTCTCTTCATAGCATAAACTTAGCTGCCTATTTATACACAAATTGTAAGTAAGAAAAATCAAAGTTCAAGTGTAAACATCAAGAGATGGTGGTAGTGTGAAGGCGGCTGGCGGCTGGTGGCTGGCAGCTGGTTTGTGGTTGGTGATTTGAGGTTGGTGGCTTGAGGTTGGTGGCTGCCTTCCTTAACCTTCTGGATTGATTTACTTGAGGAACTAAATTGCTGAAATTAAAACTTGGATGTCGGTTTTGATGCTTCGGGATGTAATTTGGATTCGTTTCTTCACAAAACCTGTTTGCTGGCAGAATTCAGTTGTCATCTTTGAAAACTCATATCTCCCTCATATGACATCGTTTGTGGCTGAAATTTGGAGCGTTTATAGACCTTTGAGTCATAAATCCAACACAATTGAGTTTACATCAATGGGATGTCTGTAGCTCCAGATATTAAATTTTCAATGGACAAAGGTCAACACTGGCAGAATGCGAGCTTTGAATTTGAAGGATGTGATTTCCATGCTCTTTGTATTTTTATTTTTCTTGACTTATATTTCCAGAAAGGTATGGATGTTAGCTTTCTAATGACACTAGAATCACTTCATTTCGACTTCTAGAACTCATGCTCTGCACAAAACATCGACTGAGGGTCAAATCTGCCAATTACCTCCAATTTACTCCTTTTTGCATCTTTCATCTAAAAGTGCCTTCAAAACATAAAACAAAGAATATCAAGGCATTTTATACATAAAACATAGGCAAAACTCTAGTTAAATATGGGTGAAACTATCGAATAATATGGTTACATCAATCTCACCAAAATTGAACATTTGTATATATTATTTTGTCGTATACTCTGTTCATATTTGCAGAAAATTCATTATAGATCTCTCTCTGTATATCTCACATATGAAGAAACATGATAGGATGGCAGGCGGTAAAAATCAAGAAAGAAAAGGACAAGCATGAATCTGCATTGAAACTTGCCAAGGAGCTTATAGAAAAGAACAAGCGTCATTGGTGGCAATCTATCAATGTAGCGGATTCTAACAGAGTTAATATCGAAACCCCTGGTAAAGGAGGAAGAGGACAAGGAGTAGACCCAAACCCGTTGTTTATAGCAATTAGTAATGGAATAGAAGAGATTGCTAAAGAAATACTTGAAAAATTTCCTCAGGGTGTTGAGCTTGTTAATGAAACAGGACAGAACATAATGCATGTAGCTGTGATGCATCGACAGCTGGAGATTTACAATTATGTAAAGAAAAAGTTCAAACCAATTATGGTCAGGCTGTGTTCGAGGATCGATAATAATGGCTACACATTGTTACACCAAGTTGCACACATGAAGCACTACCGCGGAGGAACCAAGCCCAGCCCTGCACTCAAGCTACAAGAAGAAATACAATGGTTCAAGGTGAGTTAGCTACTCTTGTACTATCGTAAGCCCATGCCATATTTTTATGAGATACATGTTGGAAGAAACTCTAGGTGTGGTAGAAGCTAATCCCTAAAGACAAAACTAAACAACAAGAAATATCTGAGAGAAATAATGTTTTTCATTAAGTTCTTAGTTTTCTCAAAGTTACTCTTAAACTCTTCTGCATGCATCTATCACGTTGTGATTATAAACCTATTTATAGGAAAAAATTCTAAACAATTAAGAAATTAAATTAACAAAAGAAAAACCTCAATTGATAAGAAAAATTATTCTATTGACTAACAAGTCATACTGTTTTCTAAGATGGTCGACCGATTCATATAATCCAATCTAGTTGTTTTGTTCTAATCAGTTGATCGATTCCCAACTGGTCGATCAGTCCAATTAATTCTTTAGAAATCTAGTTTACTTTCAACATCTTCCTTAAACTTGATTTCTTTATAACTCCCAATAAATCTCTAATCTCGACAAAAACATCATATTTGAGTGGTTTTGTGAAAATATTCACGACTTGATCTTGAGTCTTTACATACTTGACTTCAACTTTCTTGTTTATAATGTAATTTCATAGGTAATGAATTCTTGTGTCAATGTGCTAACTTCTGTCATGAAAAACTGAATTTTTAGCTAAGATAATGGTTGATGAGTTGTCCACATAAATTTTTGTAGATTTCTCTTATGACATTCACAACTCTTTCAATAATCTTTTTAGTCATATGGAATGACAAAGACATGTTGTAACAACTATATATTCATCTTTACAAGTTGATAATATGACTATAGATTACTTCTTTGAACTCCATATGAATGTTATGTTTTCCATATAGAAAACAGAACTTATAGTGCTTTTTTTATCATCCATATCTCTAACCCAATCACTATTATTATAACCCACAAGTTCAAAGTTGTTAGAATATCTATAGAATAAGCCAAAATTAATAGTACATTTGATATATCGAAGAACTCACTTCAAAGATTTGAAGTGTGTCGTAGTTTGTGTTTTCATAAACCTACTCACAATTCTATTCTAAAACAAATATGTGGACGAATGCATGTCAAATATCTCAAGCTCCCAATTGGGCTTTTAAATGTTGTAGAATTTACCTTTTCTCCTTCATTATTCTTTGACAACTTCACTCCACACTTAACTAGAGTATTTACTTTTGCACAATCCTCTATCTTGAACTTCTTAGGAATCTTTTTTTCAAACTTCTCTTGACTTGCAAAGATTTTATATTCTCCTTGTGTGATCTTAATCCCTAGATAGTATGTCATAAGATCAATGTTTGTCATCTCGAACTCCTTGATCATTGCTTGTTTGAAGTCTCCAAATATTTTTGGATTATTTCCTATAAACATCAAGTCATCCACATACAAACATATAATAAGAGTATCACCACTATTTTCTCTTCACATATATAATATATTCATAGGATCATTTACCAAATCCATTCTTTAAAAAATATCCATCAATGTGATTATACCAAGCTCTTGGGGCTTACTTCAATCCATAAAAGGCTTTGTTCTACTTTAAAATTGTCTTCAAGTCCCTTCACTTCATAACCTATAGGTTGCTCAATGTAAACTTTTTCTTCAAGAAAACCATTTAGAAAGGTTGATTTGACTTCTATTTGGTAGATTTCCCATCTATATTGGGTAGTTGTGGTAATTATCAATCCCATGTTTTTTACTATAACATTTTACCACTAACTTTACCTTATACTTTTTTACTTCTCCTTTGACATTTTTGTTTTCTTTGTAGATCCACTTGATATCTATTTGCTTCTTTCTTTTAGGTCTAGAAACCAATTTTCATGTGTCATTTTCCTAATTGATGCAATCTCTTCATCTATAACAATTCTTCATTTTTCATCCTTTATTTCTTCTTCAAATACTATAGGATCACATATAGCAAGGTGATAATATAATGTTATATCATCATCAATAAGATTAGTTACCTCATATATGTCATCAAGGCTTCTTATTTTTCTTGGTAGACTTTATGAGCTGCCACTACTTGAACTTCACAAGAAAAAAGAAGAAGATGAAGGTGAAGTTAAGTGCATTGGTGTTTGTGGAGGTGTAACTATAGGTTCTTGATGATCTTCATGTCTCTCCTCCTTTTCATCAAGAATCGATAGAAAGTCTTCTCACCATCAGTTACTTTCTAATCTCATGCTCCTTCTTCATTGAACTCAATAGCTATAATAATCATAGTCTTTCATTCATTAGGGTTGTAAAGGTTGTATCCTTTGTACTTTTGATAATAGCCCACAAAGATCATCTTTTTACTATTGTCATCTAACTTAGTTGTTATTTGATCATCTACATGCAAATAGCCAATGCTAAAAAATATCTTCAAATGAGTAACACTTGACTTTCTTCCATTCCATGCCTCTTGTAGAGTCATGACATTCAAGCCTTAAGTAGGACTCCTATTTCACAAGTAAACAACCCAATCTATAGCTCCAACCAAAAACTCTTTAGGTATCTTCTTAGTTTTGAGGATGGTTCTTATCATGTTGAGGATGCTTCTATTTTTTCTCTCTACCATTTCATTTTGTTTTAGAGATCTAGGCACTACTAGGAGTCTTTTTACACCACTATTTTCACAAAACTTATTAAACTCATTAGAACAAAATTCATCCCTTATTTGTTATAAGTGATTTTATAGAATTATCACTTTTCTTTTCAACTAATACCTTAAATTTCTTAAAACATTTATATACATTAGACTTTTTTTTTTAAGAAGTATAACTAGATTTTTCTACTATAATCATCAATAAAAAGTAGAAAGTATAATTTTAAACCAAACAAGCATGGTTAAATAGGACCACATGCATCTGCATGTATCTCTTGTAGGAGTTGATTTTCTTTTGATATAGACTCCTTTGGAAAGCTCTTACGAAATAGTTTGTCCTCTAAACATCCTTTACACAATTGATTTGGATGTTCAATTGATGGTAGACCCTTTAACATCTCTTTTTGTGCCATCATCTTCATGCTATCAAAGTTTACATGCCCAAGTCTCATATGCCAAAGCCAAGTCTCATCTTTCACACATTCCTTTAAGCACATTTGTCTCCATGTTTAGCAAAAATATTTTATTCTTTCTCATGGTCACCTTTGCGATCATAGCTCCATGATTATCAAATAATGTCAAAGTACGATCTTTATCTTAATTTCAAAACTTTTTTTTCAATAATTGTCACAAACCCAATATATTGCTTTATTACAGTTGGGATATAATAAACATCACAAATAAATTGATGACTATCATCTTTCATTTGAATCAAAATCATACATTTCTCTTTGGTGGAAACCTTTAAATGATCTACAAAGGTGACATTACCTCTAATTGATTCATCAAGCTCCATGAATTTGCCTTTATCTCGACACATGTGATTGTTGGCACCTTCGTCAAAATCCATATGTTTTCATTGGCTTGCATTCGTTCATCATAGACTAGTAATATAATAGCCTTTTTCTCCTCTTCTATCACAAGATTGACATTCTCTTCAACCCTCTTAGTTGGATTCCAACAATCCCTAGCATAATGACCAATTGTTTTTGATATCTATAGCACTTAACTTTTGTTTTGTCAAACTTAGGTCTCAGATTGCTACTGTAAGTGGAACATGTTGACATGTTTGCTTTATTTGGTTGACTGGTTGACCTGTTAAGGCTGTCATGGCTTCCTCTTCTAATTTGCCCTTTTCTCCTCTTCTTCTACCTTGTCCATGTCGTCTACTCCTTTGGGTATATTCAAATCCATCTTGCTTCTCTTTTGTAGAGAATTTTGAGAAGAGTGTTTATGCACCTATATCTTCTTGAATTTCATTGATTCTTTTTTCATGGGTTTGTAGTTTACCCATAAGATCTTGAATTGTAAGAAAATCCATATTTTATGACTCCTCTATCACAATCATCACATAATGGAATCTCTTTCACAACGAGCGTAGAATCTTTTCTACCACACGTGTTAAGCCATCTCCTCGGAGAGTATATACTACTTGTTGGAAGTAAATTAGGTTTAGTAGAAGCTTATGGACAACAATGCTAAGTTGCAAAACTCAAGAACAAGAAGAAGATTGAGAGAAATGTATATTTTTTTTAAGTGTTTCTCTCTTTGATATCACTTTATATTCTCTCTTTTTTTGTTTATTATATATGACCAATACTCTAGCAAAGTAATCTAAAATATTCTTCAATTTAAGCATATATAACTTTTTAAAGTCACTTTATAAACTTTGTATACATAACTTTCTTACATTGTTAGCTTCTTGGTTTGATTGTTGCAAACCTTCCTATACCAACTTAGTGGTGGTTGCGTTGGCCATTATCTAAAAAATAGCATCATCCATGCATTGGTGGATGATTGTGAGTTCTTGTTGATCCTTTCTTCATGCCTTTTATATGGCCTCCTTTTGGGATGAAGTCAACGTTACTCTTTCCATAGGCTTTTTAAAACCCTTTTCAATTGTTTCCCATACATCTTGGGAACCTAGCAAAGCTTTCACTTGAATATACTGAGTTTCATAGTTATCATTTGTCAAACAAATATATTGAAGTGGGATGTTTGGATTGGTTATGTCAAATAATCAAGCATAAGCTCTGATACCACTTGTTGGAATAAACTCTTGGTGTGGTAGAAGTTAAATATCGCTAAAAAGCAAAACTAAAGAACAACATAAATTTAAGAGAAATGATGTTTTTCATTAAGTATTTTCTCAAAGATACACTCTATAAGCTCTTCTATATGCATCTCTTCCGTTCTGATTACAAGCTTATTTATAGGCATAAAATCCTAGACAATCAAAAATTTAAATTAACAAAAGAAAAACCTAAGTTTGTAAGGAAAAGTATTTTACCGACTCAACCGGTTGATTTTTTTTGCACCAGTCGATCAATTCATTTAATGTAATTCGGTTGCCCTAATTCAACCAGTTGACCATTTCCCAACTAGTCGACCGGTTTAACTAATTCTTTAGAAATTTAGTTTACTTTTAACAATACAATTCTTTATTCCTAGCTATGAGTAGTATTCATTTGTTAGGTAATATTAAAGAATGTTTTTAATTATACTTATGGACAACAATGCTAAATAGCAAACTCAAGAACAAAAAAATTTTTAAGATATATTGATATACTTTATTAAGTGTTACTCTCTTTAAAACCACTCTTTATATTATTGAATTATGATTCTGATTACAAACCTATTTATAAGCTTCAAATCATAAATAAATAAAAAATTAAATTAATAAAAATAAAACCAATCAATTGTTTCTCAACCAGTCAACTAATTCTCAACCATAAACAAAAACAAACTGAAATCTAAGTTCATTTTCAGTGCCCATATTCGAATTTACTTCAAAATCAGTGAAACGCAGCTCTTTATGCCTTGCAATAAATAAGAGTGTACTTTAATGTACATTCTGTTGCTTTAATAAAAGAGAATACGTGTCCATGATAGGGAGCCCATTTTCCTGTAATTAATGACTGTACCGACACTAATGAATTTGTTTACATGTTCTCTGTCCGTGCAGCGGGTGCAGAGGGCGGTTCCACCTTATCTGTCCGAGAAGCGGGCACCGAGGGAGGATCCGCCTGACAATGAGCACAAAGTGACAGCACACAATTTCTTCTTACAAATGGAGCTTGAAGATCATCTAAGGGTGGTGGTTCCGCCTGACAATGAGTACAAACTGACAGCACACAAGTTCTTACAAATGGAGCCTGAAGATCATCTAAGGGTGGTGGTTCTGCCTTATAAAGCAATGCAACGTGACAAGGACTGCAAATTGACTGCACTCGAGCTCTTCCAAGAGGAGCATAAAGCTCAACTCAAGTTGGCGCAAGAATGGATCGAGAAGACCTCTCAGTCATGCTCAGCAGTAGCCGTTCTTTTGGCCACCGTTGTCTTTGCTGCCGCTTACACTATACCTGGAGGTTCTAACGATCTTGGCTTTCCCATTTTCCTTCACAACCGTTTCTTCTTAGCTTTCACTGTCTTGGATGTTATCGCCTTGGCTAGCTCCTTGACCTCTGTTGTGATGTTCCTTTCTATCCTCACCTCTCCTTTTGAATATGAGAACTTCTACCACAATATTCCTCGGAAACTGATATGGGGCTTCACTTTACTCTTCCTCTCAGTGATGACAACCATGCTTGCTTTTGCTTGCACCCTTTTTCTAATAATTCATTTCAGAAAGAAATGGACCACGGGTCTTATTTCGTTTGCTGCTTTCTTTCCAGTGACAGTATTTGCACTAATGCAGTTCCCTTTATATGTCTCATTTCTGAGCACTACGAAGGACCTCTTTAAGGAAGTCGGGAAGTACCTGCCTCGATATTGCTGCCCTTTTCGGTGCCAGCGTTGTAGGAAAATGAGGCGAATATTCTGTTTGGCTTACTAGCTGGTTACAACAGATAAGTTCTCCTAAACGTACGTGTAAGCAGTAAAGAGCACTCATGACATGCTATGTTTTTTTCACGTTGAACTTTCTTTGCTTTTGGTTTTAATTTTTTTGAGAATTTTATAAAAGTTGAGTTATTACAAATATTAACTAATCTGTGATACAGGTTAATGGGGACCAACTGTATCATTGAAGAAAAGCAAGGGACTTGAGGATTTGAAAGCAAGGGCTGGGAGTTCAAATGGTGGCCTTTGAAAATGTCTGTAAGGTCGTACGAGTCAGTAGACCTACTATTGTCTTTAGTTAAGTATTTACTTGTGTTTTCGTTGTAGCAGACTCTTCTTTATGGGAGGCCATGCCTCAGTTACTTTCTCTTATGCCTAAGACACTCGATGGAAAATAAAACATCTGTGATTCAATCTGACGCAGGACAAATCAATTTGGCTTGAGATTTTCCTTCCATGGTTATCTTAATTACTATTTATATATTGTTGATATCCAATTTTTGACATATTTTTTTATAAGTTTTTGAAAAATTTAAAAATAGTAAAAAATAATAAAAACTTAAAAAATATGTATTCTTGATATATTTGTATTATTTTTAGTATTTTCAATGTTGTTTTTAAAAAAAGTTAAATTTTTAAAAGTTTTTTTTAACATGATTGATTTTTAATATATTATTTTTAAAATGATTGATTTTTTTTTTTTATGGAGGCGTCATTATATTGATCGTTTTTAAATAAAAAATCAAATACAGATGTTTTATTAAGCATTTGAATGTATAAATAAAGACGAAAAAAACAGGAACAGGGGGTGGGAGAAGAAAATTCACAAAGAGGGGGTGGAGGCCAATTTTGGTGGTCAGAAGAAAAAAGGAGAAACCCTAGAAACCTAATTTTTGATCTCTTTCAAACCACACCAACAAAGTATTCCCTAGTCCCTTCGCCAAAGCAGCTGCCACACCAACACCCACCGTTTCCCCAGCTCCCAAGACCAGCACCTCTCTTCTTCGTCCCCACACACGCCCGGCCACCACACATTTTCCTTTCCCAGCCGGCCACAATACAGCCCCTCAGCCACGACCTCATCCTCCCTGCACGCAACCTCTCAGCCAAGACAGCCTCCATTCTCCTTCCCTTTCGCTGCACCTCCATCTGCCCCGCAGCAGCTCCCTCTCACAGAACCCAAGCCGGCCGTCCCCCACTGACTTCAGCTTCTTCTTCTCCATCGTCGACCACAACAGATCTTCCCTCATCGGCACAGATCGGCCTCCATCGATCTCCTTCACCGTTAGCTGCAGAAAAACAGACCCGAGGACAGATCCGGAAGGGAAAAGAAAATTAAAATCGACTGCTTGTTGTGTTTGTTCTTTTGCAGGTAACGGTGGCTGTCACCGCCGGCGAGAAAAGTGAAGAGGGGAGGACCGTGACGGCCGCGTGCTTAGAGGATGCGCCGCCATTGTTCTGCAATCACAGAGGGTGCTCAGAATTTTCCAGCACTGTTCCCGAGGCTTTATGTAATTTTCAGACGTGAATGTATATTTAGATTACTACTGTTGTTTGATCTGATTTGAACTTTTGATATTTTGTAACGTGAAACATGGTTGTATGTGTAAAATATAATAAAAGTGAATGTGTTTTTTTTTTTTAATTTTTATAATAAAGCTGCAAAGATAAAATAAAATTTAATATTTTGATTTCCTAATAAATCCTGAGTTTTAGTTTTGAGAATTAATAAATCCTATTATCCCGTTACCTGAAGTGTCACATTTGCTCTGTTCTTCTCTTCTTCCCCAAGTTTATTATTTGCATCTCTTGTGGTCCAACTGGATTGGGACACTCCATATTGAGGTCGTACCACATAGCTATCCTGTTTCTGGATTCCTCTGCTCTTGATCAAAGTAGAAGAAAGTGCATAGTAAGATGCACCGATGAGTTTGTAGAAAGTCCAAGCTCTCCTGTTTATGAATCCCCAACTGCTGCTATCGATGAAGTTCTTTCTTGAGAAAATCACATATAACCTTTGAAGGCAAACGAGTAGTGTGAAGTGTGCTCAACGCTTTATCAGAAATAATAGTATCTAAACATTTTGTTTAATAAATGATATTAGAATATGTTTTGAATCATTTATGAAAAGTAGCTTTCGAGATTTTAAGTTATAATTCAAAAGTTGTTTTTTGTAAACAATTTTTAACAAAAATAAGTTAAAATAATTTTATGCTAGGAGCATAATTATTTGACCCGATCTGGGAGTTGACTCGGCCAAGGAGCTGGGTTACACGGGTTGACCCGGGTCGACCCAGAAAAATTAAAAAAAATCAATGTTTTAATATTTCATATGAAAAAATTAAAAAACAATCCATGTGAATATATGTTATACATATTATAAATAATAAAGTTTAAAGATTATTTTAAAAGGTTTTATATCTCACATTGAAAAGATACTATGTTGGTATGTTATTATTTTAAGTTTAAGTATTTAAAACAAAAGTTTTTTTATTCCACAATGAAAAAACATAACTTTTTTTTTGTGAATATAAAGTGTATATACTAAAGGGCTTCAAATCTCACATTCAAGTTGTTTTTTCTTGTGAACATAGAATATATATACACTAAAGGACTTCACATCCCACATTGAAAAAATAAAATATTATTCTAATATTTATATAGTGAACTTTAAAAAGGGTTAATAACCAACTAAAAATATAAAAAAAAGAGAAGTCTTTGGCTAGGAGAAAAAACACATTTAAAAAAAAAACACCAAGTCTCAACCGGGTTTTGCCAGGTCGACTAGGTCACAGGTCAATCGGGTTTTTGATTATCTCGGCCTTTTGACTTACCTGGACCAGTCCAGCCACCAGGTCGACCCGTCGGGCCGATCCGGGTTTAATAACTATGGTTAGGAGTATCTTTGGTAAAAATGATTCAAAACAAATATTTAAAAAAAAAATACTATAAGTTAAATCTCATAAGAAACTTAAAAATTATAACTTTTGATTAAAGTAGAATTTTGACTCCATTTTGTAACAATTTTTTAATTTAAGTTAAAAAAATATTTATATGCAAACATACTTGTCATAACCCATTTCTGGGTTATTTCTAAAATTTTTTATTTTTCTTTTCAAAATAAAAATAAAATAAAATAAAATAATAATAACAAGGAGACTAGTGTTTTGACAAAGAAAGATGGGAAGATTTCAATTTTTTTGAAAAATCAAGTTACAATTTTAAATAATATTGGAAGCCTAATTGTATCACATTATGCCCAAGACTAAAAAACAAATATAGATTCAAAGTTAAAAAAATAATTATTGGACAAATCTGCATAAAACAATTAAGTTCAAGGGCATAATTAGATTTTTAATAGGTCAATTTAATTTAATTATAGATCAAATTAAAAATTTAATTATATTTAAAAATTTTAAATCAATTAAAAATTAAATTGAAGAAATTCACATCTAGATTCTTTTAAATCTCCAATGATCAAAGATCAAACCACTAAAAATTATTAAAATATCTCTTGATGTTTTAATGTGATTGACAATCCATTAAAGGAATACAACACCTGAAAGATCTTTTCCCGTGCGTGTTATAATGATTGAGTGATAGCAATGTTTCTGCCAAAATTGCTATGAAAGGGTTAATTTGGGTATGCTCATATTCCATAAATGCATTTGTAGCTTAGACTGATGTCCTCATTTTCAGATGGAAAAAGAACTAGACCAAATATAGCGAAAGCTACTAGTTTCTACCGTTCATTTCCCAGTTTTCCTTCCTCGTCATTCTTCTTCATCCTGGCTTCGATGGCCTTCATTCTAAGAGACTGTTTGGCTGTGCGTTTCAACCTGTGTTTTGTCAAATTTTGAATTTTTTTTTTGCTAAAATTGAGTGTGGTTGTACTTTTTGGATCGTTTTGATGTACTAATGTTAAAAATAATTTTAAAAAAATAAAAAAAACATCATTGGCATGTATTTCGGCACGAAAAGCTATTTGAAAAGCAACCGCTACCACACTGCCAAACACACTCTAAATCCTCCATCAGCTACCCTACACTGGCTGACTTTTCTCAAGCACAACAAACTGACTACCTCTAATGTTGTATTTTTAAATATTTGTTTGAAATTCGAAAAATCCAAGATCATGTCGTATTCCTCCAATATAGGTGTGATATGGATATTCCTAAAGGTAAAACACTTGTTGTAACCCATTTTTTGGGTCCCCGCACAAAATACAAAAAAATCAAAGTATTATCAAAATAATAGCAGTGAAAAGAGGATGTCAAAGCGCCCAGAAAACGGTCAAAAATTAGTTGAGGAGGTTC
>Ga0307515_10017801_pt1 | contig 12919 bp, 14 predicted proteins | sample 17_EM_MG_FD_194513 | JGI IMG/M metagenome (GOLD analysis project Ga0307515, IMG submission 194513) | Populus trichocarpa ectomycorrhiza microbial communities from riparian zone in the Pacific Northwest, United States - 17_EM | ecosystem: Host-associated > Plants > Roots > Unclassified | place...
GCGACCGGGCTGCTGTGTGCCACGACCGCGGCGCGCCGCATGCGCTTCTTCTTCGGCCGCGGCCGGCCCGCATCGCTCGCGCCCGAGATCCCGGTCGGCGCCAACGGCGGCTCGAAGTCGGCCGATGCAGTGAAGGAAATCCTGCGCCAGGGCGGCATCACCTACCCCGAGCCGCAGGGCGCGGTCGAAGGCATGCTGTACCACTGGGCGCCCAAGCTGATCACCGCGCCGCGCGAGGTGCAGTTCCAGGCCCAGCGCTATGTGTTCAACCTGTGCGCGATCGGCGCGACACTGGTCAGCTTCATCGTCTCGTGGGCGCTGTTCGGCAACCCGACGACGCGGCCGTGGATCGGCCTGCTGTACTTCGTGTTCGGCCTGTTCGTGCTGCTCAAGCCGGTGGTCTCGAACGGCCGCGCGAAGTTCTCGCGCACGACGCTGGTCGTGCTGATCGCCGCGGCAATCCTCGCGCCGGTCGGCATCGGCCTGATCGGTTCGAAGCTGCCGTCTCTGTACGGCTTCGAGGTCACGGCGCAGACCTTCGTGATGCTGATCGGCTCGCTGGTCGCGTGCGGGCTCGCGGTCTGGGCGATCCTCGCGCAGGTCGACCCCGCGCCGCAGACGCGCGCCAGCGTCGAACAATCGCGCCTGTCGATGAACTCGCCGCCCGGCAGCCTGATGGACGAACTCGATCGGCTGATGCAGTCGAGCTGGACCGAACAAATCCCGAACCGCCGCTACGCGCGCATCGACCCGATCACGACCGCCGGCACGCCCAGCGGCAGCTTCGCCGGCGAACTGTTCGAGGAGAGCCAGCCGCTGCCGGTCGCCGGCACCGAAGCGCCGAGCCTGACGAGCGCGCTGGCCGCGCCGCGCCACCGCGCGCTGCTGCTGCTCGACCTGTACGGCACGCTGCTGGTGATCGCCGCGGTCGCGATGTCATTGACCTTCGTGCATGCCTTCGACGTGAGCGCACCGTGGCGCGACAACCGCTTCGCGCTGATCGGCACCTCGGCGATCCTCGCGGTGATGGCGGCGTTCTGCTTCCAGGCCGCGGCGCGGCTGTGGGGCCGCTTCAACTTCGAGTCGATCTTGACCTGGGTCGAGATGGTCGGCAACTACCAGACCTCGCGCATCGGCACCGGCAACAACCTGTCCAGCCGGATGAACACCGAGAACGACGTGGTGCGCACCGAGTCGATGACGCTGCGCGTCTGGCGCGCGCGCATCGAATCGGTGGTGTTCGGCAAGGACGGCGCGCGCCAGGTCACCGCGATGTTCTCGACCGAACAGGAGGCGCTGGCGCTGAGCACCGACCTGAGCAACTTCGCGCGCAGCCAGAGCGTGCTGGTCGCGCCGTTCAGCAACGAGGACCAGGCCCGCATCAACGCGCTGAACGCCGGCGAGCGGGCCATCGCGCCGGCCAACGGCGCCGGCGCAGCGGCGCAGGTGCAGCATCACTTGCAGGCCGCGGCGGCGATCGCATCGGTCGGTGGTGTCTCGCCGGCACAAGCGAGCAAACGCTTTTGCAGCGCCTGCGGCACCGAGATCGCGGCGGGGGCGCGCTTCTGCTCGAACTGCGCTGCGCCTGTTGCGCGGAGTTGAAACTACAAGGTCACCACGTGCCCTGACCGCGCCCCGCGCACCACGCGCAGCGGCATGTTTGCATCGAAGGTCACGACGCGCAGGTGATGCGCGACGGCCAGGCCGAGCAGCCACGCATCGGTCACCTGCCGGTGGCCGAGCAATTGCTCGGAGTCGAACCGCTTGTCGCCGAGAACGCTCAACGCGTCGGGCACGAACAGATGGTGCGGCGTGCTTGTGGCCTCACGCAGCCGCTCGGCGACACGTGCGGTGGGCAATGGGTTGGGGTAGCCGGGCTGCGACATGATGCGCACGCAGCCGTTTTGCGTGATCGCACACGAAGCCCAGCCGAACGCGATGTTCTCGCTCAGCCACTGCGTCGCGCGGCGGTGGTGAAGATGGTCGGCGTCCAACAGGGCGATCAGCACGTTGACGTCGAGCAGCGCACGCGGCTGCAGCTGCTTCTGCGCCGTGGTGGCCGCGTACTTTGCGCGCGGCTCGCGCACCTCGAGCTTGCGCGTCACTCGTCCGACTCGTCACGCAGTTTGCGGATCAGCTCATTCGTGACTTTGGTGCCGCGCGAGGCGAACGGCGTGAAGCCGAAGGCCGTGGCTTTGCTGCGCGCGCTGCCCGGGTCGCCTTGCGTCAGGCCTTTGCGCGCCAACTCGGACAGCACCTGCCCGGCAGTTTTCTTCTCGCGCAGCGCGATCTCCTTCGCACTGGCGAGCACGTCGTCGTCAAGGTCGAGGGTGGTGCGCACGATAGACTCTGATTGATGCAAACGCATCAGATGCTATCACATCACCCTGTCCTTCAACCCTTCTTCTCCACGTGCCCGCCGAACTGCTTGCGCATCGCCGACAGCAACTTGTTCTGAAAGTCCGCCTCGCCGCGCGAGCTGAAGCGCGCGTACAGCGCGGCAGTGAGCACCGGCGCCGGCACGGCCTCGTCGATCGCGGCCTGGATCGTCCAACGGCCTTCGCCCGAGTCGGACACACGGCCTTCGAACGCCGCGAGTTGCGGGTCGTCGTGCAGCGCGGCGGCCGTGAGGTCGAGCAGCCATGAGCTGACGACGCTACCGCGGCGCCAGACCTCGGTGATGTCGGCCAGCTTCATGTCGTAGCGGTAGTGCTCGGGCACGCGCATCGGCGTGGTCTCGGCGTCGTGCTCGTGGTTGGCGTTGCCGACGTTTGCGCCGCGCAGGATGGACAGGCCTTCGGCGAACGCAGCCATCATCCCGTACTCGATGCCGTTATGCACCATCTTCACGAAGTGGCCGGCGCCGCTCGCGCCGCAGTGCAGGTAGCCGAGCTCGGCGGTGCCCTCGCCGGCCGCGCGGCCGGGTGTGCGCTCGACCTCGCCACTGCCGGGCGCGAGCGTCACGAAGATCGGGTCGAGTCGCGCAACCGCTGGCGCATCGCCGCCGATCATCATGCAGTAGCCGCGCTCGAAGCCCCACACGCCGCCGCTGGTGCCGACATCGACGTAGTGCAGCTGCCGGTGCTTGAGTTCACCGGCGCGGCGGATGTCGTCGACGTAGTACGAGTTGCCGCCGTCGATCACGGTGTCGCCGGGCTCGAGCAGCGGCAGCAGGTCGGCGAGCGTGGCGTCGACGACGCCGGCCGGCACCATCAGCCAGACCGCGCGCGGCGTGGCGAGCTGTTTGACGAAGGCCGTGAGCGAGTCGGCGCCGGTCGCGCCAAGCTGCGCCAGTGCCTGCACGGCGGCGGGCGCGCGGTCGAACACGACACAGTCGTGGCCGCCCTTGAGCAGGCGCCGAACCATGTTCGCGCCCATGCGGCCGAGGCCGATCATTCCGAGTTGCATGCCGTGCTCCGTGGTCAGGATTCGCACATCGTATGCTGTGCGGTCCTTCGCTCGAGTCGACCATGGCCATCACCCCAGACGACATCCTCCTCGCCGCTGAGCGCATCGCGCCGCACGTGCGCCAGACACCGCTCTGGAAGCTGCCCGGCAGCGCACTCGGCCTGCCCGCCGACGCACCGGCGTTCGAGGTCTGGCTGAAGCTGGAGCACTTGCAGCGCTCCGGCAGCTTCAAGGCGCGCGGCATGTTCAACCGGCTGCTGTCGAACCCGATCCCGGCCGCCGGCGTGATCGCGGCCTCGGGCGGCAACGCGGGCATCGCGACGGCCGTCGCCGCCAATGCGCTCGGCGTGCCGGCCGAGATCTTCGTGCCCAGCATCAGCGCCGCCGCCAAGCGCGAACGGCTCGCGGCACTCGGCGCCCGCGTCGTGGTCGGCGGCGACGCCTATGCCGACGCGTTGAAGGCCTGCGAGGCGCGTCAGCGCGAGACCGGCGCGCTGATGACGCACGCCTATGACCAACCCGAAGTCGTCGCTGGCGCCGGCACGCTGGCGCGCGAGATCGAGTTCGACGCGGGCCTGCCCGACACGGTGCCGGTGAGCGTCGGCGGCGGCGGCTTGATCGGCGGCATCGCGGCTTGGTTCGAAGGCCGCAGCCGCGTGATCGCGCTTGAGCCCGAGCGCGCGCCGACACTGCACAGCGCACGCGCGGCCGGCGCGCCGGTGGACGTGTCGGTCAGCGGCATCGCCGCCGATTCGCTGGGCGCGCGCCGCATCGGCGCGATCGCCTGGGAGATCGCACAGCGCCACGTCGCGGAGTCGCTGCTGCTGACCGACGACGCGATCCGTGCCGCGCAGCAATTCCTGTGGCGCGAGTTCAAGCTCGCGGTCGAGCCGGCTGCCGCGCTGCCGCTGGCCGCCTTGCAGAGCGGCCTCGTCCGACCCGCCGCGGGTGAGCGCGTGTGCCTGATCCTCTGCGGCGCGAACCTCGATCCGGCCACGCTGTCGGGAGCGAGCACATCATGAGCATTACTCTGAACAAGGAATCGCGCGCCACCGCGGTCACGTCGATCGAGCGCTATTTCAAGGACGAGCTCGACGAGAAGATCGGCAACATCCGCGCCGCCGCACTGCTGAACTTCTTCCTCGAGGAGATCGGCCCGAGCATCTACAACCAGGCGGTGGCCGATGTGCAGGAGCGGCTCATCGGCCGCGTCACCGAGGTCGACATCGAGTGCCACGAGGATGAGTTCGGCTACTGGACGAAGCGCCGCAGTCGCTGAGCCGCATGCTCGGCGCAGGCGCGATCAGTGGCGCGCGTCGGCGAGCGTGCGCTGCACCCAGTCGACCACCGCGGCCGCGCTCTGGAACTCGTCGATCGATCGCACCGGCACGTCCGGCACGGCGGCCGACCACATGCGCGCGAGGCTGCTGCCGGGGCCGACCTCGAGCACGCAATGCGGCTGGCGCTCGGCCAGCGTCTCGATGCAGCGGCCCCACTCGAGCGGGTGGTCGATCTGCTGCGCCAACGCGCGCTTCAGTGACGCGGCATCGCGGCGTCCCGCGCCGTCGAGATCGCAGACGACGACGCACGTGCTGCGCGACCATGACATCGGCGCGATCATTGCCGCGAACGCGCGCGCCGCAGCGGCCATCGCCGGCGTGTGCGAGGCGACGCGCACCCGCAAGCGCGTGAGCTCGCCGCCGCGGGCGATCAGCTCTGGCGCGATCGCATCCAGCGCGTCGAGCGGGCCGCCGAGCACGCAGCGGTCGACGCCGACGCGGATCGCGACCACGAGCTCGAAGCGCGCACACAGCTCGTCGAGCTGCGCCGCGGCGACGCCGCTCACTGCCAGCAAACCGCTGGGCGCGTCGTCGACCGCGCAGCGGTCCATCAGCTCGGCACGCTGCGTGGCCAGATGCAGCGCCGTCGATGCGTCGAACACGCCGGCCGCGCTGCAGGCCGCGAGTTCGCCGACGCTGTAGCCAGCGACCATCGCGGGCCGCGGCAAGCGCGGCGCCAGCGCGGCCCACGCGGCCAGGCTCACGCCGGTCAGCAGCGGCTGCGCCACCTCGTTGCGAATAGCCCAGGTTTCGTCGCCGACACGCGTCCGCCAGTCGTCACCGAGCTGCGCGGCGACAGCTGTCAACAGCGGCGCCGCGAGCGGCTCGGCCTCGAGCCACGGCAACATCGCGGCGTGCTGAACGCCCTGGCCGGGGAACAGCAGCGCAAGCGTCATGCGCGCGCGCAGACGCGTTCGATGAAGCCGGCCGCAGCCAGCACATCGGCAGCGCCACCCGGGGACAAGCGCCTCGCCACGAAGGCGCGGTGGATGGCCTGCGCCTGCGCCAGCGCATCGGGCCGCGCCGCACCGCCCTCCTCGAGGAACGCGCGCGCCTGCGACTGCGCGAAGCGCAGCCCGGCCAGGCCGCCGCGGTGCGCGAGGTTGGTGTCGTCCAGCACGGCGATGATCTCGAACAGCGTCTGCACGCGTGCGCGACGGTCGTCCAGCCCTTGCTGGCGCGCGCGCATGAGCGCCGGTACCGCGTGCTCGAACACGATCGGGAAGCCCAGCGCAGCCTCGTCGCCGGCGCTGCGCAGACCGTGAGCCTGCGCGGCGCAGCGGCCGTTCGACGCGGACGTGCCACGGCGGCGCGCGTCCAAGGCGTCGCCCCAGGTCGACATCAAGACCTCACGCAGACGCGTCGCATCGCACCGATCCTGGACCAGCCCGGCCGCCGCACTGAGCAGCCCAAGCGTGAACACCGCGCCGCGGTGCGTGTTGATGCCATCGGTGGCCGCCAGCATGCGCGCCTCGGCGGCGACGCCGAGCGCCTCGAGCACGGCGAACGGCGCCCGCGCCGTGCCCAGCATCGCCATGCGCGGGAAGCAGTGGCGCAGCGCGAACAGGCTGCGCATGAAGGTGGCCGCGTCCATGTCGGTGTGGCTGCCGGCATCGACGAAGGACACCAGACCCGGCTTGGGCGCGAGCGCGAGTTCGTCGTAGAGCGCGGCGATCGCAGCGCGGCCGATGCGCTGGGCATGGGCGTCGGGCTGCTGCGTTTCGAACGCAGCGGTGCGCGCGGCATTCAGCATGGTGCGTACTCGGCCAGCCATGCGTCGCCGCGCTCCATCGCGGCGCCGCGCAGGCGCTTGACGAGGACGCGGTCCGCACGCCGCTCGCGCCACAACCGCCACTCGCGCCACGCCACCGCGCTGTCGTCGGGGAACACGATCTCGCCATCGAGCCGCGGCGTCGCGAGCGCCGAGGCGTGCAGCGCCGCGGCGGCGGCATCGGCCATCGCCGCATCGGCCACCGGCAGGCGCAGATCGAGGTCAGAGTTGGCGTGCAGGTAGGCCAGCCGCGTGAGCCGCTGCCAGCCAAAGCTGCCGTAGATGCGCGGCACGACACCGATCGCAGCCAGCGCCGTCAACAGCGTGTGCCACGCGCCGCGCGCTCGCGGCGGCAGCAGTCCGGTGACCTCCGGCGCACGTGGGAACTCGTCGAAGTACCCCACGCCGCACAGCGGCACCTGCAGCGCCAGGCGCCGCCGCTGCCACTGCAGCGGTGTGGGCAGGCCGAGCGCGATCTGGTCGTCGGGCACGCCGTCGCGCTGCTGCGTGACGACCAGCGGCAGGCGCCGCGCGACCCAGTGCGCGATGCAGGCGCGGGCCTCGTCGTCCCACGGCCGCTGCTTCGCGACGGCCCAGCCGGCCGCGTTCAAGTGGACGAGCTGATGGCGGCACAGCGCGACCATCGATCGCGCCTCAGCCGCCGCCGGGCCGCCCCAAGGCGGCTGAGCGCCCCCTCGGGGGGCAGGAACGAAGTGACGTGGGGGTAGTCATCTCAGGCTTCCAGCACCTGCTGCGCGACCGTCTGCGCGAGATGGCGACCGCCACGCGCCGCGCCATCGCGCGCACGTTCGTCGGTGGTCGGCGAATCAAGCAGCGCGTCGCGCAGGCAGGCGCGCAGGTCGCCGCGCCACAGCGCGCGCACGCCGCCCATCGCGACGTAGTTCTGCACGCCCGGCGCGAACACCGGGTTGGATTGCGAGAGCTCGGTCAGCCGGTCCTCGGCGATCTTGGTCACGCGCGCCATCGCCGGGATGCGCATCACGCGGATCTCGGCCTCGGGCAGCGCATAGCAGGCATCGGCGATCAGGCCCGAGGTGATGAAGCCCCCCGACAGCGCCTGGTCGTAGACCAGCCCGATGACGCGGTGACCGCGCTTGCGCGCCAGGTCGATGCAGCAGCCGAGGTGCGCCATCGCGCGGTTGATGCCGAGCAGCTCGTCGCGGCGGCGCAGCGCCTGGCCTTGTGTGTCGACCAGCAACACGATCGCGCGGCCCGGGTGCTGCGCCATCGTGTCGAGCACGGCGCGCGCCTGCTGCAGCGCCAAGGCCACGCCGACCGCGGCGTGGTTCGTGCTGCCGACCAGCGCCAGCGTCGCGCCATCGAACTGCGCGCTGCCGTGCAGAAAATCGCCCTCGGCGCGCAGGTCGTGGTCGGTGCCGAAGAGTTGTTCGGCGAGTGTGGGCCAGTCCATCGAAGATCCTCAGTTCGCGACCAGCGCGCGCACCTCGGCGGCGTCGAGATCGGGCACGCGTTCGGCGTCGCGAATGCCGAGCTGGCGCCACAGCGCGACCGCGTCGGCGCCTTCGGGTGCATCGCGCAGGCGGGCCGCGAGCAGCGCATGCTCGCGCTCCAGGCCGTCGAGCGTGAGCGCGTTCGCGTGGCCGATCGCGTCGATCGCGGCGTCGCGGAACGCCTGCACGTCGTCGTCGACCAACACATCGCAATCGCCGCTCAGGAAGCGGTGCTTGCCGCCGGTCGTGCGCCAGACCAGCGCGCGATCGCGCGAATCGAATTCCTCGACACCGTGCGAGGCCTCGATCACCTCGGGGCCGGACATCGCGAGCCGGCCGTTGTCGCTCATCACGACGCGGTCGGCGCAGCGCGCGACGATGCCCATGCCGCCGAAGCAGCCGTTCGCGCCGCCGATCAGCACGACAACCGGGATGCCGGCCGCGCGCACGTCGAGCAGCGCGCGCATCACCTCGCTGACCGCGATCAGGCCGGCATTCGCCTCGTGCAGCCGCACGCCGCCGGATTCCGCGAGCAGCAGCACGGCGGCCGGCCGGTCGCGCAGCGCGCGCTGCATCAAGCCGACGAGCTTGGCGCCGTGGACCTCGCCGACGCCGCCGCCCATGAACTCGCCCTCTTGCGCGGCGATGAAGACGGCGCGGCCGGCCAGCCGACCGCGGCCGATCACGACACCGTCGTCGAAGGCCGAGGGCACGCCGAGCTGCGCGAGATGCGGGCTCATCACGCGGGCGCTCGGCGGCAGCCACTCTTCGAAGCTCTCACGGTCGAGCAGACGCGCGACGCGCTCGCGCGCCGAGCATTCGGCAAAGCTGGTGCTCATGGCGTGGCCTCTTTCAATCCAGCCGCCGCCTGGTCGAGCCGCAGGCTGACGACGGCCGGCGTCGCGCCCATGTCGTTGATCGACACGCTCAGGCCATTGAAGTGGTGGCGCTCGTGGAAGTCGCGCAGCACCGCCTCCCAGATCGCGCCGAAGCCGCGCGCCGAGGTCTCGACGCTGTAGCGGCTGATCGCGGCCGCGGCCGGCTCGACCAGCACCTCGAGGTTGCCAGAGCCGACCACGCCGACCAGCACCGGCGCGAACGCCGCGACACAGCGCGTGCCGGCGAATTCATAGACGAGCGATTCCATTCCGGTCATGTCGAGCCTCACCAGTTGCGGAACTTCTTCGGCGGCTGGTACAGCCCGCCGCTGGCGCGCACCAGATCGCGCATCGAACGCGCGGCCAGCAGGTTGCGGGTGGCGTCGCGCACGTCGATGCCTATATCGGCCGGCCGGCGGATCACGCCGCGATCGCGCAGGTTCTCGACCATGCGCCGGTCACGCGCGAGGCCGACGGCCGTGTAGCCGGCGACGCCGCGGATCGCCTGCTCGCGCTCCTCGTCGGTGCGGCACAGCAGCAGGTTCGCAATGCCTTCCTCGGTCAGGATGTGCGTGACGTCGTCGCCGTAGATCATGATCGGCGGCAGCTTCATGTGGGCCTGCTCGGCGAGCTGCCACGCATCCAACGTCTCGACGAAAGCCGGCTGCATGTGCTCGCGGAAGGTCTCGACCATCTGCACCACGAGCTTCTGTCCGCGCGGCGTGCCGCGCGCGCCGCGCAAGCCCGCACGCGCCTCGCGCCCGGCCTTCAGCCAGGCCGGGCTGGTGTGGCGGCGACCGCGCGCGTCGGCGCCCATGTTGGGCGCGCCGCCGAAACCGGCGATGCGGCCGAGGGTCGCGGTCGAGCTGTTGCCGGCGAGGTCGATCTGCAAGGTCGAGCCGATGAACAGGTCGCAGGCGTAGTGGCCGGCGGCCTGGCAGAACGCGCGGTGGCTGCGCAGCGAGCCGTCGGCGCCGGTGAAGAACACATCGGAGCGGGCGCGGACGTAGTCCTCCATGCCGAGCTCGGAGCCGAACGAGTGGATCGACTGCACCCAGCCGGCTTCGATCGCCGGGATCAACGCGGGGTGCGGGTTCAGCGCCCAGTGGCTGCAGATCTTGCCGCGCAGTCCCAGCGCTTCGCCATAGGTCGGCAGCAGCAGCTCGATGGCCGCGGTGTCGAAGCCGATGCCGTGGTTCAGGCGCTGCACGCCGTACTCGGCGTAGATGCCCTTGATCGCCATCATCGCCATCAGCACCTGGATCTCGGAGATCTGCGCCGGGTCGCGCGTGAACAGCGGCTCGATCACATTGGGCGTGGGCGCGAGCACAACGTAGTCGACCCAGCCGGCCGGCACGTCGATGCGCGGCAAGCTATCGACGATCTCGTTGACCTGCGCGATCACGAGGCCGCCGCTGAACGCGGTGGCTTCGACGATCGCCGGTGTGTCTTCGGTGTTCGGCCCGGTGAAGAGGTTGCCTTGCGCGTCGGCCGAGTGCGCGGCGATCAGCGCGACCTGCGGCGTCAGGTCGATGAAGTAGCGCGCGAACAGCTCGAGGTAGGTGTGGATCGCGCCGATCTGCACCCCGCCCTGCGCCACCAGCTGCGCAAGGCGCGCGCCCTGCGGGCCGGAGAACGAGAAGTCGAGCTTGGAGGCGATGCCGTTCTCGAACACATCGAGGTGCTCGGGCAGCGCCAGCACCGACTGCACCATGTGCAGGTCGTGCACGCGCTGCACGTCGGCCTGCACCAACGCGCGCGCCAGAAAGTCAGCCTGCTTCTGGTTGTTGCCCTCGAGACAGACGCGGTCGAACGGGTTCAGCGCCGCGTTCAGCAGCGCGACGGCCTGTTCGCTCGCGACCTGCTTGCCGCGCAGTGCCGGGCCGAGGTCCGCGGCAACACGCTCGAGCCGCTGCGCGCGTTGTGCGGCGCGCGTGTTCCAGATGCGGGGCTCGACGGGGGCGTTCATGACTTCACGGCGACCAGGCCCATCACCGCATTCGGCAACGCCGTCGCGATGCCCGGGAAGATGCAGATCAGCAGCACCGCCAGCAGCATCAGCGCGACGAAGGGCAGCACGCCCCAGATGATGTCGGCGAGCGGGATGTCGGGCGCGATGTTCTTGATCACGAACAGGTTCAGGCCGACCGGCGGATGGATCAGCCCGGTCTCCATCACGATCGTCATCAGCACGCCGAACCAGATCAGGTCGAAGCCCGCGGCCTTCAGCGGCGGCAGGATGATGGGCGCGGTCATCAGGATGATGCTGACCGGCGGCAGGAAGAAGCCGAGCAGGATCACCATCACCAGCACCGCGGCGAGCAGCACCCACTTGGACAGATGCATGCCGACGATCCACTCGGCGGTCGACTGGCTGATGTGCAGGTAGCTCATCACGTACGAGAACAGCAGCGACATGCCGATGATCAGCATCAGCATCGTCGACTCGCGCAGCGTCGAGCTCAGGATGGGCGCGACATCCTTCGGGCGCCACACGCCGTAGATGCCGGCGATCAGCGCCAGCGCCAGCAGCGCGCCCAGGCCGGCGGTCTCGCTCGGTGTCGCGAAGCCGCCGTACAGCGCGACCATCACGCCGATCAACAGCAGCACGAAGGGCACGACGCGCGGCAGCATCTCGAACTTCTGGCGGTTCGTGAAGCTCTCGTTCGCGAGCAGGGCCGAGGCCGTGCCCGAGCGCTTGAATTCGGCCTCGGCGAGCTTGTACTCCTTGCGGTAGTTCATCGCCGCGTACGCCGCGAACAGCGCCACCAGCAGCACCCCGGGCCCGATGCCGGCGAGGAACAGCCGCCCGAGCGACTGCTCGGCCGCGACCGCGTACAGGATCATCGTGATCGACGGCGGCAGCAGGATGCCGAGCGTGCCGCCGGCCGCGATGATGCCGGCCGCAAAGCCGGGCGAGTAGCCGCGCTTGCGCATCTCGGGAATGCCGGCACTGCCGATCGCCGAACACGTGGCCGGGCTCGAGCCGGCCATCGCCGCGAACAGCGCGCAGGCGAACACGTTGGCGATGCCCAGACCGCCGGGGATGCGGCCCATCCAGACGTGCATCGCCGCGTACAGGTCCTGCCCGGCGCGCGACTTGCCGATCGCCGCGCCCTTCAGGATGAACAGCGGGATCGACAGCAGCGTGATGCTCGCCATCTCTTCGTAGACGTTCTGCGTGATCGTGTCCAGCGAGGACGCGGGCATGAACAGCAGCATGAACAGCACCGCGACGCTGCCCAGCGCGAACGAGATCGGCGCGCCGGAGAACATGAAGATCAAGGTCACCGCGCCAAAGAGCATCCCCATCGTCAACATGCTCATGCGATGCGCTCCTGGTTGTTGTTCTTCTTCGTCAGCGCATTGAGTCGCGCGCTGAGCTGGATCAGCAGTTGCAGACTGAGCAAGGTCATGCCGGCGGCCATCAAGGCGTAGGGGATCCACAGCGGCGGCGCCCACGACGACGAGGTGGTCTGCTTGTCGACCCAGGCCTCGTGGAACAGCGCCCACGACTTCCACGCGAAGAAGGCGCAGAACAGCACGCTGAGCAGGTCCACCAGCATCAAGCGGAGCCGATTCAGCGAACTCGGCAGCAGGCCCGCGATGGCCTCGATGCCGACGTGGCCACGCAGCGACTGCACGAACGCGCCGCACAAGAAGGTGGCGCCGACGAGGCAGAACACCGCCGCCTCGTCCTGCCAGTCGGTCGAGGCCTGCATCGCGTAGCGCGAGACCACGCTGGACGTGAGCACGACCGAGGCCACCAGCAGCGCGAGCATGCCCAGCGTCACCATCGCCTGGTTGACGCGCAGCAGCGCGCGCGCCAGCGGCTGCAGCAGCAGCGGCGTGTCGGGGTCGATGCCGACCCGGGCCGGCGCGACGAGGTCGATGTCGTGGTGGCTCATATCAACTTCTGCGCGGCCTTCAGCAGCGCCGCGCACGATTCACTCTTGTCGCCGAAGTCCTTCCACGCGGTGTCGCGGGCGATGACTTGCCACTTCTTCAGCGTCGGCTCGTCCAGGTCGTAGACCTTGGCGCCGGCCTTGG
>Ga0307515_10017802_pt1 | contig 12919 bp, 13 predicted proteins | sample 17_EM_MG_FD_194513 | JGI IMG/M metagenome (GOLD analysis project Ga0307515, IMG submission 194513) | Populus trichocarpa ectomycorrhiza microbial communities from riparian zone in the Pacific Northwest, United States - 17_EM | ecosystem: Host-associated > Plants > Roots > Unclassified | place...
CACCCGCGACACCCTTGCCGTTCGGCTACCTCTTCCCCTTGCCGGGTGAGCAGAGGACTTTCACCTCCAAGTAAGTGCGCCCTGCCGGGCGCACCAAAGAAAAAGGCACCGGGGTTGCCGGTGCCCAAGGTTCAGACCCTCACGCCGCGCGCGCAGGCGTCTGGGGCCTCCTTACTTGCCGTCGCTGCCCAGCTCCACCAGGTAGGCCAGCGCCAGCTTGGCGAACTTCAACGCGTGGTTGGCGTTGTTGCCCGACTTCGCGATCGTGTCGTTGCTGGTGTGGATGTTCTTGTTGTCGTTGGCCAGCGGCGCTTCGAACGGGAACGACGCGACATAGCCCTTGTTCGTCCACGAGGCGTGGTCCGAGCAGGCATAGCCGCAACGGTCTTCGTTGACATTCAGCGTCGGCAGGTAGTGGGCGGCCAGGTCCTTGACGAACTTGTTCTGGGCGGCGTTGGTGTAGTCGGTGATCATCGTGATGTCACTCGACGCGCCCTGGTAGTTCGTCATGTCCAGCTGCAGTACGCCGACGACCTTCTTGCTCTTGTTCTTGTAGTCGGTGGCGATGCCCTGCGAGCCCCTCAGGCCGACTTCTTCAGCCGCGTAAGCCATGAACTGGATCGTGCGCTTGGGCTTGTAGCCGCTCGACAGCAGCACGCGCATCGCCTCTTGCAGCGAAGCGACCCCGGACGCATCGTCGTCCGCACCAGGGGCGATGCTGTTCTCGTTGGTGCCGCTCAAGAGGATCGAGTCGAGGTGGCCGCCGATGACGAGGATCTTGCCCGGGTTGGTGGTGCCCTTGATCTCCAGGATCACCGACTTCTGCGGCCAGCTCGGGTGCGTGAACTGCGAGACCTTCACATCGGTGCGGGTGCCGGCCATGGCCTTCCAGGTCGCCGCCAGCTGATCGCTCGCTGAGGTGCCGCCGGAAGTCGTGTAGTAGCGGTTCTTGTAGTCGGTCGACAGGTGCACGATCGTCGAGCGGATGTTGCTCTCTTGAATCTGCGCCAGCAGCGGGGTCACTTCGGCATCGTTGTCGATCACGTAGTTGATCAACGGCGCCACGCCCCGCTGGGCCGCGTCGCGGAATCCGGCCACGGCCTTGCGCGCATCGGCGCGGCTCGTGTGGACCATGAAGCCAGCGCAGTTCTTCAGCTGCTCATGCACATCACGCGACAGTTGCGGCAGCGCGTCTTCGTCGACCTGCATCAGGTAGACGGTTTCATTGCGCGTGCCGATGCGGCCATCGGCCTGCGGTGCCCGGATCGCCACCGAGAACGGCTCCACCTGTTCCAACTCGGCGCCGGCGCGGCGCAACAAGCGGTAGGAATCTTCACCCATCGAGGCCCAGACCATCGGGCCGGCCTGAGCGGATGCAACAAAACATGTCGCCAAGGTGCTGGACACCAAGGCTGCGCGGTGTAGTTTCTTCATCATGTCTCCTTGTCACTGGAAAGTCAGTCAAAGGGGAAGGCTGCCCCCGCGCGGCGGCATGCGGAAGCCTCGGCGACAATACTGGGTTTGCTGCCGTCGGGCACTCCCCAGACTGCGGCCTTTATCTTTTTTGACTCTCTCAAGATCCCTCCGAGCATGAGTGCCTTCAATGAAGAGCGCGTGTTGAGCGTGCACCACTGGACTGACAAGCTGTTCAGTTTCACCACCACCCGTGACAGCTCGTTGCGCTTTTCGAATGGCCACTTCACGATGATCGGCCTGCGCATCGACGGCAAGCCGCTGTTGCGCGCCTATTCCATCGTCAGCGCCAACTACGAAGAGCACCTGGAATTTCTGAGCATCAAGGTGCAGGACGGCCCGCTGACCTCGCGCCTGCAGCACATCCAGCCGGGCGACTCGATCGTCGTCGGCCGCAAGCCCACCGGCACCTTGCTGGTCGACTACCTGACCCCCGGCAAGCGGCTGTACCTGCTGTCCACCGGCACCGGCATGGCGCCTTTCCTCAGCATCGTGCGCGACCCGGAGACCTACGAGAAATTCGAGCAGGTCATCCTCGTGCACGGCGTGCGCGAAGTGAACGAGCTGGCCTACCACGACTACCTCATGCGCGACCTGCCGGCACACGAGTTCCTCGGTGAGATGGTCACGCGCCAGCTGATGTACTACCCCACTGTCACTCGTGAGCCCTACAAGCACCAGGGCCGCGTCACCACGGTGATCGAGAACGGCCAGCTCGCCCACGACCTGGGCCTGCCTCCGCTGAACGCCGCCGAAGACCGCGTGATGATCTGCGGCAGCCCAGCGATGCTGCGCGACCTGAAGACGATGATGGAAGTGCATGGCCTGAAAGAAGGCAACACCAGCACGCCCGGCGACTTCGTCATTGAGCGCGCCTTCGTCGACCAGTAAGCGCGCGTCACAGGGCAAGGCAGATGCCGGCCCCAAGTTAATTTACAAAGCGGACGCAGCCCGCTTGCGACCCACTCGCAACATGTTGTTTCGTGGCCCCCGTTGTGGCCACGGGACACCATGGACCCTCGCCCCGCCAATCGATCACTTCATCTCGCCCGCCGAGCTGGTGCACAGGTTGCACTGACCCTGGCCTTGGCTCTGGCCGGTTGCGCCAGCACGCTGTCGCCGCCTGCGGTGTCCCCCGCACTGGGCGAACAGGCCCTGGCCGGCTGGGCCCGCAACGACAACACCACCAGCCCATCGGCACCCGACGAGACCGCGCTGGCGCAGTGGTGGCAGCAGTTCGGCGACACCGGCCTGGACCGCCTGATGCAACAGGCGCTGGCCAACAACCGCGACCTGAAAGCCGCGCAAGCCAATTTGCGACAGGCCCAGGCGGCGCGGGCAGTCAGCGAGGCCGGCTTCTCCCCGACGGTCGGCACATCGGCCAGCGTCAACCGCAACGCCACGCGCAGCAGCGCCAGCAACACCTACCAGCTCGGCTTCAGTGCCAGCTGGGAGCCTGACCTCAACGGCACCCAGGCCGCCGGCCTGACGGCGGCCACGGCCGACCAGCAAGCGGCCCAGGCCGACCTGGCCACCACCCGCATGACCATCACGGCCGAGCTGGGCCTGGCCTATGTGCAGTGGCGCGGTGCGCAGGCGCGCGAGCAAATCACCCGCGAAAGCCTCGCCAGCCTGGAACAAACGCTGCAGCTGGCGCAATGGAAGGCGCAGGTCGGCCTGGCCAGCTCGCTGGATGTCGAGCAATCGCGCCTGACCACCGAGCAGACCCGCGCCAACCTGCCCAGCCTGGCGACTGAGGTGGCGCAGTACGAACACCAGATTGCCCTGCTCACCGGCCAGTCACCGGCGGAGTGGCGCCAGGCTTGGCAAAGCCAGGCCGGCGCCGGTGTGCCGCAAGCCACCGCGGCGCTGCAACGCCTCGCGGTCGGCCTGCCGGCCGATCTGCTGCGCCGCCGGCCTGACCTGCAATCGGCCGAGGCCAACGTCCGCGCCACCTGGGCCCGCAAAGAGCAAACCCGCCGAGCCGGGTTCCCAGGCCTGAGCCTGGCCGGATCGGTCGGCCTGCAGGCGCTGACGATCAGCGGCCTCAGCGCCGCCACCGCCGGTGTCGCCACACTGGCCGCGGCCGTCGATTGGACGCTGTTCGACGCCGGCGCCCGCCAGGCCCAGGTCGATCAGCAAGACGCACTGCTCGCGATAAGCCACGCCAGCTACGAAGGCGCGGTGCTGAGCGCCGTCAAGGACGTTGAAGACGGCCTCGTCGCACTGCACGGCAGCCGCGAACGCGCTGGCTCGCTGGGCCGCGCCGCCGACGCGGCCGAAGCCGCTTTGCAAGGCACGCGTGCTCGCCACCAGGCCGGCCTGACTGACTTCGCGACCTTGCTCGAAGCCCAGCGCGACGAGCTGAACACGCGCCTGTCGCTGCAGACCACCCAGACCGACGTCTCGCTGAACCTGATCCGCGTCTTCAAGGCGCTGGGCGGTGGCTGGAATGCGAACGACATGCACCTCGCCTCGAACTGACATGGCCTCACAACCTCAAGACCCCACCGCCGCGCCCGACTGGCTGCAGGGCGACACCCGCCCGCGCTGGAAGCGCCCCTCGACCTGGATCGCGCTCGGCACTGCCGTGCTGTTGGCCGCTGGCGCCTGGGCCTGGCAGCGCGCCGAGCGGAGCCATCAAACGCCGACCTACCTGACCGAGCCGGTCACGCGCGGCGACATCGCGCTGGCCGTCACCGCCAACGGCACGCTGCAACCGACCCGCTCGGTCAGCATCGGCAGTGAACTCTCCGGCACCGTCAGCGAGGTCCTGGTCGACGTGAACGACCGCGTCAAGAAGGGCCAGGTGCTGGTGCGGCTGGACACCGCCAAGCTGAGCGACCAGGTCGCCAAGTCCAAGGCCGCATTGCAAAGCGCGCAAGCCACGGCCGCCGAAGCCGCCGTGGCCACCCGAGAAGCCCAGATCGGCTTGGCACGGTTGGAAGAACTGCGCCGCCTGTCCGGCGGCAAGCTGCCCGCCGCTACCGAGCTGGACACTGCCGGTGCCGCACTCGCCAAGGCCCAAGCCACCGAGGCCAGCACCCGCGCCAACATCGCCCAGGCCCAGGCCACGCTGCGCACCGACGAGACCAACCTGGCCAAGGCTTCGATCAGCGCGCCGATCGACGGCGTGATCCTGACCCGCTCGGTCGAGCCTGGCAACGCAGTGGCCGCCTCGCTGCAGGCCGTCACGCTGTTCACGATGGCCGACGACCTGACGCAGATGAAGCTCTCGGTCAACGTCGACGAGGCCGATGTCGGCCAGGTGAAGGAAGGCCAGAGCGCGCAGTTCAGCGTCAGCGCCTGGCCGGGCCGGCGCTACCCGGCCAAGATCAGCCGCGTGGCCTATGGCTCGACGACGACCGACAACGTGGTGACCTACACAACGCAGCTGCTGGTCGACAACCCCGACCTGACCTTGCGCCCCGGCATGACGGCGACCGCAACCATCGCCGCCACCGAGCGCCAAGCCGTGCTGCGTGTGCCGAACACCGCGTTCAGCTTTGCAACGGCCGAGCCTGGCGCAGCGCCAGCGGGGGCTCGGCCCGCATCGGGCAGCGGCAGCTTCGTCTCGGCGCTGATGCCGCGCCCGCCCGGCGGCCTGCAAACCAAGCGAGCCAAGCCGACTGGTGGCGTCGCGGTCAAGAACGGCAGCAGTGCCGGCAGCCAACGTCGCGTGTGGGTGCTGCAAGACGGCGCGCCAAAGCCGATCGCAGTGACCGCCGGCTTGTCGAACGGCAAGCTGACCGAAGTGGCCAGCCCCGAGCTGCAAGAAGGCATGCAGGTCATCATCGACCAGCAAGGCGGGGCCGTTCGGTGAGGCGGGCCGAGCGCAGGGCCGCTCCCAAGCCGGCCGCCATCCCCGCGGGGGATCGGGCGACGTACCCGTCGAACGAGGGGCCCACATGTCAGCATTGATCCAGCTGCGTGGCGTGACCAAGACCTATGGCCAGGGCGCGATCGCGTTCCAGGCGCTGAAGGGTGTCGACCTCGACGTGCGCGCCGGCGAGTTCGTCGCGATCATGGGGCCCAGCGGCTCCGGCAAGTCGACCGCGATGAACCTGCTGGGCTGCCTGGACACACCCACCAGCGGCCAGTTCTTGTTCGACGGCATCGCGGTCGAACGCCTGGGCCGCGACCCGCGCGCCCGCCTGCGCCGGCGCCACCTCGGCTTCGTCTTCCAGGGCTTCAACCTGCTGGCACGCACCTCGGCGCTTGAGAACGTCGAGTTGCCGTTGATCTACCGCAGCGAACCAACGGCCAAGCGCCATGCAGCCGCGCGCGCTGCGCTGGCCCAGGTCGGCCTGACGGGCTGGGAGCACCACACACCTGCCGAGCTGTCGGGCGGGCAGCAGCAGCGCGTGGCGATCGCACGCGCGATCGTCACGCAACCAACCGTGCTGCTGGCCGACGAGCCCACCGGCAACCTCGACAGCGAGCGCAGCATCGAAATCATGCAGCTGCTGCAGTCCCTCAACGAGGACCACGGCATCACCGTGCTGATGGTGACGCACGAGCCGGACATGGCGGCCTATGCGCGCCGCATCGTGCACTTCCGCGACGGGCGGGTCGAGCGCGACGAGCGCCGCGAAAGCGCGCTGGCGGCCGAGGTGGCGTGATGTGGGGCAACACCTTCCTGCTCGCGTTGCGCGCGATCCGGCGCAACCTGCTGCGCTCTTTTCTCACCGTGCTGGGCATCGTGATCGGCGTGGCTGCGGTGATCACGATGGTCACGCTCGGCAACGGCGCCACGCAAGCGGTGCGCGACCAGATCAGCAGCCTGGGCAGCAACCTGCTGATGGTGCGCCCTGGCCAGCGCCTGGGCCCCGGCATGGGCGGCGCCGGCGCGCCGTCGTTCAAGGAGAGTGACGTCGATGCGATCAGCTCTCAGATCGGCGGGCTGAAGGCCGTCGCGCCTGAGGTGCGCGCGGGCGTGACTGTGGTGGCCAACGGCAAGAACTGGGCGACCACCGTCACCGGGAGCACCGATGCCTACTTCACCACCAGCAACTGGACGATCGCCAGCGGCCGCAGCTTCAGCGACGACGACGAAGCCAGCGGCGCCGCGGTCTGCGTGATCGGCGCCACCGTCAGGCGCGAGCTGTTCGGTGCTGCGTCGGACCCGATCGGCGAGCAGGTGCGCATCAAGTCGTTCTCATGCGAGGTGATCGGCACACTCGGCTCCAAAGGCCAGGCCGCGATGGGCCAGGACCAGGACGACACCATCATCGTGCCGCTGCGGACCGCGCAACGCCGCGTGACCGGCTCGACCCGCGTCAACACCATCCTGGTCTCGATGCGCGACGGCGCTGACGCGCAGCGCATCACCACCGCGCTGACCAGCCTGCTGCGCGAGCGCCGCAAACTGGCCGACGATGCAGACGACAACTTCAACGTGCTGGACACCGCACAGATCGCGCAGACGCTGTCCGGCACGACTCAGCTGATGACCTCGCTGCTCGGCGCGGTGGCTGCGGTCAGCCTGCTGGTCGGCGGCATCGGCATCATGAACATCATGCTGGTCAGCGTGACTGAGCGCACGCGCGAGATCGGCGTGCGCCTGGCCATCGGCGCGCTCGAGCGCGAGGTGTTGCTGCAGTTCCTGATCGAGGCCGTCGTGCTGTCGTCACTCGGCGGCATGGTCGGCGTGGTGCTGGCCACCGCCGCTTCGGTGGCGCTGGCTTCGCTGATGCAGGTGCCTTACCTCTTCAACCCCGGCATCAACCTGCTGGCCTTCGGCTTCTCGGCCGCGATCGGCGTGGTGTTCGGCTTTTTCCCGGCACGCCGCGCGGCGCAGCTGGACCCAATCGAAGCGCTGCGCCACGAGTAGTCCTGCACAAGTACCGCCGCGCGTGGCGACGGTACTCTTGCGACAAGGCCTCAGGGCCGCGGCAGGCCCACGCAGCGCGGGTCGAAATTGCAGTTGGTCAGCTGCACATCGATGCCCACTCCGACGATGGTCTCAAGGAAGAAGCCCAGGTCAAGCGCGTAGTACTTGCGCGTCAGCACGCCCGGTTCCAGCAGCGAGTAGTTTTTCGTCACCACGCAATCGCCGGCAGCGCACATCCGCTGTACCAGCGCGGCAGGCACGAACTCGTCCAGCTCGCCGCCTGCGCCGTAGGCGTAGCTGGTCGACAACACCTCGGCCAGGTCTTCGGCATTGGCGAGCGAAAACTCCTCGCGGTAGATCTGTCCGACCGTGGGCGTGGCCGGCAGGATGATGCCGCCCTTGTCGCCGTCGCGACCATGTTTGAACGAGCCGCTGACGCTGGTCAGCTCGGGGCGGCGCGGCATGTCGCCCTTGAAGTTCTCGTAGTTCTTGACCTCTTCGCCGAAGTACCAGCTGGTCCCGTCCTTGGCCGCTGCGAACCAATCGTCGGTGGCTTCGTGCAGACGGCCCTTCAGGTAGACCAGGTCACGCAGCACGATGCAGGTCACGCCCTCGATCAGTTTGGTCTCGTCGGTCACCTCGACGGTGTTCAGCTCGTCGCCACCGCGGAATTCCCAGCGCTTGCCGATGCCCAGGGGGAAGTACGGGTTCGGGTGGCTCAAGTGGTGAAAGTCGGTGTCAAAACGCTTCGGGTCGATCTTCGGGTCGTAGCGCTGCTCGCCGATGGCCGCGCAAGAGGCTTGGCGCCAATCGCGCTGCGCCACGCACTCGGCCCGGGCCTTGCCGTCGGCCTTGACTGCATCGTCTCGGCAGTCCTGCCTGGAAGAAGCACTGCGCAGGTTCAGGCAATTGGCCCGCGCCACGCCGTGGTCGGCCTCGGTCTGGTCGATGCAGGCTTCGTGCAGCAACGACACCGTGGCCGAGCAGCTCTCCTGCGCTGCCGCGCCGGTGGCCGTCAAACCGGCCAGCAGGCCCAGTGCGCACAACCGGCTTGGCAAAGCCGCCGCGCGACGCATAACTTGTCCATTCATGGTCAACTCCTTTGATCTTCGGGTGAGGTATCCAACTGCCGCCCTCAACTGCAGCGGCCAATCCACTCTGCGCGGCACCGGCACGGGGTGTCCATTGGCGCAATGACATAGGCGGCCTGGTTTGCCGGTGTCTCATCGGCCGCGCATCCGCCGCTAGACTGACGTTGCCCGGCCCTGCCGGCGTCACATGACTGAGGCACAAGATGAACGATTGGTGGAACGCGCGCACGCGCATCTGGGCGGCGTTAGCCATGGTTGGCGGCCTCGGGCTTGCCGTGGGGCTGGAGGTGATCGACGAGCCCAACATCACGCTGCTGGAGCTGCTGGTGGAGCTGGTGAAGTCGTTGCCGATCGTGGTCACCAGCGTCGGTATGGTCTTGCTCTTCCAGCTGACGCGGCGCCAGCGTGCGGATCACCTGGCGCTGGTGGACGGGCTCGAAGCAGCCCGGCAACAAGGCGAGCGCTGGCGGGCCGATTCGCGCCTGCTGCTCAATGGCCTCGGCGAAGCGATCGACCACCAGTTTCGACGCTGGAGCCTGACCGAAGCCGAGCGCCAGGTCGCGATGCTGCTGCTCAAGGGCTTGAGCAGCAAGGAGATCGCGCTGATGCGCCAGTCGAGCGAACGCACAGTGCGTGAGCAGGCGCGCGCGGTGTATGCCAAGGCGGGCCTGAGCGGCCGCGCGGCGCTGTCGGCCTACTTTCTCGAAGACCTGCTGGCGCCGCCGGTGGAAGGCCCGCGCTAGGCAGATGTTGCCCGGCGCCGGCGCTGCAACGCGCCAGTTCGCGTAGAGTGCCGCCGTTCCAGCCACTCGCGTTGCCGCACCGCCGCCATGATCCGCAAGCCCTTGCTGCCGACCACCTTGTTGCTGTGCGCTTTGCTGGCCGCCTGTGCGTCTCAGCCGGAGCCACGCCCGCACACCGCCAGCCGCGGTGTCACGGTGCTGGTCACGCCGTTCATGATGCCGGTGCTGAACCGCCAGCGCAACGTGCGCCTGTACCTGCCGCCCAGCTACGGCACGAGCGACAAGCGCTACCCGGTGATCTACATGCACGACGGGCAGAACCTGTTCGATGAGTTCACCTCGTACGCCGGCGAATGGGGCGTCGACGAAACACTGAACGAGATGGCCGCGCGCCAAGGTTTCGAGGCGATCGTGATCGGGCTCGACAACGGCGGCGAAGACCGCGTGCGCGAGCTGAACCCGTTCGACCACCCGAAGAACGGCACCGGTGAAGGCGAGGCCTACCTGGCCTTCATCGTCAACAAGCTGAAGCCGGTGGTCGACAGCCAGTACCGCACGCTGACCGGGCCAGAGAACACCGCGATCATCGGCAGCTCGATGGGGGGGCTGATCTCGGACTACGCGATCCACCGCTACCCGCAGGTCTTCGGCCGCGCCGGCGTGCTGTCACCCGCCTATTGGACGGCCGATCCCGGCATCTACGGCTACGCGGTGCAGCACCCACTGCCGCTCGGTGCACGGGTGTATTTCTCGATGGGCGGCAAAGAGGGCGACAGCATGGTGCCCGACGTGCAGCGCATGCACGCGGTGATGGCCGCACAGCGTCCCGAGCCGGGTGCCATGACCCTGCACATCGTGCCCGAGGCCAACCACAACGAGGCCGCGTGGCGCGCCGAGCTGCCCAAGGTTCTGAACTTCCTGTTCGCGCCGTTGCCGGCCCCCGCTGCACAGTGAGCGTTGACGGGATGACAATGCTGCTGGCTGATGAGCAGCTGGTGGCGGTGGACAAGCCGGCTGGTCTGCTCTCGGTGCCAGGTCGCGGCCCCGAACACGCCGATTGCGCGGCCAGCCGGGTGCAGGCTGCCTATGCCGACGCGCTGATCGTGCACCGGCTCGACATGGGCACCTCGGGCGTGCTGGTCTTTGGCCGGGGTGCCGCAGCACAGCGCACGCTCAGCGTCGCATTCGCCGAACGGCGAGTCGACAAGCGCTACATCGCCATCGTCGCGGGATCACCTTCCGCCGACGAAGGCGGGGTCAGTCTGCCGCTGATCTGCGACTGGCCGAACCGGCCGCGCCAGATGGTCGACCATGAGCGCGGCAAACCGTCTGCAACGTTGTGGCGCGTGCTGCAACGGTCAGCCGACGGCGCCACCACCCGCGTCGAGCTGTTCCCGCTGACCGGGCGTTCGCACCAGCTGCGCGTGCACATGCAGCAGATCGGCCACCCGATCGTCGGCGACGAGCTGTATGCCCCGCCCGATGTCCAGGCGATGGCCCCACGCTTGCTGCTGCATGCCGAGTGCCTGAAACTGTTTCACCCAGCCGATGGCCGGCTGGTCACGATCCAAAGCCCCTGCCCTTTCTGAGCACTGCCCTTCACTTTCTTGAGACATGCGCCTACCCGTCGAATTGCCCAAGGCCTATCGCTTGCTGAACCACGGCCCGACCGTGCTGGTCAGCGCCCAGCATGGTGGGCACCGCAACGTGATGGCCGCCGCCTGGGCGATGCCGCTGGACTTCGACCCGCCGAAGGTGGCCGTGGTGCTGGACAAGAGCACCTACACCCGCGAACTGGTCCAGCAGTCGGGCCGCTTTGCACTCAGCGTGCCGTGCCAGGCGCAGGCCCGCATGGTGCACGGCGTGGGCAGCCACAGCGGGCGCGAGCGAGACAAGTTCGCCGCCTACGGGCTGAACGTGCTCGAGGAGCCGGGCGCCCAGTCGCCACTGATCAACGGCTGCATCGCTTGGCTGGATTGCGTGCGGCTACCGCAGCCCGAACAGGAAGCGAACTTCGACCTCTTTCTTGGCCAGGTGACGGCCGCCTGGGCGCTGAGCCAGGTGTTCAGCGCCGGCCGCTGGCACTTCGAGGGCCACGACGAAATGCGCTCGCTGCACCACATCGCCGGCGGCCAGTTCTTCACGATCGGCAAGCCGGTCGACGGCAGCAAGTGACCCCCCTTTCCGAGGACTCCCCATGCTTCACCTGACCCTGATCACCGGTGCTTCGCGCGGCCTCGGTGCTGCGATGGCGGCGCTGCGCCTGCGCCAAGGCCACCATGTCATCGGCATCTCGCGCCAGGCTTCCGCCGAGTTGGCGGCGCTGGCCGCCACCGGCAACGCGCTGCTGACGCAATGGAAGCTGGACCTCGCCGAACCCGAGGCCGCTGCCAACCAACTGGCCACCTGGCTGACGGCGCAAGACGGCAAGACCTTCGCGAGCGTGACCCTGATCAACAACGCCGGCGTCGTCACCCAGCCCGGGCCGTTGGAGGGCACGCCGTTGGCCGAGGTCTCGCGCGGCATGCGCGTCGGGCTGGAAGCCGCCTTGTCGTTGAGCGCCGCCTTCTTGCTCGGCACCGCCGCCTGGCCCGGCCCGCGCAAGCTGCTGAACATCTCATCGGGCCTGGGCCGACGGGCGATGGCCGGCAGCGCCGTCTACTGCGCGGCCAAGGCCGGCATGGACCACTTCGCCCGCGCCGTGGCGCTGGAACAGGCAGCGTTGCCGAACGGCGCGCGCATCGTCTCGCTCGCACCCGGCATCATCGACACCGACATGCAGGCGCAGCTGCGCAGCGCCGATCCGGCCGCCTTCCCCGAGGGCGAGCGCTTCGCACAGTTCAAGAGCCAGGGCCAGCTCGACACGCCCGAAGTGGCCGCCGCCAAGGTGCTGGCCTACCTGGACCGCGCCGACTTCGGCGCCAACCCGGTGGGCGACGTGCGCGACGCCTGATCAGGCCGTTGCTGGCGCACGCTGCGCCAGCGTCATCACGACCGCATCGCAGTCGGCTGCGAAGCGGTGCGACAGCCCAGGCGGCACCTCGATCATTTCGCCGACGGCGGCGCTGCAGCGCTCGCCGTCATCGGCCTCCATCTTCAGCGTGCCGTTCAGGCAGACGATGAACTCCAGCATTGCGTGCTGCTCGAAAGCGTAGCCACCGGGCGGGATGTGGATCAGCAGCATGGCACCGGCGGACGTACGCGCGAGCAGGTGGTCGCTGTCGGCCTCGAGGGCACGGCCATCGCGCGGCAAAGGGTGGTGCTTGAACATCATCGAATCACTCATTCCAGGTACTTTCAGGCTTTCACCAGCAGCTTGCCGCGGTGCTCACCGGTGAACAGGCTTTGCAGCGTCGACGGCAGCTTCTCGAAGCCCTCGACCACCGTCTCTTCGAACACGATCTCGCCCGCCTTCACCCACGGGCCGACGACGCGCAGCATCTCGTCCATGCGGTGCAGGTAGTCGCGTGCCAGCATGCCCTGCACGGTGGCGCGCTGGTACAGCATGTGGTGCAACCAGCGCGGGCCCAGCTCGGGCTCATCCAGCCCGCCGGAGTACTGGCTGATCGCACCGCAGATCACGATGCGTGCACGGCGGTTGACCAGCGGGATCACCGCATCGCTGATCCAGCCGCCGACGTTGTCGAAGTAGACGTCGACACCGCCGACCAAGCGGCGAATCTCGGCGGCCAGCGACTCGGTGTCGGCATGCGCCTTGTAGTCCACCGCATGGTCCAGCTTCAGCGTCTGCTTCAGCCACGCACACTTCGCAGCGCCGC
>Ga0307515_10017803_pt1 | contig 12919 bp, 13 predicted proteins | sample 17_EM_MG_FD_194513 | JGI IMG/M metagenome (GOLD analysis project Ga0307515, IMG submission 194513) | Populus trichocarpa ectomycorrhiza microbial communities from riparian zone in the Pacific Northwest, United States - 17_EM | ecosystem: Host-associated > Plants > Roots > Unclassified | place...
CTCTTGTTGCGGCGCACCGGGTTCGGCCAGTCCGTGTTCGCCGTCGGTGGCGCCGAGCAGTCGGCGCTGCTGATGGGCCTGCCGGTGGTCCGCACGAAGATCGCGCTCTACACGCTGAGCGGCGCGCTCGCCGGTTTCGCGGGCATCCTCACCGCCGCGTACCTGCAGTCCGGCGTCACGGTGATCGGCGTCGGCACCGAGCTGGACGCGATCTCGGTCGTCGTCATCGGCGGCACGCTGCTCACCGGCGGCGCCGGGACGATCGTCGGCACGCTCGTCGGCGTGCTGCTGCGGGTGCTGATCCAGAACGTCATCAACCAGGTCGGCACGCTCGACTCCAACTACCAGACGGTGGTGAGCGGGGCCTTCCTGCTCATCGTCGTGGTGATCCAGCGCTTGTTGGCGCGTTCCCGAACCCAGTGAAGGCCGCTGAGCTCCCTTCCCCACCAACAGGAGGTCTCAACGATGTTTCGTCCTGATCGCAGAACCCGCCGGTGGCTCACCGCCGCCGCCGCGTTCGCCGTCGCGGTCGCCGGCCTCGGCACCGCACCCGCGGCGAGCGCCGCGGCCGCACCAGAGTGGCAACGCCTGACGCCGCCGCTGTCGACCCCGTGGACGAAGGACGTTTCGCCCACGAACGCCCTCCCCGACTACCCCCGCCCACAGCTGACCCGCGACAAGTGGCAGAACCTCAACGGCGTCTGGGAGTTCGCCAAGGCGACCCCCGGTGAAGCCGCGCCGATCGGCAAGACGCTCGGCGAGCGCATCCTCGTGCCGTACCCGGTCGAGTCCGCGCTGTCCGGGATCATGCGCCACGAGACGAACATGTGGTACCGCCGCACCTTCGAGGTGCCCAAGAACTGGCAGGTCGGCAAGGGGCAGCCGCTCCAGCTGCACTTCCAGGCCGTCGACTACGACGCCACGGTCATCGTCAACGGCAAGACCGTCACCCGCCACACCGGCGGTTACGACGCGTTCACCGTCGACGTCACCGACGCGCTGACCACGGCCAAGACCCAGGAAATCGTCGTCGGCGTCGCCGACCCGAACGACCAGGGCGGGCAGCCGATCGGCAAGCAGCGCCAGCCCGGCGACGGCATCTTCTACACACCGTCCTCCGGCATCTGGCAGACCGTCTGGATGGAGCCGGTCGCCACGGCGCACATCGACCGCCTCGACACCACCCCGGACGCCGCGTCCGGGTCGGTCACGGTGAACGCCGTGGTCGGCGGCCCGGTCAAGCAGCGCGTCGAAGCGATCGCCTACGACCACGGCCGCCCGGTCGGGCGCGTCACCGGTGACGCGAACAAGCCGTTGAAGCTCAAGGTGGACCGGCCGCACCTGTGGTCGCCGGACGACCCGTTCCTCTACGACCTGCGCGTGCGACTGTCCACAGGGGACGAAGTCGGCTCGTACTTCGGCATCCGGTCGGTGAGCGTCGGCAAGACCGCCGACGGCAAGCAGCGGATGCTGCTCAACGGGAAGTTCGTCATGCAGGTCGGCCCGCTGGACCAGGGCTTCTGGCCGGACGGCATCTACACCGCGCCGACCGACGCGGCCCTGAAGTTCGACCTGCAGCAGGAGAAGGCGCTCGGCTTCAACATGGTGCGCAAGCACATCAAGGTCGAGCCGGACCGCTGGTACTACTACGCCGACAAGCTGGGTCTCATGGTCTGGCAGGACATGCCGGCGATGAAGGACGACGTCGAGCCGAGCGCCGCGTCGCGCGTCAACTTCGAGTCCGAGATGCGGCGGATGATCGACCAGCACCGCAGCTTCCCGTCGATCGTCACGTGGGTGCCGTTCAACGAGGGCTGGGGCGACTACGAGGTCGGCCGGATCGCCGACGAGGTCAAGTCGTGGGATCCGTCTCGGCTCGTCAACGCCGAATCCGGCGTCAACTGCTGCCGGTCCGAACCGGACAGCGGCGCCGGGGACATCTACGACGACCACACGTACACCGGACCAGGGACGCCGTTGCAAACCGGGACACGCGCAGCGGTCGACGGTGAGTACGGCGGGCTCGGCCTCAAGGTGGACGGCCACCAGTTCGACCCGGCGGGCAGCTTCGCCTACGAGATGGAGCCCGACAGCGCGACGCTGACCCGGCGCTACGGCGAGCTCCAGCAGCGCCTGCTGCTGGTCGCCCAGCGGTGCGGCGTGTCCGCAGGTGTGTATACGCAGACCACCGACGTCGAGAAGGAGGTCAACGGATTCTTCACCTACGACCGGCAGGTGAAGAAGATGGACTTCGCGGCGGTCCGCGCGGCGAACCAGGCGGTCATCAAGGGCGCCACCGGTGCTCCGGTGTCCGGGCCTTCGGTGCCGGCGGGCACGCCGGGGATCGACGGCATCGCCGCCTACCCGTTCGACGAGAACACCGGCACGGTGGCCGCGGACGCCGTCGGAGACCACGACGCGACGCTCGTCGGCGGCGCGTCCTGGACCGCGGGCAAGAGCGGTTCGGCGTTGGCCACCAACGGTTCCGGCCAGTACGCCGACACCGGTGCGGCGCTGGTGAACACCGAAGGCAGCTACAGCGCGGCCGCGTGGGTCAAGTTCAACGCGGTCGGCGACGGCTTCCAGACGGTGGTCAGCCAGGACGGCGACAGCACCAGCGCGTTCTTCCTGCAGTACTCGGGCGCGGACCACCGGCTGGCGTTCAGCTTCGTGGGTACGCGGGCCTTGGCGCCCGCCGCACCGGAGGCGAACCGCTGGTACCACGTCGTCGGCGTCCGCGACGCGGCTTCGGGCACGCTGAAGCTCTATGTGGACGGTCAGCTGGCCGCCACGAAGAGCGTCTGCCTCGGCGACGCGTCCACGGGCCACACGGTGATCGGCCGCGGCAAGTACGGCGGCGGCCCGGTGGACTACCTGAACGGCGCGGTCGACCAGGTGCACGTCTACGACCGGGCGCTGTCCGACGCGGACGTGAGCGCGTTGTACACCAGCGGCAAGTAACCAACCATCCGGAACTCGGGGCGGTCGAAGAAATTCGGCCGCCCCGAGCCCGTTCCCGGGGCAACCTCGCCGCCACCGTGGCACTGCTCCTGACCGGCGCAACCACCTCAACCGTCACTTGCGTCACCTGAGCCCCAAAAAACGCCACTTTCATAGGGAAAGTGCGGCTTTGTAACGCAAAGTCGGTGCGGTGAGCTGTTCCTGTCGGCGCGGAGCGTCAACGCGCTCGGGCCGGCTTCGGACGAGCTGAGCACCGGCTTCTCCGTCGACCCCGGCTCGGGCGACCGGACGGTCTGATCAACGTGACGGCCACCTTCGTGGTGGCCGTCACGTTTGACCTGGAGCGCGCTCCAGCCCCTAGCGTCGATCGGGACAAGATCGCTGGGGAAAGGAACCCGACATGACCGACGAGCGCTTCGAGCGTGGCCTGAAGACCCTGACCGAGATCGACGGCGAGAGTGGGCAGCGGGTGATCGACGCGCTCGCCGACGTCTCCCCCGCACTGGGCGAGGCCGTCGTCTCCTGGGGATTCGGGGAGATCTACTCGCGGCCGGGGCTGGCGCCGCGCGACCGGCAGCTGGTCACCCTCGGCATGCTCACCGCCCTCGGCGGCTGCGAGCCGCAGCTGGAAGTGCACGTCAACGCGTCGCTCAACGTCGGGCTCACGCCGGCGGAGATCGTCGAGGCGCTCCTGCACTCGGCCGTCTACTGTGGATTTCCGAAGGCGCTGAACGCGACCTTCACGGCCAAGAAGGTCTTCGGCGAGCGCGGGCTGCTGCCGGTGACCGCGGAATAGGGGTGGGCTCGTGCGGGTGATCCTGTTCGGCGCGACCGGGATGGTCGGGCAAGGCGTGCTGCGGGAGTGCCTGCTGGACGAGCGGGTCGAAGCGGTGCTGACCGTGGGCCGGTCCCCGGTCGGCACCACGCACCCGAAGCTCACGGAACTGGTGCGCGAGGACCTGTTCGATCCGGAGCCGATCACCGGGTACGACACGTGTTTCTTCTGCCTCGGCCTGTCGTCGGTCGGGGTGGCGGCCGACGAGTACGAGCGGATCACTTACCAGCTCACGCTTTCGGTCGCCAGAACGCTGCCGGAGAACACCACGTTCGTGTACGTCTCGGGCGCAAGCACCGACAGCACCGAACGCGGCCGGGTGCGCTGGGCGCGGGTCAAGGGCGCGACGGAGAACGCGCTGGCGAAGCTGCCGCTGCGGACGTTCTTCTTCCGCCCCGGCTACATCCAGCCGCTGCACGGGATCACGTCGAAGACTCCGCTGTACCGGACGATCTACCGGGTGGCCGCCCCGCTGTACCCGGTGCTCCGGCGGCTGGCGCCGCGGGCGGTGACGACCACGGAGGAGATCGGCCGCGCGATGCTCGAGGTCGCGGCGCACGGTTACGAGCGGCAGATCCTGGAGAACACCGACATCACGGCGGCCGCGGCCCGCGCGGGTTCGTGAGCCGGTCGCCCACCCGGCCGGATTGGCGCGGCCTCCGCTGCCCCGCGATGCGCCCCAAGGCGGCCTTGGTTGCGTCTCACGCACCGAAGGCCGCCTTGGGTGCTCCATCCATGCCCCCGCCACCACCCTCAGAGGCTTTGGCCCTACCCCGGGCGAACCGGCAGCCACAGCAGCCGTGGGAACCACCGTCACCGGCCCCGCGCGACCAGCCCCGCGAGCAGGTTCGTCAGCCCCTCGGCCAACGCTGTCGTGAACAGCTCGTCCGCCGGCGGGCCGCCCAGCTCCGCGGCGGCCGCCGCGACCGCGTCGGTCGGGTTGGCGTACGGCCACAGCCCCGACACCACCACGACCACCGCCCCCGCGAAGTGCGCCGCGCCCTCGGCCGACAGCTCCGGGATCCGTTTCCGGACCAGGCCGCCGAGCCGCTCGGTGTTCGCGGCCGCGCGGCGCTTGAAGCTCCGGGCGAACTCGAGCGAGATGTTGCGCTCCAGCACCGACCCCATCGAGCTGACCAGGTCGCACAGCAGCGGACGCTCGGCCAGCGACGTCGCGAGCGTCCCGGCGAGACGTTCTTCGCGGGCGAAGCCGGGTTCGGCGGCGCCGGGGTCGGCGAGGCTCTCTTCCAGCGAAGAGAGCCAGTCCGTCCAGGTGGTGTCGAGGACCTCGAGGAAGATCGCCTCGCGGCTGTCGAAGTAGCGGAGGACGTTCGACTTCGCGAGCCCGACGCGGCAGCTGAGCTCCCGCAGGCTGATCTCGGCGACCGGCCGCTCGGCGAGCAGTTCGCGCGCGGCGGCGAGGATCGCGGTGCGGCGCACCTCGATCTGCTCCGGCCGCCGGGCGCGCTGGAATCCGCCGCTCATCACCCGAGGTTACCGCTCGGCCGGACCGCACTGAACGTTCATTCAACTAGAATCGGGGCATGGCCACCCGGGACCCCGCCGCGAAGCGCCGCCAGCTGCTCGAAGCCGCGCTGGCGGAGTTCGCCGCGCACGGCATCGCCGGCGCGCGGATGGACCGGATCGCCACCCGCGCGAAGTGCAGCGCCGGCCTCGTCTACACGTACTTCGGCAGCAAGGACGACCTGTTCGACGCGGTCTTCGACACGATCGTCGAGCGCACGCTCACCGAGACGCCGATCACCGCCGACGACCTGCCCGGGTACGCCGGACGGCTGTTCGACAACTACGTCGCCTACCCCGAGGTGGCCCGGATCTCCGCCTGGTACCGCCTAGAGCGCGCCGACACGGGCCGCACGATCCAGGCGATCGCGGACTCGGCCAAGAGCAAGGTCGAGGCCATCCGCGCGGCTCAGGAAGCCGGCACGGTCTCGGACCGCTTCGAGCCGGAGCAGCTGCTGATGATGGTCGTCAGCCTGGCCTCGATGTGGTCGGCCCAGACGGTGGAGATGATCGCCGTGGCCCCCGACGACCAGGCCTACCGCCGCGCGACGGTCACCGAAGCGGTCCGCAGGCTGGTCACCTGACCGCGTTCTCCTCCCGGCGGGCCTTCACCCGGCGGTAGCTCCAGATCAGCAGCGCGAACAGGATCACCGACGACAGGATCAGGCTCGAGCCGGTGCTCCAGCCGCTGAACGGCAGGGCCTTCACCGTGCCCCAGACGATGCCCGCCGCCAGCAGCGCCAGGCCGGCCAGGACCGAACCCGCGATCCGCAACGGCGACGACACGCTGTCCTCGGCCGCCTTCATCGCGCGGTCGCGGACCGGGTCGACGTAACGCTCCAAGGCCGGGAACTCCGACGCGAGCAGCAGCAGCCCGGCGAGCACCAGCAGCAGGCCGGGCCCGGGCAGGACCAGCAGCAGCACGCCGACCACCAGCAGGACCGCACCCGCCACCGTGATCAGGATGCGCTTCGCCTGTTTACCGATCCCCACTCGGCCACTCCCCTCGTTCCGTCCGATTCTTCCTGGTTGCGGCCCCGCGTGCCACTCACGACCGCCCAGGCCCGCGCGGCGAGCACCACGAGCGCGCAGAGCGTCGCCGCGGAGAGCCAGACCACTACGCCCGGCCAGACGTACAGAATCTGCCCGAACGTGCCCTCCCGGCCGGCGAACACGACGCTCATCAGCTCGGGCAGCAGCGCCAGGACCAGCCCCGGCAGCAGGCACGGCACCGACCGCGCCCCGGCCCACCACCACGACGTCCGGCGCGCCGCCCACCGTCGCGCGTGGACGACGCCGAGCGCGGCGAGCACCACCGAGAGCAGGATCAGCCCGGCGAGCACCCGGTCCGCGACCACCCCGGCGGGCAGCACGAGCTCCGGCGTTCCGCCCTGGACCAGCGTCGCGAGGCCCTGTGCCAGCGATTCGGCGTCGTTGTCCAGCGCCAGCCCGGTGGTCGCGAGCACCGTGACGCCGTAGCCGCCGGGCAGCAGGACCTGCGCCGCGGTGTGGCTGAACCACTCGCCGTTGTGGGACAGCTGCCCCGGCCGGTAGGCGCCCCAACCGAACGCGTAGTCACGGCCGGGCGCGGGGGTGTGCGCGAGCGCGACCGAGGACGGCGACAGCACACCACCGCCGTCCCGCTGGGCGATCAGCCAGCGTGTCAGGTCGGTCGCGGTGCTCAGGACGCCGTGGCTGCCGCCGGTGAACCAGTCCGGTTCGGTCACCGGGACCGCGAAGCCGAACGCCCGTACATACCCCGGCGAGAGGCCGGCGGGCGGACTGTCCACAGTGGAACTGGACGTCATGCCCAGCGGTGCGAACAGCCGGGTCCGCAGGTACTCGGGGAACGGCTGACCGGCGACGACCTCGACGATCCGGGCGGCGACCTCGTAGTTCGGGTTGTGGTAGTGGAACTTCGCGCCCGGCTCGTCCGCCAGGCCCGCGTCCCGCAGCCGGGAGACGGCTGCGGCGAGGGTGCGCGGCTGCGGCAGCTTCAGGTCGGGGAACGCCGAGTCGGCCATCCCGGACGTCTGGTCCAGCAGCGTCCGCACGGTGATCCGCACGCCACGCGGGTCGGCGAGCCGGAACTCCGGCAGGTACCGCGTCACCGGCTCGTCGAGCCCGACGCGGCCGGCCTCGACGAGCTGGAGCACGGCGAACGCCGTCATCGACTTGCTCAGCGACGCGATCGGCAGCCGGGTCGACGCGGTGATCGGGGCGCCCGCCGCGTCCTGGCCGTAGCCGGCGACGCGGACGACATCGGCGCCGTGCGTGACGGCGACCGCGGCGCCGGGCAGGCCGGTGTGGTCGAGGTAGGCGCGGACGTAGTCGTCGACACCGTCGCGCGCCGGAGCAGCCGAAGCCGGGGTCGCCAGCAGAACGAAAAACGCGCCGAGCAGCGCAAAAAGCCTGGTCATGGGGCAAAAGTAGGCAGTGGACCCACCTGCCGTCGGCTGCCGGACGACCTCGGTCACCCCCTACTTTCGGCACCTCCTTGACGCCGGGCCGAGCCGGACCTATATTCAACACATCAGTTGATAAACAGATTGGTTGATAAAGATGACGGTTGACGAGGAGGCGCTGGACCGGGCGTTCACCGCCCTTGGCGACCCGGTGCGCCGGGCGCTGATCGCCCGGCTGTCCCGCGGCGAGGCGACGGTCAACGAGCTGGCCGAGCCCTTCGCGATCACGAAGCAGGCGATCTCCCGGCACCTCCAGGTGCTCGAACAGGCCGGGCTGATCACGCGAAGCCGCGACGGCCAACGGCGGCCGTGTCACCTCGTGCCGTCCGCCCTCGAAGCCCTCACCAGCTGGATCGACACCTACCGGCTGGCCACCGAACGCACCTACCGGCGGCTCGACGCCGTCCTCGACACCCTCACCCCCAAGGAGCAGTCATGAGCGACACCACCATCACCGCGCAGCCCGGCACCCCGTTCATCGAGATCACCCGCGAGTTCGCCGCGCCGCCGGCCGCCGTGTTCCGCGCGCACACCGAGCCCGACCTGGTCAAGCAGTGGCTCGGCCCGCGCGACCTGGAGATGGAGATCTTCGAGTACGACGTCCGTTCCGGCGGGAGCTACCGGTACGCGCACCGGGCCGACCGCGGCGAGTTCTTCTTCCGCGGTGTGTTCCACAGCGTCGACGACGGCGCCCGGATCGTGCAGACCTTCGAGTTCGAGGGCGCGCCCGGCGACGTCTGCCTCGAGACGGTGACCTTCACCGACCTCGCCGACGGCCGGACCCGGATCCACGGCCACTCGGTCTTCCCATCGGTCGAAGCCCGCGACGCGGCCGTGGAGAGCGGCATGAGCGGCGGCATCACCCAGTCGTACGAGCGGCTCGACACCCTCCTCGAGAAGGAGAGCTGACATGCCGGTGGTGGCGAGCTTCTGCATGTCGCTGGACGGGTTCGTCGCGCGGCCCGACAACTCCGTCGGGCCGCTGTTCGACTGGTACTCCGCCGGCGACGTCGAGGTGCCGATGGTCGGCTACCCGATCACGTTCCACGTCGCCGAAGCGAGCGCGGGTTACCTCCGGCGGCACCTGGCGCAGGCCGAGCACAGCGCGTTGGTCTGCGGCCGCAAGGTGTTCGAGTACACCCGCGGCTGGGGCGGCAACCCGCCCGGCGGCGGCACGGCGTTCGTCGTGACCCACCGTCCGCCACCCGAGGACTGGCCCGCGGAGCACCTGGCGCCGTTCACGTTCTGCCCGGACGTCGCCGGCGCGATCGAACGGGCGAAGGCGGCCGGGGACGGCAACGTCGGCGTCTCCGGGCCCAGCATCGCCCAGCAGTGCCTGAACCTCGGCCTGCTCGACGAGCTGAAGATCGACCTCGTGCCGGTGTTCCTCGGCGAGGGTGTCCGCTATTTCGAAAACCTCGACACCGAAAAGGCCCAGCTGGAGCGGGTCGAGGTCGTCGAAGGCGAGGGCGTCACGCACCTGAGCTACCGGGTGCACTACCGGTCCTGAGTGGACACTTCCGCCAGCAGCTGGTCGAAGGGGACGAAGGACGGCGTCGCGGACACCGTAGGACGGCCCGCGGCCAGCGACGCCAGCTCGGCGCCCGCCCGCTCGATCCGCCGTTGCAGCGCCCCCTCACCACTGCCCCAGTCCGACGAAGCCGCGTACACGCCCGTCGCGACCGGGTCCGCCTTCAGGTACCCGAACAGCGGCCGCAGCTGGTAGTCGAGCACCAGCGAATGCCGCTCGGTGCCGCCGGTCGCGCCGAGCAGGACCGGCTTGCCCACCAGCGACTCCGCGTCCAGGACGTCGAAGAACGACTTGAACAGGCCGCTGTAGCCGGCGGTGAACACCGGGGTGACGGCGATCAGCGCGTCCGCCCCGGTCACCGTCTCGATCGCGGTCCGCAGGTCCGGGCTCGGGAAGCCGGTGAGCAGGTTCTTCGTGACGTCGAGTGCGATGTCGCGCAGCTCGACGACGTTCACCTCGACCGGCGACCCGGCCGCGGCGACGGTCGCCGCGGCCAGCCGGTCGGCCAGCAGCCGGGTCGAGGACGGCACGGACAGCCCGGCCGTCACCACTGCGAGCTTCATGCCTCACTCCCCACCAACGTCGCGGCCTTCAGGGATTCGTGCGTCGGCGCGTCCGGCACGTGGGCCGGGCGCATCGCGTCGAGTTCCTTGCGCAGCACCGGGACGACGTGCTCGCCCAGCAGGTCGAGCTGCTCCAGGACGACCTTCAGCGGCAGGCCGGCGTGGTCCATCAGGAACAGCTGGCGCTGGTAGTCGCCGAAGTGCTCCCGGAAGGTCAGCGTCTTGTCGATGACTTCTTGGGGGCTGCCGACGGTCAGCGGCGTCTGGTCGGTGAACTCCTCCAGCGTCGGGCCGTGCCCGTACACCGGCGCGTTGTCGAAGTACGGCCGGAACTCGTTCCACGCGTCCTGCGACTTCGGCCGGATGAACGCCTGGCCGCCGAGGCCGACGATGGCCTGGTCCGCCTGACCGTGGCCGTAGTGCTCGAAACGCTGGCGGTAGAAGGCGATGAGCTGCTGGAAGTGCTCCTTCGGCCAGAAGATGTGGTTCGCGAAGAAGCCGTCGCCGTAGAAGGCGGCCTGCTCGGCGATCTCCGGGCTCCGGATGGAACCGTGCCAGACGAACGGCGGGACGTCGTCGAGCGGGCGCGGCGTGGACGTGAAGCCCTGCAGCGGGGTGCGGAACTTGCCCTCCCAGTCGACGACGTCCTCGCGCCAGAGCCGGCGCAGCAGCGCGTACTTCTCGATGGCCAGCGGGATGCCCTGGCGGATGTCCTCGCCGAACCACGGGTAGACCGGGCCGGTGTTGCCGCGGCCCATCATGAGGTCGACGCGGCCGTCGGCGAGGTGCTGCAGCATCGCGAAGTCCTCGGCGATCTTCACCGGGTCGTTCGTGGTGATCAGCGTCGTCGACGTCGAGAGGATCAGCTTGGACGTCTGCGCCGCGATGTGGCCCAGCATCGTCGTGGGCGAAGAAGGCACGAAGGGCGGGTTGTGGTGCTCACCCGTCGCGAAGACGTCGAGCCCGACCTCCTCGGCCTTGAGCGCGATCCGGACCATCGCCTTGATCCGCTCGTGTTCGCTCGGCGTGGTGCCGGTCGTGGGGTCAGTCGTGACGTCGCCCACCGTGAAGATTCCGAACTGCATGACCTGCTCCCTTTCCGAAGGCGCGTCGCCCATCTTACATGCGCGTTCAACTACTTCCAAGCAAGAGATATTCCGGCCGTCAACCCGCGAGGTGGCACCGGCTAAGGTCAAGGGCATGGACGCGGAGTTCGCTCGGCTGGGTTTGGCAGAACGTTCGGTACGACTTCTCTCCGGCCGCGACATCTGGGCCTCGATCACCCCACTGCTCAGCCCGCGCCGGAACCTGGTGGCCGCCTTCGGTCACGTCGGTCCCGGCGCGGCCGCCCTGCTGCCGTTGCAGCCGGGCGACACGCTGATCACCGACGCGGGTCTCGACTCGGTCCTGGCCGGCACGACGAGCCCGCACGCCCTGCTGCACTGGGTGAAGGCCGGCGTGGCCGTGCACTCGCTGCGCGGGCTGAACGCGAAGCTGGTGATCGCCGAGGACGACCCGGCCTTCGTGGTGGTCGGCTCGGCCGACGTCACGGCCGCCGGCCCGCGGCAGCTGTTCGAGGCGGTGACCGTCTCGACCGAAAAGCACACCGTCGAGGAGGCCCAGGAGGCCTGGCTGGAGTGGTGCGACCTCGCCGGGCCCTCGCTCACCGCCGGTGACCTGGAACCGCTCCTGGAGCAGTACGGCGCCGGCAAGCTGGTCACCCCGCCGCGTCCCGCCACCGCGACGCCCCGCGTGACCGCCCGGCCGGTGGTGACGAGCCGCCCGGCCACCCCGGTCCGGCCCGCCGCTGCGACCCCGCCGCCTTCCCCGGTGCGCCCGGCCGCTCCCGCACCTTCGCCCGTGCGCCCGGCGGCCCCGTCGCCGGTGCGCCCGGCGGCGGCCGACACGCCCGACACTCCATCCTCTAGCCCGGCCGAGCCGGAGACGACCGAGAGCACCGCGCCCGCCGAGGTCCCTGCGGCGGCTTCCGAGTCCCCGGAACCGGTTGCGGCACCGACCGAAACGGAACCGGCCGAAGCCACCGACGTCCCCCGGCCGTCTTGGCCGCGCCCGGCCGAGCTGTACCTGGTCAGCCTCGTCGAGGGCGGCGAGCCGTCGGCCGAGGCCGAGTACCGGCTGGAAGAGCTGTCGCGCGAGTACTCGCATCCCGGCGAAAACGGCGAAGCACCCTTCCGTGTCGAACTGTTCTGGGCCGACGACGGCCAGGGCCAGGACCCGCCGCGCACCCTCCGCGGCGGCGTGCACGTGATCCGCGTCTACAGCCAGAAGCAAGGCCGGGCGCTGGTCGGGTCGCGGACCGAGGCCCCCGGCCTCGTGCTGCAGGCCTACACCGACGAGTTCGCGTACCCCCGCCGCACCTACTGCTACCTCCTGACGCGCGAGACCGCGGCGAAACCGGCGTTCGGGGACCTGCGGAAGGGCCTCGCCACGATCGGCGAGAAGCCGAACTTCCGGAACAGCTTCCAGGTCCCGCGGAAGATCGAAGCGCTGCTGGCCCTGTGGCCCGACCTCGGTTTCGACCCCCGCTAGGGGGCGCTTCACGCCACACCGGGGGCGGAGCGCGCGGAAGTTGTCGGGGCGGGCGGATATCCTGCAGTACGGTGCAGGCCGAGTCCGCACCTCACCACACCTTTCGCGAGCCACGATCCGGGAGAACGACCCTGTGACTGCCGAGACCTTGTACGGGGCCGATGACCTGACGCACCTCGAGGGGCTCGAGGCCGTCCGCAAACGCCCCGGGATGTACATCGGCTCCACCGACAGCCGTGGCATCAACCACCTCTTCTCCGAGGTGGTGGACAACTCCACGGACGAAGGTGTCGCCGGCTACGCGACGCGCGTCGTCGTCACGCTGCACGCCGACAGCAGCGTCCAGGTGGACGACGACGGCCGCGGCATCCCCACCGGAACCCACGCCAAGTCCGGTTTGTCCGGCGTCGAACTGGTGCTGACCCGGCTGCACGCCGGCGGCAAGTTCGGCGGCTCCGGCTACAAGACCTCCGGCGGCCTGCACGGCGTC
>Ga0307515_10017804_pt1 | contig 12916 bp, 8 predicted proteins | sample 17_EM_MG_FD_194513 | JGI IMG/M metagenome (GOLD analysis project Ga0307515, IMG submission 194513) | Populus trichocarpa ectomycorrhiza microbial communities from riparian zone in the Pacific Northwest, United States - 17_EM | ecosystem: Host-associated > Plants > Roots > Unclassified | place...
TCATGAGAAAATTATTGTTTTGTCTATTCATCTTAATCAACATCCAAGTGATGGCACAAAAAACCGATACTACATTTTTAAAAAAATTAATAGAAAGTAAGCCAGAATTATTTTCTGGAATATTAAATCATCCCAATAAAAATGAAGTACAAATTATGTACACACAGGTTACAAGAGATAAAAACAATAAACCAAGTTTCAAGAGCTTTAGCTATAACCTTAATGCAAAGCGATACTTTTATCCTGCTAGCACGGTTAAACTAGCTGCTGTAATCTTCGCTTTAGAAAAGATAAACGAATTAAAAATTAAAGGATTAACTGCTAACTTAACCATGATTACCGATAGCAGTTTTAAAGGTCAGACGAAAGTTTTAAAGGATGAAAGTGCTGCAAACGCAAAACCTTCATTAGCTCATTATATTAAAAAAGTATTGCTAACCAGCGATAATGATGCTTACAATAGATTATTTGAATTTATAGGCAGAGCTGAAATTAATGCCAAACTGAAGAAATACGGAATGGTAGAAAGTAGAATCTTAAATCGTTTAGCCATAGGCGATGGTGGCGAATCTGCTAAACATACCAATCCTATTGACTTTTATGATGGGGATAAATTAGTTTACCATCAGGATGGACAATATGACTCAAAAGATTATCCATTAGAACTCACCAATTTAATTGCTGGCAAAGGTTATATGGATAGCAATGATAAGTTAGTTAATGAACCTTATAGTTTTGCCAATAAAAATGTTTTTACCATCGCGGACCAACAATCATTGATGAAACGTTTAATGATGCCAGAAATTTATCCTTTTAAGGAAAGGTTTAACTTAACCGCTGAGGATTATAAACTCATTTACACTTACATGAGTAAACTCCCAACCGAAAGCGATTTCCCTAAATATGACCCGAAAGAGTTTTGGTCAACCTATGCAAAAATGCTCTACTACGGAAGGGAAAAAGAGGCGATAATAGACCCAAACATTAGAATTTTTAACAAATACGGAGATAGTTATGGTTTCATTATAGATAACTCCTACTTTGTAGATTTTAAAAACAAGGTTGAATACTTTTTAACTGCAGTTGTACAAAGCAATGAAGATGGGATTTATAACGACAACAAATATGAATATGAAACCGTGTGCTATCCCTTTATGAAAAATTTGGGTAGAATGATTTATGAGCTTGAGTTAATTAGGCAGAAAAAACACTTGCCAGACTTGAGCAAGTTTAAGATGGGTTATGGGAATTGATATTAGTATAGTCCGTCACCCTGAATTTATTTCAGGGTCTTTCCTGCAAGCTAGATGCTGAAATAAATTCAGCATGACGAATATTGCATAAAACTAAAAAAGCCCTTCCGATATACTGGAAAGGCTTTTACATTTATTAGGGATGAGTATTATTTGAAATTAAAACTTACACCAGCATTCATATTGAAACCCATTGTGCGGTAACCAATAATCTCAGTGTATTTTTCATCAGTTAAGTTTTTCAAGTCAGCGAAGATTTTAACACGTTTTTTAGCCAAAGCATATTCAGCATAAAAATTAAACAACTGGTAAGAATCTAAAACCTTATTAACCGAAGGATAAGTACTGAAATCGCTATCAGTTCTTTCTCCAGTAAATTTATAGTTAGCACTTAAGTATAGATTTTCAGTCGCTTGTACACCAGCATTTACGCCATAGGTATTTTTTGGTCTACGCAAAAGGACATCAGAAACCTTAGTTCCACTAATCTGTTTTCCCTCAACGTAAGCATAATAGCCGTTTAAAGAAAACTTGCCAAACTTCACACCTGGTTCAATTTCAAAACCTTTGTCATTTTGTTGGTCTTGATTGATATATCCAGTTGCGCCATAAATAATGGCATCTTCCATATCTCTTTTAAAACCAACAACGCGAAGATTAATTTTCTCGTTTAAGAAATTAAAGCTTGCTCCAGCTTCATAAGTTAATGCTTTTTCTGGCTTCAAGTTTAAATTAGCGCCGTATTGACCGAACAACATATCTAAAGTTGGTGCTCTAAAAGCAGATGAAACCGTTCCAAATAATTTAACTCCTTTAATGATATTGATACTTGGTGTAACTGCATAAGTATAGTTTTCGCCATATTTATTATGTTTATTGTAACGACCACCAACTTCTAAGTTGAAAATACTTAAATCGTGTAAAAACACAGATGCATAAGTACTGAATAAATTTGCTGATGGTTCTTTTACAGCTGCCGAACTAAAATAAGATACTGAAGTTGCTCTATTATCTAAGCCTAAAAGGATGTTTACCTTCTCTCCTAAATTCTGATTATAGAAAACATCTAATAAATCCATCTTACCTTGGTATTTGCCACCATACAAACTAACATATTCACGGTTAGTATTTTCGTGACTATAGTTTAAAGTGATTTTTCCCTTATCTAATTGATAGATAGCATTTAATCCTCCATTAAAATGTTTTGAGGTTGAGGTGTTGTTTGCATCTGTAAAAGCATTATCATCATAATCAAACTTTCCCTCAAAATAACGGGCAAATGGATTAATGCTCAATCTCTTATCTACTTGTATAGAGAAGTTAGCATTTAATGCGTCTTGTTTTACGCCATCTTTATCAAAAACTTGAGTATTACCTGTCGGATTTTCTGCTTCAGAAATACCATCAGTTTTAAAATGAGAATAGCTTAGGTTATAGGTAAAAGCATCAACTTTACTGCTTAATCCAATTTGCCCTTTATAAGTGTTGTAACTTCCGGCAGATGCCACACCATAAACATTGTTACCTTTTACACCATTCTTTTTAGTGATGATATTAATCACACCAGCAACAGCATCAGAACCATAAATGGTAGATTGACCACCTCTTAAAATTTCAATTCTCTCGATTTGGTCAATGGCTAATAAACGTAAATCGAAAGCACCTCCAGTTCCAGATGGGTCTGTAACCAAAACACCGTCTATTAAAATAACTGCATAAGCACTTGCTGCACCTCTAAAAAACACGCTTCTTTCTTTACTTGCGTTACTTCCAGCACCAACAACTGTAATTCCTGCTTGTTGATTTAATAGTTCAGCCAAGTTTCTTCCGTTACTACGAGCTAATTCTTCGCTAGTAATAATGGTTACTACTTTACCTGTTTGTGATTGTTTTTGTTCATTTTTTGTGGTAGAAATAACCACTTCGTTTAATGTTTTGGCATCTTGAGCCAAAGCTGAATTTCCCAAAAGGGCTAATTGCACAAATCCTAGACCTGCGACAATCAATTTAGTTTTTTTGTTCATTTGTTGTGAGTTTTTCACGCACAGCAACAGAATCAGAATAGAAATGAGGTATAAAAAAGTCCCATTCCTAGCTTCAATCCCCGAAAGCTATGAAATAATTAAACTTTTAGGCAGGTCTTCTGACTTACTCTGGTTTTCCTGTCTTCCCATCCGCCTTTGGCGAAAAGTGACTTTAGATTTGAAAAACTTTTTTAGAGCTTACAGCTGCGGGACAGTTACAGATTTACACTGTATTCCCTTTTAATTCCGATGTTAATCGGAAACCAAAAAGCGACGCAAAGGTATATTTTAATTTATTAAGAAAAAATGATTTGCTTAATTTAGAAATGCGAGTGCAAACAATAGAACAAGAACGATGAAGAAAGGCACTAACAACATTTTACCAGCCTTATTTCTGGTTTCTTCTGGATATGCCAAAAAATTATCTACATGATGAGTGAAATTCTCTTGAGTACCAACGGTTTTATTAACGATGAAATAAATTAATCCCCCAAACACTATAGCTAAAATTTTTCCAGTAAACCTTCCATTATTACCAAATGTATTTCTTAATGCCCTACCAAGATTATCACTTATCGTTGGCACAAAATAACATAATGCTAAAATTGCTGTGGTTAAAAACATAATTAAAAATGCGGTTAAAAAAATGTTTCCGTTTAACCTTCCCTTGTTTCCATCTTTGCCATTTCGTTTTATTTCGTCGTACTGACTACCATAAAGAGCTTCTAAATAGGTCATATTATTTAATTGATTTTGTTACTACAATAATCTCAAATAAATAAGTGATTTTTAATACCTGCTATTGGGTATTTTATATTGTTATTTTTCGTTTAGCAATTGTTGTTTAATAGTTTCTAACTGGTCGGCTTCTTCCTTTGGTAAAACTGGATATTTTAGATTTAGTGACTCTAGGGTTTCCTTAATGATTTGGCTGATAGCTAATCGAGTATACCACTTTTTATCTGCCGGAATTACATACCAAGGTGCGGTTTCGGTTGATGTTTCTCTAATTGCTTCCTCATACGCAGCCATGTAATCTTTCCATAACGCTCGTTCCTTTAGGTCTCCAGCAGAGAACTTCCAGTTTTTACTAGGCTCTTCTATCCTATCTAAAAAGCGTTGCTTTTGTTCATCCTTAGAAATGTGTAAAAAGAATTTTAGAATCACTGTACCGTTTGCTACTAAATGTTTTTCAAAACCCCTAATACTTTCATAACGCTCTTTCCAAAACTTCTTATCTATTTTTTGCACATCATCATATCCAGGTATATTTTCACTTAAAACATACTCTGGATGGACTTTACAAACCAATACATTTTCGTAATGTGAACGGTTATGTATTCCAATCTTTCCTCTTTCAGGTAAAGCCTTATAATGTCTCCATAAAAAATCGTGACTATACTCTTCACTATTTGGTGTTTTAAAGCTATAAACCTGGCAACCTTGAGGGTTTAAACCAGACATTACGTGTTCAATTGCACTATCTTTTCCAGCGGCATCCATTGCTTGGAAAATTATCAATAGCGAATGTGAATCTGATGCATACAAAGCCTCTTGATAATCTTTCAATTCTCCTTTTACACGTTCAAGCTCCTCTTTCCCAGCTTCTTTATCTAAATGCCCATCATAAGTTGTACTATAATCCTTAAGAAGAAATTTATCTCCACCTTGGGTTAAATATTTTTTTGTGTTAGTCTTCATCGGTAAAATGATTTTATTTTAAATATAGACTAAAATTTAAGTAAATTAAATACGTTAATTTGTACTTATAGTTTTAACACATTTTAACACATAAATATTTCACGTTTTTTCCATCTTTATACCATGTTTAAAGAAATAAAAAATAAGTACATCCGTTATTTCGCATTTATTGTATTTTTCATCATAATCTTCTTTTGTGCCCTACAATTAAACTTTCTTTGGCTATTTGGCTACTCTCCTAGTTACGCAGATATTAAAAAACCAGCTCAGCGTGTTGGCTCAGAATTATATACCGCTGATGGTGTATTAATTGGCCGTTATTTTAAGGAAAACAGAACCCCTGTTAATTTCAATGAAATATCGCCAAGTGTAATTAATGCGCTTGTAGCAACAGAAGATATTCGTTTTTATAAACACTCAGGAATTGATATACAAGCAGTTGGCAGAGCTGTTGTTGGAATGGGTAAAGATGGTGGTGCAAGTACCATAACGCAGCAACTCGCAAAGAATTTATATCGTACTCGTTATAGTAAGTCGTCTGGTTTTGTAAAACACATCCCTTTGATTAGAACTTTGGTTTCTAAATTAAAAGAATGGATGACGGCTTTGAAACTAGAATCTAACTATAGCAAAAACGATATCATCACTATGTATTTGAATACAGTTTCATTTGGGAACAATACCTATGGAATTAAAACGGCCGCTAGAATTTACTTTGATAAGGAAGCTAAGGAATTATCTACAACTGATGCAGCCTTATTGGTTGGGATGTTGAAAGGAACTTCGTTATATAACCCTCTTAAAAATCCTGAGAAAACATTAGAAAGAAGGAATGTAGTATTAGGTCAGATGAATAAATACAACTATTTAAGTAAGGATAGCTTGACATTACTTTCTAAACAACCGATGCAGTTAAAGGAAGGAAAAATGCAGGATAGTAGTGATGGTGATTCTTATCTGAGAGCAGCAGTTGATAAATATTTAGAAAAATGGTGCGAAGAAAATAATGTTGATTTATATGAGGATGGTTTTAAAATTTACACAACAATAGATTCTAAGCTTCAAGGTTATGCAGAGGAAGCGGTAAAAGACCAAATGAGGATTTTACAAAGACGGTTTTATAGTGTTTGGGGAAATGAAGACCCATGGGAAGACTCGGAACGTAAAAAGGTAGATTATCCCGATAGGGCTAAAAAGAACTTACCGATTTATACCATGTTGCAGAAGAAATTTAATAACAATACAGATTCGGTAGACGCTTACTTTAACAAGAAGAAAAAGATGAAAATCTTTACTTATAAAGGCGATAGAGATACTTTGTTTTCTACAATGGATTCAATCCGTTATTACGGTAAAATATTAAATACCGGGATGATGACAATGGAACCAAAATCTGGCAAAATTAAAGTTTGGGTTGGAGGTATCGACCATAAGTTCTTCAAATACGACCATGTAAATCAATCGAAACGCCAAGCCGGTTCTACTTTTAAACCATTTGCTTATTTGGCAGCATTAGAAAGCGGAATGAGCCCTTGTGATACATTTGTAGATAAGCCTGTAAAAATCGCTTACCAAAATAAAGGCAAAACCGAATATTGGGAACCTAAAAATGCAGACTGGAGTTACTCATATCAAAATATGTCTTTACGTTGGGCAATGGGTAAGTCTGTAAATACCGTTACAGCTCAGGTTACAGAAAAAGTTGGATGGGATAATGTAGTAAAATGGGCTCACGAATGTGGAATTGAAAGTCCTTTACAATCTGTACCTTCAGTAAGTTTAGGTCCAAATGATGTTACTGTTTATGAAATGGTTAAGGCTTACGGTACATTTTTAAATGAAGGTGTAAAGGTTGACCCCATTTTAGTTGAAAAAATAACCGACCAAAATGATAATGTAATTGAGGAATTTACTGCCAAAACTAAACGTGTGTTAACCGAAGAAATTGCTTGGTTAATGTTATATATGTTTAGAGGAGGTATGGAAGAACCAGGAGGAACTTCACAAGCGCTATGGGAATGGGATTTGTTTGATAAAAACAATCAAATTGGTGGCAAAACAGGCACATCATCAGATTATGTTGATGCTTGGTATATGGGCATTACCAAAGATTTGGTAACGGGTGTTTGGGTTGGTTGCGATGAACGTACAGCACATTTCCAAAATGGAGAACAAGGTGAAGGTTCTCGTACTGCCCTACCAATTTTTGCTAAGTTTATGGAAAAAGTTTACCATGATCCAAATAGTGGTTATACTTATGGTCAGTTCCCTAAAGCTAAGGTAGAAATTACAAGAAACATCAACTGTGTTACACCTAGACAACAAGTAGATACAACTGAGGTTGATAGTACTCTGATTGATTCTTTGGATATGGAAGTGCCAATAATAGAGGAACAAAATCCATCAGTTAAACCAGAAACAGAAGTACAAAAGGTTGAAGAGAAAAAAACCACTGAGCCAGTAAAACAAAATCCAGCTACTCCAACAGTGCCTTTAACTAAAAAAGAAGAACGAGAATTACGCAGAAAACAAAGGCAAGAAGAAAAAGAAAAAAAGAAAAACGGTAACGATAATTAATTGTATTTAAAACTATTAACCAATCTACCTCGTAAATTAACAATACATTGTTTAGCAAAATCTAACACCATGAATAGAACCACTACTTTTAAAAAATCTTTGCTGATTTTAACATTCATCCTAGTATCTGTTCTTTCTGTAAAAGCTCAATATTTTGGGCAAAATAAAGTGAGATATAAAAATGAAGATTTCAAAGTCTTGCAAACACCACACTTTGAGATATACTATTATATCAAAAATGAAAAACTGTTAAAGAAATTTGCACAGGATGCAGAAACTTGGTATAAAATGCATCAAGAAGTATTTCGCGATACATTTTTAAAGAAAAACCCAATTATACTTTATAGCAATCACCCAGATTTTCAGCAGACAACAGCTTTAAATGGAGAAATTGGTGTTGGTACAGGTGGTGTTACTGAGGCCTTAAAAAACAGGGTTATTATGCCTGTTCTAGATATCAGTAGTCAAACGAGACATGTTTTGGGTCACGAGTTAGTTCACGCTTTTCAATATCATATTTTATTGGAAAAAGATTCTATCAGTTTAGAGAATATTGGAAACACACCTTTGTGGATGGTTGAAGGTATGGCGGAATATTTGTCTGTCGGTAAAAAAGATGCGTTTACTTCTATGTGGATGCGAGACGCTTTACTAAATAGAGATATTCCTTCCTTAAAAGACCTAACCAACTCTAATAAGTATTTTCCATACCGTTATGGCCAAGCTTTTTGGACTTTTGTTGGCTCTCTTTATGGTGATACCACCATTGTTCCATTATTTAAGAACACAGCTAAGTTTGGTTATGAAAACGGGATTAAATATACTTTGGGTTATGATGATAGAACATTATCTGGTTTATGGAAAAATTCAATTGAACAACATTACAGACCTTTATTAAAAGCTGATAGTTCACAAATAAAAATATCTGGGGCTAAGATAATTGACAATAAAAATGCGGGTAATATGAACGTTGCTCCAGCAATAAGTCCAAATGGTAATTATTTAGCCTTCCTATCAGAAAAAGATTTATTTGGGATTGATTTGTTTTTGGCTGATGCTCGAACGGGAAAAATCATTAGAAAGTTAAGTAGTCAGATTGCTAATTCACATATCGATGATTTTAACTTTATAGAATCAGCCGGTGCTTGGTCGCCAGATAGCAAACAATTCGCATTTAGTATTTTTAGCCAAGGAAAAAATCAAATGCTTATTATCGATGTTGCTAACGGAAATACTATTTCTCAAACTGCAATGGGTCGCGTTGAACAGTTTGGAAACCTAACATGGTCGCCTGATGGTAAAGAGATTGCATTTTCGGGTATGGTTGAGGGACAAAGTGATATTTTCTCTTACAACTTAACCACCAAAGAGCTTACTCAAATTACAAATGATGAATATTCTGACTACGCACCTAACTTCTCTCCTGATGGCAAGAAAATAGTTTTCTCATCTGATAGAGCAGCTATTGCAGCTGGAAACATCAATGCTGTTAATCCAATTAACTTAACGGTTTACGATTTTGCTTCAAAAACTTTAAGTAATGTTCCTGTTTTCCCTGGGGCTAATAATTTAAATGCACAATTTTCTGGAGATAGTAAACGTATCTTCTTTTTATCTAACCGAGATGGTTTTAGAAACCTTTATGAATATAATTTAGATAATAATTCAGTAAAACAACTTACTGATTATTTTACTGGAATTAGCGGTATTACAGAATTCTCTCCTGCCATAACCGTTTCTAGAAACGATGATATTGTTTACAGTTATTACAGATATCAAAGGTATACCCTTTACAATTCGGCCCTGAGTAATTTTAAATCAAAAACAGTAGATGCTAACGATGTGAATTTTGATGCTGCGATTTTACCACCAATGGAAAACGTAGGGGTAAACATTGTTAATTCAAATTTGGGCAACTTTGAGCGTTTTGAGAAAACTCTTACAGACTCGATGAAAACTGTTGCATATACACCTAAATTTAGATTAGATTATTTAGCAAATAGTGGTGTTGGAGTTTCTACAAGTAGGTTTGGAACAGGCATACAAGGTGGTATAATGGCGATGTTTAGTGATATTTTGGGTAGAAATCAAATCATCGCCAACTTATCAATTAATGGAGAGATTTCAGATTTTGGAGGATTGGTGGGTTACATCAATCAACAACGTAGAATTAACTGGGGCGTTGGTATTTCCCACATTCCGTATGTTACAGGTTTTACAAGCTTTGGACTTTATCAAGGTTCTACGGCCACTGAGGCATTGGATACGGTGAGTACAAACATTTTAAGAACTTTTGAAGATAAACTTGAGGTTTTTGGGTCATATCCATTTAGTAAGGTCCATCGTTTTGAAGCAGGTGGTGCATTTTCTTATTATAGCTATCGTCTAGATAGATTCAATAATTTTTACGTAGCAGGTAATTATCCTTATGGTTATGTAGGTTCTGATAGAGAAAAGGTATCTAATTCTAAAGGCTCAAATTTATTAGGCATTCCTCTAAAACCTTTTACAATTTGGCAAACCAATGCTTCCTTTATTGGAGACAATTCTATATTTGGCTTAACTGCCCCATTAGATGGATTTAGGTATAGAATAGGTGCTGAAAAGTATTTTGGTGATTACAATTTTGCGGCAATAACCGCGGATGTAAGAAAATACTTTAGAGCAAAACCAGTTACGTTTGCTGTTAGATCATACAACTACATGAGATTAGGTAAGGATGGAGAAAATCTTTACCCCTTATATATAGGATATCCGTATTTAATTAGGGGTTATGATGCGAACTCTTTTTATAATAGCAAAGTTGCTAACACTGGTAATTTTGATATCAATCAATTATCTGGAAGTAAATTTGCCGTATTTAACTTTGAGGTAAGATTACCATTTACCGGACCTAAAAAATTAGCTCAAATTCCTTCTAGGTTTTTATTCTCTGATTTAAACCTATTTTTTGATGCAGGTGTAGCTTGGACAGAGAATTCAAGTGTTTCATTTAAAAGCCAGCCAAACGGAGTGCTTTTAGCAGATGGAACGCCAGCAGAACGTGTTCCTGCTTTAAGTGCTGGTGTTTCTGTTAGGGTAAACGTATTTGGTTACTTTGTGCTTGAACCTTATTATGCAGTTCCTTTTCAGCGTAAAGATGTTAATTTTGGCGTATTTGGATTAACATTTGCACCAGGTTGGTAACAATGGAAATAACTTTATAATAAAAAAACCACGGCAAACGTCGTGGTTTTTTTATGACCTAAATTTAATCGTTATGATAAAATACTCAATGGTAATGTAACTTGAGTATTTATCTTCTGGTGAGAAAGTATATTCTCAAAATCTAATCCAATAGTTAAATCAACCCAATCAGGATTGCAAGTACGAACAAGCCTTTCTTTCTGCATTCTTGTAAAACGGCTTACCAATTTAAAGCGATTTAAAGCTTGCGCTTCGGTTCTAAACTCTTCAAAATAAACCAAACGAGTTAATTGCTGTCCACTGTCAAAAAAAAGATTTGGCATCTGTTTGTAGAAATCTAACGTTTTAATAAGGTCTGCGCTCATTCCTACGTGTAAACTTGTACGGTTTCTGTCGGTTACGATGTAAACAAATTTTTTCATGACTTCGTGGCTTAATGGGTTAAAAACTAAATTAATTAGATTAATGTTTGCACTTTCAATAAATATTACTAACTTTATTGGTACAATAATACTAACAATTTTAGTAAAAACAAATTTATTTTAAAATTATTTTTATGTCAAACATTTCATCCAACCTTAAGTACTTAAGAAAGAAAAAAGGTCACACACAGCAACAATTTGCTGATGCTATGGAAATTAAGCGTTCATTGATTGGTGCCTATGAAGAAGATAGAGCTGAACCAAAATATGATTTACTAAAAAAAATAGCAGAATATTTTGACTTAACTATTGATGAGTTTATAAATGAAAATATAAATGAAAACTGGAAACCAAAACCAAAAAGCCAAGGTTCTAATTTAAGGGTATTAAGTATTTCGGTCGATCAAAATGATAATGAGAACATAGAACTAGTTCCTGTTAAAGCAAGTGCTGGATATTTAAATGGTTTTTCAGATCCTCAGTACGTAAAAGATTTACCAAAATTTCAGTTGCCATTGCCAGCTTTAAAGCAAGGAACATTTCGGGCATTTGAAATCATGGGTGATTCTATGTTACCTATTCAGCCTGGAAGTGTAATTATTGGCGAATACATGGATAATTGGAATGATGTTAAAACTGGAGAAACTTATGTGATCATTAGCAAAAATGAAGGCGTAGTTTATAAAAGAGCCGGTAATCGTTTCAAAGAAAATAAGGAATTGAAATTGATATCAGACAATAAGGTATATCACCCCTATTCTGTTGATGCGGATGATATTTTAGAGATTTGGAGAGCGAAAGCATATATTTCTACAACTTTACCAGACCCAACTCCTGAACCAACAATTGAAACGCTTTCGAGTATGATGGCTCAAATGCAAAAATCTATTTCTCAATTAAATAAGAATTAACATATTTTAACAAGGTTAGATTAAACTCTTTACTGCTTTTTTCATCTATGCTATTAAATAACCAATTATATAGCGATGAAAAAAATATTTTACACAATAGCTTTGGTTGTAATGGGAATTACAGCAAGTTATGCACAAACACGTGAAAGAGCTGGTAGAGACAATCTAACACCAGAGCAAAAAGCAGAAAAAGTTGCTACAGCGATGCAGCAAAAACTTTCGCTAACTGCAGATCAAAAGCAAAAAGTTCAGCAGATTGAATTAGATCGCATTAAGAAAAATGAAGAGTGGCGCAAGGCTGATGAAGGTACAATGAAGGGCAAAATGGAAGAACGTAAAGCCTATAATAAAGCTACTCAGGATAAAATAGACGCTCTCTTAACTGCCGACCAGAAAAAAACTTTAGAAGCTTCTCGTGCAGAAATGAAAGATAAGATGAAAGACAGAAAAGGTGGTAAAGGTCCCAGAGGACCAAGACCTGGAAATGGAACCTCTCCTCCACCTCCACCAGCAAATAACAATTAATCAAAAAAGGTCTCGAATTATCTTCGAGACCTTTTTTGATTTTAAGGGATTTAATTCTATTTCAAGTAACCTGTTGAATTTAAAAAATCTGCCCAAACCTTATATCCTTCTGGAATAAGATGAAGACCATCTTTAGTCAGCTCTGCTCTTAAATGGTTATCCTTATCTAAAAATTGCGAATACAAATCTATAACAGTTACATTTTTTGCAGCTAATTTTTTAATCTCATTATTTAGATAAAGGATATGGTCATCTTTACCATAATGATTTTTAAACTTCTCAAATGAAGCATTAACAGGTAATAAAGTATTAAAATA
>Ga0307515_10017805_pt1 | contig 12915 bp, 10 predicted proteins | sample 17_EM_MG_FD_194513 | JGI IMG/M metagenome (GOLD analysis project Ga0307515, IMG submission 194513) | Populus trichocarpa ectomycorrhiza microbial communities from riparian zone in the Pacific Northwest, United States - 17_EM | ecosystem: Host-associated > Plants > Roots > Unclassified | place...
GGGATGATCTTCCGCGCGAAGGCGAACAAGGCCCTTGACCGGGCCGAGGACCCGCGCGAAACCCTCGATTACTCGTACCAGAAGCAGCTGGAGCTGCTTCAGAAGGTGCGCCGGGGAGTGGCCGACGTCGCCACCTCCCGCAAGCGTCTGGAGCTCCAGCTCAACCAGTTGCAGTCGCAGTCCTCGAAGCTGGAGGACCAGGGCCGCAAGGCGCTCGCCCTCGGCCGTGAGGACCTGGCCCGCGAGGCGCTCTCGCGCCGGGCCGCGCTCCAGCAGCAGGTGACGGACCTGGAGACGCAGCACACGACGCTCCAGGGCGAGGAGGAGAAGCTCACCCTCGCGGCCCAGCGCCTCCAGGCCAAGGTGGACGCCTTCCGTACGAAGAAGGAGACCATCAAGGCCACGTACACGGCGGCCCAGGCACAGACCCGGATCGGCGAGGCCTTCAGCGGCATCTCCGAGGAGATGGGCGACGTGGGCCTGGCGATCCAGCGCGCCGAGGACAAGACCCAGCAGCTCCAGGCCCGCGCCGGCGCGATCGACGAGCTCCTCGCCTCCGGTGCCCTGGACGACCCGACCGGCATGGCCAAGGACGACATCCAGGCCGAGCTGGAACGCCTGTCCGGTGGTACGGATGTAGAGCTGGAACTTCAGCGCATGAAGGCGGAGCTGGCCGGTGGTTCGTCCACTCCGCAGCAGGCGATCGAAGGCGGCACCGACAAGGCGCAGCCCCAGCAGCCACAGGACACCCCGCGTTTCGACAAGCAGTAGGCCCACGCCTGAGGAGGGCGACATGATCGTACGGATCATGGGGGAGGGGCAGGTGAGGCTGGCCGACAGCCACCTCACCGAGCTGAACAAGTTGGACAACATCCTCCTGACGGAGGTCCAGAACGGCGACGTCCCAGCCTTCCGCCAAACCCTCCAGGCCCTCCTGGCGAAGGTCCGAGAACTGGGAGACCCCTTGCCGGACGACTCCCTGGAACCATCAGAACTGATCCTCCCGGCCGAGGACGCGACCCTGGAGGAAGTCCGGGACCTGCTGAGCGACGACGGCTTGATCCCGGGGTAGAGGGCGGCTTCCTCTCGACGGGGTTCAACTGTCAGCCGGTCCGGCAGCTGCGGACGAGCGGCCCCTTTTCAGCGCAGGCCCGCAATTTCAGCCTGTCCGGCGTTTGAGGACGAGGCCGTTCAGGCCGAAGCGGGGGTCCGGGGGCGCAGCCCCCGGTGACGCCCACACCAACACCCAGCACAGGCACAAGGAACGTACAGCTGACCCCCGTTCCGCCCCCGGCAGGGACGCCGTACCGTTGCCAGAATGAGCACCCTCGACCGCGCGCGCCGTCACCTGGAGGCGCACCCCTCCGCGCTGGACACGGCCCTCGCCGCCGCGGTGCTCGTGTGCATGCTGGCCGGATCGTTCGTGGACCCGCACGGAGGGCACGGCGTCAGCTGGGGCATCCGCATCCCCGCCCCCCTCAGCCTGATCCTCATGACGGTCGGCGCTGCCGCGCTGATCAAGCGCCGCCGCGCCCCCATGCTGGTGCTCGCAGTCACCGCAACCGCGTCCCTCATCGAGAGCGTCACCAGCGACCCTCGCGCCCCGGTCGCGATGTCGGCGGTGGTCGCCCTGTTCACCGTGGCCGTCACCACCGACCGCTCCACCACCTGGCGCGTCGCCCTGCTCACGATGACCGTGCTGACCGGCGCCGCGATGCTCGGCGGCCCCCTCCCGTGGTACGCCCAGGAGAACCTCGGCATCTTCGCCTGGACCGGCATGGCGGCCGCCGCCGGCGACGCCGTACGCAGCCGTAAGGAATTCGTGCACGCCATACGCGAGCGCGCCGAACGGGCCGAACGCACCCGTGAGGAGGAGGCCCGCCGCCGGGTCGCCGAGGAGCGGCTGCGGATCGCCCGCGACCTGCACGACGTGGTCGCGCACCACATCGCCCTGGTCAACGTGCAGGCCGGAGTCGCCGCGCACGTCATGGACAAGCGCCCCGACCAGGCCAAGGAAGCCCTCGCCCACGTACGCGAGGCCAGCCGCTCCGCGCTCAACGAACTCCGCGCCACCGTCGGCCTGTTGCGCCAGTCCGGCGACCCCGAGGCCCCCACCGAACCGGCCCCCGGCCTCGACCGCCTCGAAGAACTCGCCGGCACCTTCCGCAGCGCCGGCCTCCAGGTCCTGGTCGCCCGCGCGGACAACGGCACCACCCTCCCCGCCGCCGTCGACCTGGCCGCCTACCGCGTCATCCAGGAAGCCCTCACCAACGTCCAGAAACACGCCGGCACGGAGGCGAAGGCCGAGGTCAGTGTCGTCCGCGTGGGCCCGAACGTGGAGGTCACCGTCCTCGACAACGGCTCCGGCGAGGACCACGACCCCGACTCCGGCGGCGGCCACGGCCTGCTCGGCATGCGCGAGCGCGTCACCGCCCTGCGCGGCACCCTCACCACCGGTCCCCGCTACGGAGGCGGCTTCCGCGTCCATGCGATCCTGCCGGTCAAGACCCGCCCACGCGCCTCGGGGGACCCCGTATGACGACGATCCGTGTCCTGCTCGCCGACGACCAGGCCCTGCTGCGCAGCGCCTTCCGCGTACTCGTCGACTCGGAGCCCGACATGGAGGTCGTAGGAGAGGCCTCCGACGGCGCGCAGGCCGTACTGCTGGCGAAGGAGGAGCGGGCGGACGTCGTGCTGATGGACATCCGGATGCCCGGCACGGACGGCCTCGCCGCGACCCGCATGATCAGCGCCGACCCGTCCCTCGCCCACGTCCGGGTGGTCATACTGACGACCTTCGAGGTCGACGACTACGTGGTGCAGTCCCTGCGCGCGGGCGCGTCAGGCTTCCTGGGCAAGGGCTCGGAGCCGGAGGAACTCCTCAGCGCGATCAGGGTCGCGGCGGCCGGAGAGGCCCTGCTGTCGCCCGTGGCGACCAAGGGCCTGATCGCCCGTTTCCTCGCGCAGGGCGGCGATATGGACGACGACCGAGACCCCGCCCGCGCCGAACGCCTCGAAGCCCTCACCGTGCGTGAACGCGAGGTCCTCGTCCAGGTCGCCGGCGGCCTCTCGAACGACGAGATCGCCGAACGCCTGGAGGTCAGCCCCCTGACGGTGAAGACCCACGTCAACCGCGCCATGTCCAAACTGGGCGCCCGCGACCGGGCCCAACTCGTCGTCATCGCCTACGAGTCGGGCCTGGTCCGGCCGCGGGTGGAGTAGCACTCCGGACGTACGGGCTTACGGCAGCGCCAGCATCCGCTCCAGCGCCAGCTTGGCGAACGCCTCCGTCTCCTTGTCCACCTCGATGCGGTTGACCAGGTTGCCCTCGGCGAGGGACTCCAGGGTCCAGACCAGGTGGGGGAGGTCGATGCGGTTCATGGTCGAGCAGAAGCAGACCGTCTTGTCGAGGAAGACGATCTCCTTGCCCTCGGGCGCGAAACGGTTCGCGAGCCGTCGTACGAGATTCAGCTCGGTGCCGATGGCCCACTTCGAACCGGCCGGAGCCGCCTCAAGTGCCTTGATGATGTACTCGGTTGAGCCGACGTAGTCCGCCGCGCTCACGACCTCGTTCTTGCACTCGGGGTGCACGAGGACGTTGACGCCGGGAATCCGGGCCCGCACGTCCTCCACCGACTCCAGCGAGAAGCGGCCGTGCACCGAGCAGTGGCCGCGCCACAGGATCATCTTCGCGGCCCTCAACTGCTCAACGGTGAGGCCCCCGTTGGGCTTGTGCGGGTTGTAGAGGACGCAGTCCTCCAGGCTCATGCCCAGGTCGCGGACCGCCGTGTTGCGCCCGAGGTGCTGGTCGGGGAGGAACAGCACCTGCTCGCCCTGCTCGAAGGCCCACTCCAGGGCGCGCTCGGCGTTCGAGGAGGTGCAGATCGTGCCGCCGTGCTTGCCCGTGAACGCCTTGATGTCGGCGGACGAGTTCATGTACGACACCGGCACGACCCGCTCGGCTATGCCGGCCTCGGTCAGCACGTCCCAGCACTCGGCGACCTGCTCGGCGGTGGCCATGTCGGCCATCGAGCAGCCCGCGGCGAGATCGGGGAGGACGACCTTCTGGTCGTCGCCGGTCAGGATGTCCGCGGACTCCGCCATGAAGTGCACACCGCAGAACACGATGTACTCGGCCTCCGGGCGCGCGGCCGCGTCCCGGGCCAGCTTGAAGGAGTCGCCCGTGACGTCGGCGAACTGGATGACCTCGTCGCGCTGGTAGTGGTGGCCGAGCACGAAGACCTTGTCGCCGAGCTTCTCCTTGGCCGCGCGGGCCCGCTCGACCAGGTCCGGGTCGGACGGCGAGGGCAGGTCACCGGGACACTCGACGCCACGCTCGCTCGTCGGGTCGGCCTCGCGGCCGAGGAGCAGCAGGGCGAGGGGCGTCGGCTGTACGTCGAGCTCCTGGGTCTGGGCGGTGGTCACGACACGCACCCTTTCTGTTCTGCGGGCGGGGCCGTCCCGATGGGAGGACGGCCCTTTTCGTCGAATTGACGTTATCTATCATAACTGCTTCACGTCAGTTTGACGATGTCCATAACGTCGATGTGACATCAATCCCGGTGGGCAGCCGCACGCCCCCGCAAAGTCCCCCGCGTACGCACACAGCGAGGGACCTTGCGGGGGTGTGCGAGCATGGAAAGAGGTGCCGACGGAAAGACACCGGGCATGGCCCGGAATGAATCCACGGCCCCGGCGGTTGAAATCGTCGGCAAGCAGTCTCCGTACAACCCGGGAGAGATGTAGATGTCCGTATCGGACGAGACCAGCACCGTCACCGACGGCATCCTTCTGTCCGACGCCGCCGCGGCGAAGGTCAAGGCCCTGCTCGACCAGGAAGGCCGTGAGGATCTGGCCCTGCGTGTCGCCGTCCAGCCCGGCGGCTGCTCCGGCCTGCGTTACCAGCTCTTCTTCGACGAGCGCTCCCTCGACGGCGATGTCGTCAAGGACTTCGGCGGCGTCAAGGTCGTCACCGACCGCATGAGCGCCCCGTACCTGGGCGGCGCCTCCATCGACTTCGTCGACACCATCGAGAAGCAGGGCTTCACGATCGACAACCCGAACGCGACGGGCTCCTGCGCCTGCGGCGACTCGTTCAGCTAAACCCGCTTGCCCTGTTGGGCAATTGAGCAGAGCGAAGGCGGCGGCCCCCTCCGACAGGGCCGCCGCCTTCGGGCTTTTCCGGTGCCCGGGAGCGCCGGCTACTGGGCCAGCGAGGGCCCCACGCCCGCCCCCGCCGTCGGCTGTACGCCCTTCCCCGCCTTCTCCGCGGGGATCGCCTCGCCGTCCGGCCCCACGACCTTCCGGTCACCGACCGGCGCCTTCAACTGCACGGTCTGGTGGTAGACCTTGGCGATCATGACGCAGATCTTGTCCGGCCAGGGAGTCGCGGTCACCGTGACCGTCACCTCGCCCGAACTCTCCACGGCCGACGCCTTGTAGTCGGCGCACACCCCGCCGGTGAAGGCCACGGTGAGACTCTTCCCGTCGGCCGACCAGCCGTCCGCCTTGACGTCGTGCGGCTTCGCGGGGGAGGTCGAACTCGCCGTAGGAGTGGGCGTGTTGGCCGCAGCCAGATACTTCGGGTCGATCGCGGGATACGTCACCGTGAAACTGTCCTGCCCGCCCGGCTGCCGCACCTCGAACAACCAGGACGGCACCAGCGCCTGCTTCCCGTCCACGGACTGCACGGCGAGCCCGAACATCGCGTGCTCGACGGCGGCCGAGGCCTGCGCGGGCGAGGCGGAGGCGGAAGCGGCGTCGGTGGACTGCCCGCAGGGCGCCTCCAGCCGGTCCTTCAGCGGTACGGGACTGGCACAACCGCCGATGCCCATACGGTGATCGGTCCGCGGCGCCGCGTTCATCAGGTCCAGCGTCTTCTGCGCACTCAGCACGGGATAGACGTCACCCTTCATCGGCGCCGCCAACTGCCCACTCCCGCCGACGACTTCACCCTGGGCGCTGACGGTCAACCCGGTGGTCCACCCATGGGTCGGCAGCCCCCCGATCACCGGCTCGGCGTTCACCACCCGCTGCGCGCCCATGAGTTGGCTCGCGTCGACCTTCGCGTCGTCCTGTCCCACGGCCTTGAGGATCGGGGCGGCGGCCTTCTTCGCGACGGCCACGCTCACCGGGTCGCTCGCGGGAGCCGCAGGGTCCTTCCGGCAGTTGGAGGTACCGGTGCAGTCGTCGGTGCCGGGTGCGTAGCGGTTGAACGTCCACATGCCCGGCGCCGCCTTGTTCACCTGCAGACTGGGCCCGCTCCCGTCCTGCCCGCCCACCTTCCAGTACTGCCCTTCGGCCACCGGCCTCCCCGTGACCCCGAGCGCCTTGGCGAGCCTGGCCACGTCGTCCTTGCCGACCTCACCCTCCGGCGAGTAGACGGCGGCGGAACCGGGCCCACCGGGCAGGCTGCCGACGGCCTTGTACGTCTGGCCGTACGGATTCGGCTCCCCGGACGCGATCCCGCTCGTGCCGCCCGAGGAGTACCCGTCGAGCGCGAGCGGCGGCGGAGTCCCGTCGGCGCCGGACGCCGCGGACCCCGTCCCTTCCCCAGACCCCCCGGACCCGGCCGAGGACGAGGCGAGATACGCCCCGCCACCCCCTACGAGCAGCACGGCGGCGGCGACGGAGGCGATGACGAGCGGCGACCTGGATCGCGCGGGGCGCCTGTCGTCATCGGTTTCGGGGGAGGGGGAGTGGTCGTGCAGGGGCAGCTCGGTGTCGGCGGTGGTGACGGGCTGCTCCGGGTGGGCGGCCTCGGGGGGTGTGGGGTCGGTGACTTCCGGCCGGTCCGCCTCCGTGCCGCCGGACGCCGTAGGTCCGGCCTCTTCGCTACGGTCGGTCTCGGCGCCGGACGCCTCACCATCAGCCATGTCTTCGTCGGCCACGTCCTCGCCGGCCTCGGGGCCGTCGACCTCGGTGTCGGCCCTGGTGTCGTCGACCTCGGGCCCCTTCGTGGAGCCCTTCTCGGCGTCCCCCACGCCCCGCACGTCACCGGAGGTGCCGGTCGTGTCGTCGTTGTCGGGTCGCTCGGTGTTCACCGCATCGCTCCTTCGGCTGCGCAACTGTCCCTTGACCCTGACCCGGCCCTGTCAAAGCGGCAGGCGAAAGGGTCGTATCCCGCATCCCCTTTACGGGGGACAGCGATGGGACGCAGCGGGGGAGCGCGCGGTTCCACCGAGCGCGCCGATCCTGCTGAATGACGCCGATCCTGCTGAACGACCCAGCTCAGTTGCCGTACTCCGACATGCCGTCAAGGAGCCGGGCGGACTTCGACGGCACCGACACGCCGTGGATGAGCGACGGAGACACCGGAAGGGCAACGATCCGGTCGGGGACCGTCCAGTGGGGAGCCATCCGCGCGCAGTCGCCGCGCAGCGCGGCCAGATCCGCCTCACCTTCGCTTTCGAGGTGGACCGGAACGTGGACCGGAACGGAGCCGTCGACCTTGAGGTTCGTCATAGCGGCACCGTAGGCACGCTTGACCTCGCGAAGAAAGATCTACTATCGGGTAGTTTTGGCCGCTTCAGAGTCGCCGCGCGGACCGGGTAGCGTGAACTGTCAACGCAGCCTCCCTCAGGAGAGTCCTCGCCGTGCGCATCGCAGTCACCGGCTCCATCGCCACCGACCACCTCATGACCTTCCCCGGCCGCTTCGCCGACCAGCTGGTCGCGGACCAGTTGCACACGGTGTCGCTCTCCTTCCTGGTCGACAACCTCGACGTACGCCGGGGTGGTGTCGGGGCCAACATCGCCTTCGGCATGGGCCAGCTCGGCACCAAGCCGATCCTGGTCGGCGCCGCGGGCTCCGACTTCGCCGAGTACCGCGACTGGCTCGACCGGCACGGCGTCGACACGGACTCGGTCCGTATCTCGGAGACGCTGCACACCGCCCGCTTCGTGTGCACGACGGACTCCGACCACAACCAGATCGGCTCCTTCTACACCGGCGCCATGAGCGAGGCCCGGCAGATCGAGCTGAAGACCGTCGCCGACCGCGTGGGCGGCCTCGACCTGGTCCTGATCGGCGCGGACGACCCCGAGGCGATGCTCCGCCACACGGAGGAGTGCCGTACCCGTTCCATCCCGTTCGCCGCGGACTTCTCCCAGCAGATCGCGCGCATGGACGGCGAAAACATCCGCATCCTGCTGGAGGGCTCGGCGTACCTCTTCTCGAATGAGTACGAGAAGGGGCTCATCGAGTCGAAGACCGGCTGGAGCGACGAGGAGATCCTGGCCAAGGTCGGCCACCGGGTCACCACGCTCGGCTCGCGTGGCGTTCGTATCGAGAAGGTCGGTATGGACCCGATCGAGGTCGGCTGCGCGGAGGAGGAGCGGAAGGCCGATCCCACGGGGGTCGGCGACGCGTTCCGGGCGGGGTTCCTCTCGGGGCTGGCGTGGGGGGTTTCGCTGGAGCGGGCGGCGCAGGTTGGTTGCATGCTCGCCACGTTGGTCATCGAGACTGTTGGCACGCAGGAGTACCAACTGCGGCGGGTGCACTTCATGGACCGGTTCACCAAGGCTTATGGGCATGATGCGGCGGGTGAGGTTCGGGGGCATCTGGGCTGAGTTGTTGGCTGCGGGCGCGTGGGGGCTGGTCGCGCACACGCGGCGGTAGCCGCATATCGACACAGCCCCGCGCCCCTAAAAGGGGCGCTCAGGTTGCCCGGCGGATCAAGTACGCCGTGCCTTTGGGCGCCCTCTCCTCGCCCACGTACGCCTGGCCCCGCATCTCGCACCATGCCGGGATGTCCAAGCGTGCTGCCTCGTCGTCGGACAGGACCTTGACCGTCCCGCCCACCGGCACATCGCCGATGACCTTGGCCAGCTCGATCACCGGGATCGGGCAGCGCTTGCCGAGGGCGTCCACGACCAGCGACTCCGACTCCTCTTCTACGGCGGTCACCGGCGTCTGCGCGCCCAGCTTCTCCCGTACTCCCGCCACGGCCCCCGGCAACACGGCGAGGAACCGCTCGACGTCCTCCTCCGTCGCCCCCCGTGGCAACGACACCCGCACATTCCCCTCACTCAGCACCCCCATCGCCTTGAGCACATGGCTCGGCGTCAGCGTGCTGCTCGTGCAGGACGAGCCGGACGAGACGGAGAAACCGGCGCGGTCCAGTTCGTGGAGGAGGGTCTCTCCGTCGACATAGAGACAGGAGAAGGTGACGATCCCGGGCAGCCGCCGCACCGGATCGCCGACCACATCCACCCCCGGCACCAGCTTCGGCACCCGCGCCCGGATCCGCTCCGTCAATTCCCGTAGCCGTAGCGCCTCCTGGGCCGCTTCCGCGCGGACCGCACGCAGGGAGGCCGCCGCGGCCACGACGGCGGGGATGTTCTCGAAGCCGGGCGCCCGACCCGACTCCCGTTCGTCGACGGGCCCTTGGGCCGCGAACCGCACACCTTTCCGTACGACGAGCAGCCCGACGCCGGCCGGACCGCCCCACTTGTGCGCGCTGGCCGTGAGCAGTGACCACGCGCCCTCGACCTGACCCCACCCCAGCGACTGCGCCGCGTCGACCAGCAACGGCACCCCGACCGCCCGGCACGCCTCGGCCACCTCGGCGACCGGCTGCACGGTCCCCACCTCGTGGTTGGCCGACTGGAGACACGCCAGCGCGGTGTCCGAGCGGAGGGAATCGGCGTAGGCCGCCACGCTCACCGCACCCGTACGGTCCACCGGCACCTCGGTGGACGAACCGCCCTCCGCGACCAGCGCCTCGGCCGAATGGAGCACGGAAGAGTGTTCAACCGCTGACACGATCAGGTGACGCCCGACGCGCCGCCGCCCCGCCAACGCCCCCGCGATACCGGTGTGCACGGCCCGAGTTCCGGAGCCCGTGAACACCAATTCGTCGGGTCGGCACCCGACGGCTTCGGCAGCAGCTTCACGAGCGGCGTCCAGCAGCAGGCGCGCCTTACGCCCCTCCCGATACAACCGAGCAGGATCCGCCCACCCCTCGTCCAGAGACGCCAACAGCGCCTGCCGCGCGACGGGATGAAGGGGATGGCTGGAGGCAGCATCAAAGTAGGACACACGCCAACGTTAAAACGAGGGGGGAGCTACGAAGGGGCGCGGGACTGTGACATAGCGGCTCCGCCGCGGGGCGCGAGCAACCACAACGCACCCCGCACTCGCCCAAACCACCTCAACCCCCGAGCTATTAGGCGCCCGGAGTAACCCCCGGCGCGTATGCCACCCTCCCCGCGAACCCCCGGAGGGCGTCGGCTAGGGTTTGGTCCGCATAAACATCCAAACCCCTGCCCGACGCAGGGCGGCGACCGACCCGCGTGAAGGCAGGCCGCAGCCAATCCGCGCGGGCGAGACTCTCGGGAAGGCGCTACGTGAGTCCCAACGGCTCCGACCGCTCGCCGCGGCGCCCGATGCGGCGGAAGCTGCTGCAGGCAATGACTGCGGGCCTGGTCCTGGCGACCGCGACCGGTTGCACATCCAAGGACTTTCCTCGCCTTGGTTTCCCCACCCCGACCACGGAAGAGGGTCCGCGGATCCTCTCCCTGTGGCAGGGATCCTGGGCTGCCGCGCTCGCCGTCGGCGTCCTGGTGTGGGCCCTGATCATGTGGAGCGTCATGTTCCACAGGCGCAGCCGCACCAAGGTCGAGATCCCCCCGCAGACCCGGTACAACATGCCCATCGAGGCGCTGTACACGGTTGTTCCGCTCATCATCGTCTCGGTGCTGTTCTACTTCACGGCCCGCGACGAGACGAAGCTCCTGAGCCTCGACAAGAAGCCCGACGTGACGATCAACGTCGTGGGCTTCCAGTGGAGTTGGGGCTTCAACTACATCGAGAACGTCGACGGTGTCAGTGGTGACGCGACGACCGACAAGAACCTGGCCGCCATTCCGGACCGGTTCAAGAAGGAGTTCCCGGCGAACGCCGGCGGAGTCTACGACGTCGGTACGCCCGCCACGAAGAACCCGCAGACCGGCAACCCGGGGCCGACCCTCTGGCTCCCCAAGGGCGAGACGGTCCGCTTCGTCCTCACCTCACGTGACGTCATCCACGACTTCTGGGTGGTGCCGTTCCTGATGAAGATGGACGTCGTCCCGGGTCACACCAACGCCTTCCAGGTGACCCCCAACAAGGAGGGCACCTACCTCGGCAAGTGCGCCGAGCTCTGCGGCGTCGACCACTCCCGGATGCTGTTCAACGTGAAGGTCGTCTCGCCGGAGCGTTACCAGCAGCACCTCAAGGACCTCGTCAAGAAGGGGCAGACCGGTTACATCCCCGCTGGTATCGCGCAGACGAGCCACGAGAAGAACCGGGAGACGAACAACCTGTGAGCATCCTCAACGAACCCCAGGGTGCCCCGGCAGCAGAGTCCCACTACGCGGATGAGCTGCCGGTAAGGCGCAAGCAACCCGGCAACGTCGTGATCAAGTGGCTCACCACCACCGACCACAAGACGATCGGCACGCTGTATCTGGTCACATCGTTCGCGTTCTTCCTGATCGGTGGCGTCATGGCGCTGCTGATGCGCGCCGAGCTGGCTCGGCCGGGTCTGCAGATCATGTCGAACGAGCAGTTCAACCAGGCGTTCACGATGCACGGCACGATCATGCTGCTGATGTTCGCGACGCCCCTGTTCGCCGGTTTCACGAACTGGATCATGCCGCTCCAGATCGGCGCGCCCGACGTGGCGTTCCCGCGGCTGAACATGTTCGCCTACTGGCTCTACCTGTTCGGCTCGACGATCGCGGTCGGTGGCTTCCTCACCCCGCAGGGCGCGGCCGACTTCGGCTGGTTCGCCTACAGCCCGCTGTCGGACGCGGTCCGCTCGCCGGGCATCGGCGCCGACATGTGGATCATGGGTCTGGCGTTCTCCGGCTTCGGCACGATCCTCGGTGCGGTCAACTTCATCACCACGATCATCTGCATGCGCGCACCGGGCATGACGATGTTCCGCATGCCGATCTTCGTGTGGAACGTGCTGCTGACCGCAGTCCTCGTGCTGCTGGCCTTCCCGGTTCTCGCCGCCGCGCTGTTCGCGCTGGAGGCGGATCGGAAATTCGGGGCACATGTCTTCGACGCCGCAAACGGCGGGGCGTTGCTGTGGCAACACCTCTTCTGGTTCTTCGGCCATCCAGAGGTGTACATCATCGCGCTGCCGTTCTTCGGCATCATCTCCGAGGTCATCCCGGTCTTCTCCCGCAAGCCGATGTTCGGCTACATGGGACTGGTCGCCGCGACGATCTCCATCGCCGGCCTGTCCGTGACCGTGTGGGCCCACCACATGTACGTCACCGGCGGAGTCCTCCTGCCGTTCTTCTCCTTCATGACGTTCCTCATCGCCGTACCGACAGGCGTGAAGTTCTTCAACTGGATCGGAACGATGTGGAAGGGGTCCCTGTCCTTCGAGACCCCGATGCTCTGGGCCACCGGCTTCCTCATCACCTTCACCTTCGGCGGCCTGACCGGTGTCATCCTGGCCTCGCCGCCGATGGACTTCCACGTCTCGGACTCGTACTTCGTCGTCGCCCACTTCCACTACGTGGTCTTCGGCACCGTCGTGTTCGCGATGTTCTCCGGCTTCCACTTCTGGTGGCCGAAGATGACCGGCAAGATGCTCGACGAGCGCCTCGGCAAGATCACCTTCTGGACGCTGTTCATCGGCTTCCACGGCACCTTCCTCGTCCAGCACTGGCTGGGCGCCGAGGGCATGCCGCGTCGTTACGCCGACTATCTGGCGCAGGACGGCTTCACCGCCCTGAACACGATCTCGACGATCAGCTCCTTCCTGCTCGGCCTGTCGATCCTGCCGTTCCTCTACAACGTGTGGAAGACGGCCAAGTACGGCAAGAAGGTCGAGGTCGACGACCCGTGGGGCTACGGCCGTTCACTGGAGTGGGCGACCTCCTGCCCGCCCCCGCGGCACAACTTCCTCACCCT
>Ga0307515_10017806_pt1 | contig 12915 bp, 6 predicted proteins | sample 17_EM_MG_FD_194513 | JGI IMG/M metagenome (GOLD analysis project Ga0307515, IMG submission 194513) | Populus trichocarpa ectomycorrhiza microbial communities from riparian zone in the Pacific Northwest, United States - 17_EM | ecosystem: Host-associated > Plants > Roots > Unclassified | place...
GAAAAAACACATTAATTTAAAAAAAAAGGAGAAAAAAAGAAAAAGCAACGGTTAGGCATTGCTGGAACTGACAAGTCAGGGCAGCCCGTCTGGCTCATTTCGTCAAGGCCCACACGTGGGCCTCACCTAGCAAGCCCATGCGACTAGGTCCTTATATTTTTCTAGTTGCAATTGGGACAGAAGACATGTCGCCTACCCTCAATTTTTTTGAAAAAAAAATCAGATGACATGTCGTCTAATTTGCCCAGATCATGACCACTGTGGTTACAATAAAATCGAGGCTTAAGTTTGTTTGACCTCAAAACTTGTATTTCAACCCATTTTTTACCCAAAACCCTTTAGGAACCGCGATAAACTTATCAATTGCCTCAAAAAACCGTCTTAAAAGCCAAAATCAACCTGAAATAAAAAATCAAACCAAGTTTAGATATGTTTTTCACAAACTTTCAAGGTAAAAAAAAACACCTAATATGAAGTCCTCTCATCAAATAGAACCATTCAACATAAACATCGATTGTTTTAGTGTCCTAAATCGGTGTCAACGATATTTTTCTCTCTCTAAGGTTGGAATCCGGCAACATCTCATTCCTTTGTCAACTAGGGACTAAAAAATAACAAAAATAAACTTTTGTACCAAAATTGAATTTGAAAACAATTGGGTAGCCGAAATCATATAATTTACACTATTTTTAAAGTTTAATGACCAAAATGTATATTTTCTGAAATTTCTGGCACGCCATCCATGTTTGACATCTTTTTCATTTTAGTCCATATTCTTCCAATTCCACCATTGACTAAGAAATAAAAAACAATTGGCCTTAAATTAGGATCAAATCACCAAAAATAAAACTTTGAGTACTAAAAAAATTGTCAAAAAATTAACAGTGACATCCACAATGTTTTGGAAGGAGATGAATAGTATTGGTTGCACAATGTTCACCCTACACGTTTTAGTTTTTAAGTTAATTAGTGGATTCTTTGTAGCCCACACTTACAAAATATTCATAAGTACATCTTACTAACGATGTCAACTTTCAACTTTAGTCTTTATTGGCTTTCACAACTCTTTTTATGATTTTTCATTTTTTTAAAAAAATATTATATTAAATGCATGCATCATTATTTCATTTCTCAAGTAACATTTTTTATGATATTAGAAAACACATCCATAATACCGACATTTCTTTTTTACATTAAAAATTAACTATAAATCTTGCTTCTAACGTAGCACATTCATAATAAACTAGTTCATTTTAAAATAATAAATAATAAAAACTTAAGCTCGTAAAGAATAGTGCATATATGCTTCTTTTTTATTACTTGTAAGAAAGATAATGCTAGAAAATGATACAAGTATGTTGATTTTTGTGTTGCAACAATATTTTATTAGTTTTGATTGAAGTCTAATCTATTCATTTTAATTATACAATCCTTAAAGTCTTGACTACAACAAAAGTAATAGCTACAACCATAACAAAAGGCAATAACATTTCTTTTAGTATGAGAATCAAAATTGTTAAACCTAACCGTTGGTGAATTGATCCAAAAACCTAAGACTCGAAGATTGGCTTGGATCTAGTTTCAGATTGAATTATAAAAGACATTGACTAGGTGAAACCCAGTTCACCCGATTAAACCTATCCCTGTCAACACAATAAATTTTTTTATGAAAAATAAGATTTTATTTGAATAAAAATACTTTTTATTTGATGATTTATGGGTTGACTCGATGTTGCAATGACTCAAATCTTTTTTATGTCAGTCATTAGATTAGGTATGAGAACCATGATGAGAAATCTTTCGGTTAAGGGAAAAAATCCAACATCATTAAAAAAAAAATTTAAAAGCCATCACTATTTTTATTGTGATTTATAAGGTAAAATGTTTTAATTTTTTTGTCCTTTTTTCGCTTCACTTCATTCAAAATTCTCTTTTAATCTCGTCCTTTCATATTGTGTTTATTGGGACTTGAGATTGATAATTTGTTTTAATTTGTCTTTTCTATGGTTATCACAGTCTTAGAAAACATCTTTATATCCGGTTGGTACTCGATTTAACAAAAAAGAAATTGAATTTATTGGTTGAAAGAAATTGAAAAGGAGGGACTGAAATTAAAACAAATAAACAATGGCAAACCTTTTGTTTTTAAGAAAAATATGGTGTCAATTATGGTCCTTTTTTTGGCCTTTAGTCATTAAATTTTTTTTGTTTTCAATTTGATTCTCTCAATGTTTTGTTGATTGGAATTCATGATTCATAGTTTATTTTGATATATTTCTCATCAAATTGTCTCAATCTCAAATAAAATATTCCATCATTGAGTTGATGCTTAATTTTATGAAAAAGAGTTGAGTTTAATTGTTTGAGAAAAATTGAAAATGAGAGTACCAAAATTGAAACAAAGAAATATTATGCCTTTTAAAAAAAAAATATTGTGTCATCACCTTTTGCCTTTAGGATTTTGTCAAATTTCTTTTTAATCCTTTTAGTTTGTAAATTAAACAGTTTGGTTAAAAACATTATTTTGCTCGCAATTTAGTCTATGAGATTAAGGAAGGAGAGAGAGTTGCTAGATTGACAATGAAAGAGAGAGTTGACAAACGACCACTGTTTAGCGATGTAATTTGTTGTTTTTTGTGTCAATGAGTTTCATTTGACATGCAGAGTTCTATTTAGATCTTTTCCACATTATCTTACAAAGAAAAATAGATCTGACCTCATAATGTTTTTGAACTTGGGTTAATTTTTCATTTTTAATTGATTAAATGCTAATTTAATATTAAAAATGAGTTTTTTGAGGTCTCTAAAGTGTTTCATTGGTGTTTTCAACTAAAAAAATAGGTTATTTACCCCCTTGTTGTCAACTGTTTGACTTTCTAGCCACAAATACTTGTTAAAATCCTTAATAGTAGATGACGTGTCATCTTTTTTTTTTTTAAATAAAGGGTGGGTTAACTTAGGTTGTCTGAGAATTAGGATATATGATTTGTTTTAATTTGTTTTATATGAGGTTATCGTGGTTCTAAATAAACATTCTAATATTGAGTTGATGCTTGATTTTACAAGCATTTTTATTATATAATTAAATAAAAAATAATTAAAAAGTTTATTAAATGTAGTTGGGTCCATGACTCGGGTTGTGGTTTTGGCAAGTTAACTTGAGTTGATTGAGAATTAGTTTCATTGTTTTAGCTTGCTTCCTAAGAAGTTGTTGCAATCTTAACCAAACATCCTAGCATGAAGTCGTGTTTCGATTTTATGAGCGATTTTTTGTTGTTATATAATTAAATAAAAATAATTTTTAAAAAATATTAAGCTTGGTGGAATCCATAACTCAAATCATGAATATGGTGGGTTAAGTCACGAAGCTCGACTTGATCCAATGTGTCGTTGTATTAATATTTTAAAAAATACATCATCTTGAATTTTTTTAAAAACAAAACCAATTTTTTTTTCGATCATCCAAATTGCTTTTGGAACTACCAAGTTAACTGGGTCATGTTAGAACAACTTTCACATAATTTAATTTAAAACTTGAGCTAAACAATAAGTCAGATAAAGAGATTTTAAGATTGATTCACCATCTACCAAGAAGTTTTATGTAGCCTGATATAAGCCACTTATCTAGTTAAAACATTATTCCTAAACATCCAAGATTTAGAGATCATTTTGTATTGTGACAATTTCTGTTTTTTGTCCAATCATGAAGAAAAAACTTTTGGTTAGCTAAATAACTTCTGCTTTTAGCAATAGACTCTACATATAATTTTGTTTCAAACATTAATCTTGTAGAAACTAAAATAACGTTTGTTTTTCATTAATGAAGATCTATTTTTTATTTATTTTGCATGCAAAAACTTATCTCATAATAATTTTAATAAAAAATATATTTTTTATTCTATTTTTTAAACCATGATAATGTATTTAGTATTATAATTCAAATTGCTTTTTAAAAATATTTTTTATGAAAATTAAAATATATATTTTTTTATTTTTGATATTAATACTTCAATTTTTTTATCTTTTTTTTTTTTTTTTGAAGAAAAGCAATTTAAAAGAAACGGTTTAAACGCACCGTTTTTCCAAACACAGATCAGACGCGAAGACGCGAAGACTGAAAGAGAAGCACCTTCTATTCTATCATCATTTCACGGTCTCAGTTAGGGTTTACCATGTCTCTGAACTCTCTTTCTCCCCAAAGCTATGTCATGATCTAATTGAATTCTCCAAACCCTAACAAAAATCACCACTGTTTAAAACCTAAATAAATGTCAACAACTCTCCCTCCCATGGAGTGTTTACACGTAACTGAAGAATTTCTCCTCGAATTAAAGAGCGGAAACCGTAGCTTCCGTCTCCCTCACCCTGTACCTATTCTTCGATTTCTCTACGAGCTATCCTGGACCTTGGTACTACTATTACGAACTTGCTTTCCAATTTCACTCATCATCATCATCATCATCATCATCATGATTATTTATCCTTGAAGAATAATTTTATTTGTCTTGATTGATTCTCTTAGGTTCGAGGAGAATTGCCGTTTCAGAAGTGCAAAGCTGCTTTGGATTCTGTGGAGTTTGTTGATAAAATGTCTGCTGTAGGGTTGGGTTCGAATTTCGCTGATATCATTACTCAAATGGCTCAAGATGTTAGTTTTCTTGGTTCTTCTGCTTTAATTATTGAATATATCAGAGTTATTATGAATTTGAATTATTTGTTAAGTAAGAGTAAAATAAAAAAATTACTGCTTGAATTAACCTATGTCCAGATTTCTATTTTTTTTTTAATTTTTTTTATATCAGATGTTAGATAATGCATTTTTATGTGGATGATGGAAAAAAGAAACTTTGGGGGGTTTTTATATTGAAATCCTGAAGAATAGATGAGCAAAAATAGGAACAGGAGATAAAATTTGTAAGGGAAGAAGAATTTATAATTCAATAAGTGCAAGATTGCTGGCATTGTATTATTGTGTTTGCAAAATAATGACGGTCATCATTATTATTTGATATGCTATATTGTATTGCTTAATTATCACTGTGGCATTAGGAATCTAATTTTTTGATGTGTTATTATCTGTGGTAATCAACTAGTTTTATTGTAAACTCATGCGGCTGACTGATTTTGCAGCTTACAATGTCTGGAGAGTACCGATCTCGTCTCATAAAGCTGGTTAGTATTGATAACTTTTAAGTAAAGGCTTTGTTTGTGTGTTTGATGGTCATGTTTCTGTTTGTTTTTGTTGAGTGGAAATAACTGCTCTATGCTGCAGCTGTTATTTATTTTCATGTTTCCATTTTTTTTTGTGTTATCCTTGTGAATTTCATTGCGATTAATGCAGGATGTGCTCTTAATTTTTGTGTTCGCTTTATCAGCTCAAAATCAATATTTCTTGTTTGGGAACCCTCAAAATTTAGTTTTAGTACATTTGTGAACTTATACTACTAAATGTTTCCCATGGGTATGCTAGTGATGCTTGCTTATCTTCCTCTCTTACTCCAAAGCATTAACTGCTATGTACTATTAGTATGGCTTGCTATGATGTGTATTTGACTACATGTTCTTGCCTGTGCTTCATGTTTTGTTTTAGATGGAATATATATGAGAATATTTATTGAGACATGAGAATCTTTATTGAGACACAAGTGTTGCTCAGATTGTCCTTTTTCATTAAGTAGAATTTTGCCTTGGGGCTTGGAGGGTGGTGCCTTTTCCATTTAGTTTAACTTGTGAGTCTAATACTTTGTTTGTCTAGTCTCTTCTGATTGTTAAGTGTCCATGTGGCATTTATTCATGAACATATACTTGCACTATGCCTTAGTTCTGAATTATTTATTTATGTGTCGGATGCCTTATGTCCTCTTCATTGGTCTATATTTGGCTCTCCATGCTTTTTCTCAATTTGTGTGTTACTTTGCAGTCACTCTTCAATATAAAGTCGTTTCCTTCTTTTCAGGCAAAATGGCTAGTTGAATCTGCGTTGGTCCCATTGAGGTTTTTCCAAGAGCGTTGTGAGGTGGATTTTCTGTTCGTTTAAAATGTTTTTTCTGTTCATTATCTCATAAGCTTATTTGGTCTCTCAATTTTAGACCTTGTAACAAAGAGGTTTAAAATAGATGATTTCTATATTTGCAGGAGGAATTTTTATGGGAAGCTGAAATGATAAAGATAAAGGCTCAAGACTTGAAGGGCAAAGAGGTAAAATAGATTAAAATGTTAAAAAGCACAAACTATAGTTTTGAATTTGGAGCTATTACTATAATTAAATTTGGGTATATCTATCCCTGTATTTTCAATAATTTTAATTCTCCTGTACATCCTCTGGATTTTGTTGTAGTATTGCACCTATGATAGAACAAGAAATAATGTCAGTGTTTAGATGATTAATTGATCTTGCACTTGATCAAATGAAATTTGAGGAAAACATTGTGATTCTGCTTGTTCAACTGATATAGCTAGATCAACCAACAACTTTATTTTTTCTTTGACCGTGATATTCACTTGCTGCAATTTAAATTACATTTTCATTAGATACTTCATCGTGTTTGCAATTGATATTTTTTCTATTGCTTTCAGGTCAGGGTAAATACTCGTCTTCTTTATCAGCAAACAAAATTTAACCTTCTCCGTGAAGAGAGTGAGGGCTATGCCAAACTGGTATGCTAAATATTTGGTTCTTTCTTTGCTCTTTGTAAAATTTTGAAGTTAATATGTTGATCACCCTTTTACATATGTATGACAGTGGATGAAACATTTTGTTGTAATTAGTTATATCAGTACATGATATTTTTCATTTGATTCTTCTCTCATCATATAAAATATCAAAGGCTTTCAAGAAGAGGATTGCTTCCTTAAATTTCTGTTAGTATTCTTATGTTGGGAAGTATATTATTGCTTCTTCCCAATAGGTTTTCTTTGCAGTCACATGTGGCTCTGAAAATTTTATGCTCTTAGGTACTTGTTTAATTGTATTTTTACCACCAGTGCATTAATTCATCAACAAAACTTGCTATATGTTTCTTACAACCAAACAATTTCCTTGCATGAAAACAAATCATTTTTTCACTAGTGGTAGACCGTATCATAAAGAATTTCATTTTTGCTTACATTATTTGATGATGATGGTTTCTTTAATTTAATCCAGTATGCCATCCTGGAACTGGAGTGACAATGCCACGTAACTTGTCAATTTGGACCGTCTAGATTGTGCATTAGAGTTTATTTATGTTTCGTTAGGGGGCTCTCCTGTGCACTTTTTATGTACTTGCTATTTTTGTTTGTTTTTGGGGGAAATTATTTTCTCGGCCCCTCTCTTATCTAATAAATGGTTGGAGCATTTTCTTGAACTATATGAATATATTGTTTTACTTGGAGTTTAGCTTTTTATTTGGGATACACTGCTAACCAAAACTTGCATATTTATTATTAAACGAATCATTATGTGTAAACTGTATCAAGTTGGGGCGTCAACCCCCCACCACATTTTTCTTTATGTGATAAAGGAAATGGAAATTATTACAATGTATTCTTTCTTTTTTGTTCAGCTTTGCATGATTTGATGCCTAGTTCTAATGCTTTACCTAGTAATGAAAGAATTGGATTTTTATATCAAGTGGAAGTGTGGAAGGTGCAAACTAGCTGAAAATTGAAGTGTTGTGGGTCAGGGCCAAAATAAAAGATTAGCTTTTTTTTGATCAACTAATGATGGATATAAGCTGGAATGGCTTATCTTTTGATTTGTTGAAGTTTGTCTTTCTGTCTTCCATTATAAAACACATGATATGTTAGTTATGTTCCCTTAGCTTTTAGTGAGCAGTTCTTACTTGAAGTCACTCTTACGCAATTTATTTAGGTATGGTATGGTCAGATAACTTTATTGGTTTGATGTTAACAATGTAATAGCAAAGATAGAAGAAGCAGAATTTCCTACAGGAAAGGGAAACATTGATCAAGAAGAAAGAAAACCATGTAGAAGAGGGCTGGAGTGTTTCAAAGAAAACCTTGTACGAGATGCTTCTAATAGACCGAGGAAATGATTTTCAATTCTGAATCAACAATATGTGCTGCCCTTTTCTTTTTCTACAAAGGATATGGTGTTATAACAGACACCAAGAAACCCTAGTCACCTAAACTATAAGAATAAAAATTCTAATAAAATATTATCTTTTATTAATAATAATGACAACTAAATTACAAACAAATGAGTAAACTGTCTTGTTTCTATACTGTATCATTGGTCTAGCAGATGCAGTAGGTTTTCATTATGATATTTAGTGTTTAAGTGGATCTACAGGTTACTCTTCTCTGTCGAGGTTCTGAAGATACAGCTGAAAATACATCAGCAGCGACAATAGGCATCATTAAGGTTTTGACTTGAGCTTACATTTTATTACTTATTATTCAGCTTTGACCCCTTATTTTTGTTACATTTTCTCATTAATGCAACTTCTGCAGTCATTGATCGGTCATTTTGATCTGGACCCAAATCGTGTTTTCGACATTGTAAGCTGTTCCTGTTGGTTACTTTCATGCAGTTCATTTTGTTGTATTGATGCAGAATGGGATAATCAGAGGTTAATTGTCGGCTTGCAATTATTTGTTGATCTTCAGGTTTTAGAGTGTTTTGAACTTCAGCCTGATAGCAATGTCTTTTTGGAACTGATTCCCATATTTCCTAAGGTATAAAATATTGTTATTATGGTTGACATAGAAGTTTGGACTTTAAATTATGCTCAATTAACATGTGTTTGGGTTGCTAATACTACTGATTTTGTTTTCTTCAGTCGCATGCATCACAAATTCTTGGTTTTAAGTTTCAGTATTATCAGCGAATGGAATTAAATAGCCCTGTACCATTTGGGCTCTTTAAGCTTACAGCCTTACTAGTGAAGGAAGAGTTCATTGATCTTGATAGTATGTAAGTGGCTTGCCCAAGCTTTATTCTATAGCACAGTGATTTCTTATGGTTCTGTGATCATTGATCTCCTTAATACTAAATAGTTTGGAAATTTCAAGAGCTACTAGTTAGAAGTTCTTTAACTGATTGTGTAAATTCCATCAATGTACTTTGCTAGTTGCCAAGACGAGAATTGATAATTTGAAAATAATGCATCTGTTTACTGTAACAATTCATCAAGTGTTAAGATTATAATTAATTTGCAGATAGTAATAAAGAGTGAGATTTTTTGTTGATGCTGTTTTAATCACTCTTAATTTTATTTTAAATGTTTCCATGGTTACCAGCCGACTTCAATTCACCTTCAGTATGAAGTTCGTCATGTGCAATCATGTTTGTTGTGGGATAGGATAGTGTTCCTTTTAGTGTAATGCCTCAGGGTCTTTTAGTGGTGTTCCTTTAGTGGATAAACAGCAGGAAATGTGTGCTCTTTTATTTTGAGGGGTATTTTATTGTCAATTACTCATTCCGACCTAATCATGCATCCTTCAAAACTCTATAAGATACAAGACAAGGGTCTTTATAATCTTACAATACACCAACAAGGCATTTTCATCCTAATTGTTTAGCCAACCTTTCATCAGATATTGCTTGTAGATTTGAACTTATGTGGGAAAGGGAAAAACAGTAGAAAACAGAAATTACTGCAGAATAGTGGCTAAAATTAAGATAAAATTGAAGTTGGAACAAGCTAATTGAGTTTAGGGTTTGTAATAAAATATTTCGATAAAAAAAATAAAAACTATAAAATAACCCTAGCAGCCTATTTATATTAGTTACCGCCCTAGATCCTTGTAGGAAAAGGATTGCTAGTCTTAGTCTCCAACTAAAACCACAGCCTCTAAGAAAATTCTTTAAAAAGTCGCATGCTAATCACATGACCCTAGATTAATTAAGTAACCCTAATATCAGAAATATAATAAAATAGATTCTAAAGAAAGCTGCTGTGTCAAGTTTACTCAAGAATTTCTACTCCTAATAAAGGATTCTGTAATTTGAATCAACATATGTTCTCTTGGGATTCCTTCATTCTTTAGATTTTCCAGGCTGTTCCTAGGAGGGAATAGTGACAGTCGAGTGAGGTTGCTTAAGGTCTGAATTGTACCTGGCAAAACAAGATCCAAAATGTCAAATAGTAACTATTTTAGCTTATCCTAATTGATAAACCAACCTGTGCAGGATCACATTCCTTTACCTGTGTTAAAACATTTACTTAATTATTCATTCCTAATCTGCCAGAAAAAAAAGAAGAAAACCTTACTGGGATTGATCAAGCAGCTGATTTCAGCTACTCACTTTGGCAACGCACTTCAGATTTTTGCTGTGAGAAAATATTGTTGTGTTACATACATGCTACCTGTTTCTTCTTTATATAATAGTCCGAAGTTTATGCTGTGCTATGCCTTAGTTCATGTCTTTATTTTGCATTTTAGCAGTATTTTTCATTTTTTCATTTTTTTTGATATTTTGTAATTTGCTTATTTTTCATTTTGCGTTGTTGTACCTATTGGTTATATGATTTTTCTTTTTATCATATGTACTAATTTAATTTGCACATCATTGCAGATGTGCACATTTACTCCCTAAGGATGATGAGGCTTTTGAGCATTATAACACGTTTTCTTCCAAACGATTGGATGCGGTATATTGCTAATTTTAGCATTGCTGCTTATAATAGTATTCCTCTATATCTTTCTACATTCATTTTCTTTTTTACCTTTTGTAATATATTTTCCCATCATTTTCAATGTAATGGTGTTTGTCAGTGGTTTGTAGTGGAGACTTTAGATGTTGCTTTTTCTGGTTGTTTGAAGTGTTTATGTGCTTTGTTATATTCAGAGAATGCTTAATTTTAATCTTTTTATCATGCTTGATTTTATTTTCTATGCAAATTTTGCAGGCCTACAAAATTGGAAAAATAAATCTGGCTGCTACTGGAAAGGACCTCATGGATGATGAGAAGCAAGGAGATGTGACAGTAGATCTTTTTGCTGCCTTAGACATGGAAACTGAGGCAGTAGCTGAACAATTCTCTGATCTTGAAAAAAATCAAACTTTGGGCTTGCTGACTGGTTTCCTTTCTGTGGATGACTGGTAGGTTTAATCTTGAGATTCTGCTTGTTAGGAAAATATTTTCTGAGTCAACCTCATGAAGGAGAACAAAATATTTTCCATGGGACTACCAATTCTGAATATGTCTAACACATCACCTAACCTATTCCACCACCACCACCACCACCACCTCACAACAACAACTACAGGCCTGCCCCTGCCAGCACTACCGCCACCTTTTTACAAACATAACAACTGCTGCAACCCACTTCTTTAGCACCTATGCCCGCACCAGCACCAGCACCAGCACCAGCACCGTGTTGCTATCGTACCTCACAACTACCAAAGAAAAATAATTTATTTTTCAAGAAATTGTTTTTCTTAATATAGTCAAACAATGTAAAATAGCTCTTTTTCCAAGATCCAGGAAGATGTTTTCAGCAAAACAAAGACCATAAATATCCTGAATTGCTCAGTTAATCCCCCACTCGTGAAAAGTTATTGCTTTGAATTGCTTGCATTGAACCGAATTGGATATCTAACGAGGAATTCTAGAAATTATAGCTCAATGAGAAAAAACAAGGTGCATGAACCCCAAAGTTCTTCAGTGATGTTGTAAGATTACATTTGAACTTCAAATCTGATGATGCACTAAGATCTCAGGACTGTCACCTATCCCTACAAAGCAATTGTCATGAAAGCTTTCAACAAAGAGATAAGTAAAGCTTGAAAGGTCCAAGTCACTAGATCTGGTCCACCTGGTTTCTTTTCTTCCTACATGCCCATCAATGTCCTCCATCGTTCCCTTGCTGTCTTTTATCTGGCTACCATTTTCCTCTTTATCAGTTGGCAACCACTTCAAGTCATCCACAAAAATGACACGACATTGCTGAGGAACTTTTTCATGTTCATTTACCTTTGTTTTTCTCTTTGAGTGATTTCCAGAGTTGCTCCTGTTACTCGCTCTCTTTTAATTGAATCATGTCATATGGTGATGAGATGAGTCTCCGAATGTCTATCATATTTTCGTATACATTCTGTTCTGTTAATATTTTATGGAATTATCTGTCGGCTTGTGGAGGAATGGTTATTCTCTACTTACGATGTTTCTTGGCCTCCATTTTACTAATTTAGTCTTTGTATTGTATTTACCTAGAATATTTTTCGCTGCCTTTTCTCTTGAGCGCTTGTTCTCATTTTAGACTGTACTAAACTGTTGATTTAATATGTTCTGCAGGATTGTAATGTTGACTATTTTTTTTTTGTTTTGTTCTCTCCTTTCTGCACCATGATTCTTATTGATTGAATAATTTTTGGACCCAATTTTTAAATATTTGTGAGGTTCATATAGATATTCTTGAATATACTATTTTAGACATTTTTGCTACAGTTTACTTTAACCTACTTTGTTATTTAAAACTTAATTGTAAAAGCAAATGCCAATTAGTGTGCTTTGGTTTTGTTTGCTTTAGTATTGAAAATAATTGTTTTTCATCCTTGTTTTGATCCCTTCTTTTTATTCATTGTTTAACGATCTAGGACTTTTCATATATATAATTAAGTTTAGAAGTGGATGAAAAGAAGGAAGAAAACAGGAATAATATATTTTCATCCATTGTTTATATGTTTTTATTTGTTACAAAGGAAAGGTTTGAACTCTGAGACCTAGTGGGGGATGAGGGACACTAGTGGCAGTTGAGCTACTAGCTCATTGGCCCATTGCTTAAATGCTGTATCTACTGGGAGTTATGTTAGTCACTCATTTTTATTTTGGACTCTAGGGGTATGGGATGAAATTATCGTTTGGTGTTTGTTATGTTTTTTGTCCAAAAAATATTAAAAAAGGAGCTGTATGAGTGGTTTTGGGAGTCTTTTTTTTTTTTTTTTTGTAAAATGTATCAATATAG
>Ga0307515_10017807_pt1 | contig 12914 bp, 14 predicted proteins | sample 17_EM_MG_FD_194513 | JGI IMG/M metagenome (GOLD analysis project Ga0307515, IMG submission 194513) | Populus trichocarpa ectomycorrhiza microbial communities from riparian zone in the Pacific Northwest, United States - 17_EM | ecosystem: Host-associated > Plants > Roots > Unclassified | place...
TGAAGGTCACGCTGATCAAGGGCGGCATGGCCAAGTACGGCATCAAGAACCCGATCTTCAAGCCCAGCCCGATCACGCCGCACTACAACGACTACATCATCTTCGAGGGCATCTCGGTCGACGAAGCTGGCAAGCAGTACTACCTCGACGTGAACGTCGCCTACCGCCAGGCCTGCCTCAACGCCATCGAGTACCTGAAGAAGTTCGGCTACTCGGGGGCACAGGCGTACAGCATTCTCGGCACGGCGCCGGTGCAGGGCCACATCAGCGGCGTGGTCGATGTACCCAACGCCTGCGCCACGCTGTGGCTGCCCACGCAGATCTTCGACTTCGACATCAACCCGAACGCCAACGGGCCAACCAAGTTCATCGACGGCTCGGTCAGCATGCCGCTGTCGCCTGACTTGGTCTGACGACCATGCCGACCTACGACTACGCCTGCGACAAGTGCGGCGGCTTCGACGCCTTCCGCACGCTGGCGGCGCGCAATGAGGCCGCCGCCTGCCCCGACTGCGGCGGCGCCTCGCCGCGCGTGTTCGCGAGTGCGCCCCGGCTCGCCTTGATGGAAGGCAGCACGCGCCGCGCGATGGATGTCAACGAACGCGCACGGCATGAGCCCAAGCGATCGAGCGACTACGCGCGGCTCAAGCACCCATCGGGCTGCGGCTGCTGCTCCACCGCCAAGCGTGGCGCGACGGTCACCGCACCGAACGGCAACAAGGCCTTCCCGAGCAAGCGGCCCTGGATGATCAGCCACTGAAAAAACTGGCGCGCCCATCACGGCACAATGCTTCCGCCACGCCACCGGCCGGTGTGGATGGAGGAGTCTCTCGATGAAATGCGCTCTGGTGGGGTCCCGCTATTTCGGCGCCTCGGTGTTCGAAGCCTTGCTGAAAGAAGAGGGCGTGGAGATCGCCGGCGTCGTCGCCCCGGCGGCAGACGACCGGCTGGCCTTGGCGGCGCAGAAGGCCGGCGTGCCGGTCCATGTGATGGCCAACCCGAAGATCGTGCCGGGAGACGCCGTTCCCGAGGGCCTCGACCTCATCGTCGCGGCGCACACCCATGCGCGCGTGAGCGATGAAGCGCTGGCCCGCGCACGGCACGGTGGCATCGGCTACCACCCGTCGCTGCTGCCGCGCCACCGTGGCATCGCCGCTGTCGAGTGGACCATCCTCGAAGGCGACCCGATCGCCGGCGGCTCTATCTATCACCTGGCCGACGGCTGGGATGCCGGCGCCATTGCCGCGCAAGACTGGTGCTTCGTTGGCAAGGGCGAGACGGCGCGTGAACTCTGGGAGCGCGCCTTGGCGCCGATGGGCCTGGCGCTCATTGCGCAGGTGGTGCGCCATGCCCGCGACCACGGCGAAGTGCCTGCCCGCACGCAAGACCTGCGCTACGCCACCAAGGCACCGATGATCCGCCGCGCCGTGGTGCTGACCGAAGACGAAGCACACAAGACCGCCTCGCTCGTCGTCACCGTGATGGGGCCGGATCGCCCCGGCATCGTGAGCCAGCTGTCGGACAAGGCCCAGCGCTTCGGCGCCAACTGGGCTGCGAGCCGGCTGGCCCGCGCGGCCGGCGAGTTTGCCGGCATGGTGCACTTCGAGGTGCCGCGCGAGAACGCCGATGCGCTGGTCACCGCGCTGCGCGGGCTGGAGTCGACCGGCCTGAAGGTCGTGATCGCCAAGAGCGACGAAGCCAACCGCCCGGCCACCCTGCGCGGCGTGGAGCTGGAACTCGTTGGCAACGACCGCGTGGGCATCGTCAGCAACTTGACGCGCATCCTGGCCGAGCGCGGTGTGAGCATCGAGAACATCCACACCGAGATCACGCGCGGCGTGAACGGCCACCAGACCTTCAAGGTCGGCGCGCACCTGCTGGTGCCGGCCACCATCTCGATCGACGACCTGCGGCGCGAGCTGGGCACGCTCGCCAACGAGATGCAGGTCGACATCGGCCTGGAAGAGCGCGCTCCTCGCGCGGCCGCGTAACGCTCAGCTGCGTCGCTTGCGGGCGGGTGCAGCGGCCTGCCGAGTCGAGTCGCTCACGATCAGATCGACCAGCGCCTGCGCGGCCGGTGACAGGCTGCCGTTCTTGCGCAGCAGCAGAGCAAACCCGCGCGTGATGACGGGCTCGCTCAGCGACAACACGCGCAGCCGCGGGTAGGTGCCGGCCTGCAGAGCAAGGCTCGGCACCACGGCTGCCCCCACGCCGGCTTGCACCAGGCCCACGGCCGTCGAACTGCGCTCTGCCTCGTAGTGCGATTTCAGCAGCGAGCCGAAGTCGGCCAGGCTCTCGTCGAGCAGCGGGCGGTTGCTGCTGCCCGGGCCGGGCAGGATGAGCGTGTGCTCGCGCAGCTCGCTCCAGCGCAGGCGCTGCCGCGTGGCGAGCGGGTGGTCGTCGCGGCACACCAGCACGAAGCGGTCGTGCAGCAGCACGCGGCTGGTGAGGTCGGGGTGGTGCTGCCCGGTGATGCCGATGCCGAACTCGGCCTCGCGCCGCAGCACGGCCTGCTCGACACCCGCGGTGGAATGGTCGAGCACGCGCACGCGGTTGTCGGGGTGGCGCTCGGCGTACGCCTGAATGACGCGCGGCAGGTATTGCACGCCGACCGTCGGCACGCAAGACAGCGTCACGTTGCCTCGCAACGCACGGCCGGTTTCGCGGATCTCTTGCAGCGAGAACTGCAGCTCGGCCAGCAGACGCCGCGCCTGTGGCAAAAAGTTGGCACCCAGGCCGGTGAGCGCCAGCGAGCGCGTCGTGCGCTCGACCAGCTTCACGCCTAGAAAGGTCTCCAGGTTCTGCAGCCGGCGGGTCAGGGCCGTCTGCGTGATGAAAAGCGATGCAGCCGCCTTGCGAAAGCTGCCCTGCTCCGCCAGCGCGACGAAGGCCTGCACACCGAGCACGTCGATCTTCATGAAGTTTTATGCATCAATCGCTGCAATCAATTCAGTTTACACACGAGCCTGCGCGGCGCACCATTTGTTCGCTGCGGCTCCTGCACTTCCACCATGACACTCACTCCCTTCGGCGCGACATGAAGAATTCGAGTGAGCCCTCCGTCGCCGATCTGCTGGCGCAGGCCCCTGAATCGCTGCGGCTGGCATTCGGCCTGGCCTGTGTGGAACGCATCGAACACCTGCTGGAAGACCCGGTCGCCATCGCCTGCGTGGCGGTGCTGCGAGGTTTCATCGAAGGTCGGGCCGACGGCGCTGCACTGAGCGCAGCTGCGCAGCAGATGGCGCAGATCGCGCAAAGCCACCGCGGCTCCGGCTCCATCGACGGGTGCTCCCACGCGGCCGTCTCCGCCGCCGAGTACACGGCCTACGCGATGGTCTATGCGTATGGCGGCTACGCGGTCGGCGACCCGTCGGCCTTCGAGCCTGAACACGCGTGGCAACGCGCGACCTTGCAAGAACTTTCATTCACCCAAGCGCCCGCGTCATGACTCCCGACATCTCGACCGACAGCCTCGCCATCAGCATTCGGTGGCCCACCCTCTTCATCGCGTTCAGCCGAATGGCGCTGACCGGTTTCGGCGGCGTGATGCCCTTCGCCTACCACGCGCTGGTGGTGAAACGGCGCTGGCTGACGGAGCGCGAGTTCTCGCACTACCTGGCCTTCAGCCAGATGCTGCCCGGCCCGACCATCTGCAACATGGCCGTGATGATCGGCTGGCGCTTCGCTCGCTTGCGAGGCGCCATCGCCGCCTTTGCCGGCATCCTGCTCGGCCCGATGCTGCTGGTACTTGCGTTGGGCATCGCGTACGCCAGGTTCGCCACCCAGCCCGTCGTTCGGCACGTGCTCGTGGGCATGTCCGCCATAGCCGCCGGGCTGGTGATCGCCACGGCGATGAAGATGGCGCTCGGGCTGTCGCAAGCGGACGCACGCTGGAAGCAGATGGCCTCGACGGCCTTGATCGGCGTGGCGGCTTTCATCGGAGTCGGCGTCATGGGGTGGCCGTTGATCGAGGTGGCTGCGGTGCTCGCGCCGCTGTCCATCGCACTGGCCTGGACCCAATCGGCGCCACCTTCATCGGAGCAGCCATGAACACCGACACCGAAGGCGGCGTGCTGGTGCCGATGCTGCTGTACTTCGCCCTCATCTCGCTCACGGCGGTTGGCGGCGGCGTGCTGATGCTCGCGCCAGACATTCACCGCTACGCCGTCGACACACACCACTGGCTGACGGCCGACCAGTTCGTCGCCGCGTTCGCCATCGCGCAGGCGGCACCGGGGCCCAACGTGCTCTACGTCACCCTGGTGGGGCTGCAGGTGGCAGGGCTCACCGGCGCGATCGGCGCGACCATCGCCGTGGTGATGCCGACCTTCTTTCTGACGCTGCTGCTGGTGCGCTTCACGCCGCAGCGGCCCGCCGGCCGGCTGAGCCGTGCCGTGAAGAACGGGCTTGCGCCCATCTCGACCGGGCTGCTGGCTGGCGGCGGCTGGGTGCTTGCCCGCACGGCCGACACCGGGCACGCTCAGGTGCTGCTCACCGTGGCCAGCGTCGGCGTGATGATGATGACCAAGCTGAACCCGGTGTGGGTGATCGCCATCGGCGCGGCGATTGGTGTCGCGCTGCAGCTCTGAAGCTTGGCACGCAGACTCAGTCGACGATGAACAGCGTCGCGCCGAGCGCGGTGGACGACTGGTGCGGTTCTGCGTTGTCGGCCACCTGGTAGCTCATGCCGGGTGTGAGGGTGAAGGTTCTGCCATCGGCGAGCGCCGTGTGAAGCTCGCCATCCAGGCAAAAGAGCACATGGCCTTTCACGCACCAGTGGTCGGCGAGATAGCCCGCCGAGTACTCGACCATGCGAACGCGGATGTCGCCGAAGTGCTGCGTTCGCCACCAGGCGGTGCCGGTCTGGCCCTTGTGCTCGGTGCGCTCGACTGTCGACCAGTCGGTGGTGCAGAAGGGAATGTTCGACATCTTCATCGTGGGTTCTCTCGAGTTCAGCACGCACAGTGGATCACGATCAGGCATCGGCAGGCCATGACAGATCGCAGCGCAAACAGATGTGATCTGTGGCGAGACGGCACCGATGCGCCGCGCTACCCTGCGCCGAGAGGTGATCCTTCATGCTGAAGCTGCTGGGCAAGTCGTCTTCCATCAATGTGCGCAAGGTGCTGTGGCTGTGCGCCGAGATGCAGCTCGCCATCGAACACGAAGAATGGGGCACAGGTTTCCGGTCGACGCAGACCGCCGAGTTCCTCGCGCTCAACCCGAATGCCATGGTGCCCGTGATCCAAGAGGGTTCTTTCGTGCTGTGGGAGTCGAACACCATCTGCCGCTACCTCGCAGGCCGTGAAGGCCGCGTTGACCTGCTGCCGGCCATGCCGGCCGAACGCGCGCGTGTCGAGCAGTGGATGGATTGGCAAGCCACCGAGCTGAACAACGCGTGGCGCTATGCCTTCATGTCGCTGGTGCGCAAGAGCCCGGTGCATGCGGATGCGAAGTCGCTCTCGGCGAGCGTTGCCGAGTGGAACCGGCACATGGCGATCCTTGACGCGCAACTCGCCAAGACAAACGCCTACGCCGCCGGAGACGGTTTCACGCTCGCGGACATCGTGCTCGGCCTGTCTGCCAACCGGTGGTTGATGACCCCGATGGAGCGGCCCGCATTGCCCGCGTTGGCAGCATGGTTCGAGCGGCTCTGCCAGCGCCCGGCATTTCTGTTGCACGGAAAGAACGGCACGCCGTGATCGGGTTGAACCGAAGGTGAATGGCACAGCGGCTGTTGGCTGTCATTTCTGTAAATCTCGCGCGGGCGGCCGCGCACAGGTCAACCGGCTTGATGGCATGGCGTTGTGAAACCCATGACGACGCCGAACCGCGCTGCAGACCCTTCATCCCACGAGGGATTGGGCGCCGCTCGGCCTGAGCGTTCTCGTCGCGCCTTCGTGCACGGCCTGACCCTCGCGACCGCCTCGCCTTCGCTGTGGCTCGCGGCCTGCGCCACGACGGGCCGCGACGGGCCCGTGCCGTCCGACCCGGCCAGCGCCTATCGCTTCGCCAACCGCATCAGCTGGGGCGCGACCGATGCCGAGCTGCAACGCGTTCGGCAGATGGGCGCATCGGCCTACATCGACGAGCAGCTTCGTGCCGCCGCAGCCAACACGCTGCCAGCACCCGCACAGGCGCAGATCGACGTGCTGCGCATTCAAACCACCTCGCTGCAGACGCTGGTGTGGGAGACGGAAGCCACGCGCAAGAGTGCCGATGCCGTCGGTACCGAAGAGGACCGCAAGGCCGCGCAGCAGGCCTACCAGCAAGAGCTCAACAAGCTCGCCCGCGAAGCCGCCTCGCGCCACCTGCTGCGCGCACTCTATTCACCGAACCAGCTGCAGGAGCAGATGACGTGGTTCTGGTTCAACCACTTCAACGTGCACCAGTACAAGAGCAACGTTCGCGCGATGCTGGGCGACTATGAAGAGCGCGCGATCCGCCCGCATGCGCTGGGCCGATTTCGCGACCTGCTCGGCGCGGTGGCCCACCACCCGGCCATGCTGCGCTACCTCGACAACGAACAGAATGCCGCCGGGCGCGTGAACGAGAACTACGCGCGCGAGCTGCTGGAATTGCACACGCTGGGCGTGGATGGCGGCTACACGCAGCGCGATGTGCAGGAGCTCGCCCGCGTGCTGAGCGGTCATGGCGTGAACCTCACCGACAACACGCCGAAGCTCAAACCCGAACAGGCCGCGCAGTACGTGCGCGACGGCATTTACGAGTTCCACCCTGGCCGGCATGACTTCGGCAACAAGAGCCTGCTGACGCTCAGCATTCGCGGCCGCGGCGCCGCCGAGCTCGACGAGGTGCTGGATGTGTTGGCCGTGCACCCGTCGACGGCGCGCTTCGTCTCGCGCAAGCTGGCGCAGCAACTGCTCGCCGACGAGCCGCCGGCCCGTGTGGTCGATGCGATGGTCGACGCCTGGGGCCGAAGCCAAGGGCAGATCGCCGCCGTGCTGGGCGCGCTCTTGCGTGCGCCGGAGTTCAGCGCCGCGCCGACACTTGGTGCACCCGCCAAGTTCAAGGACCCGATGCACTTCGTCGTCTCGGCCGTGCGTGCATGCTACGGCGAGCGCACGGTGCTGAACACCGGGCCGATGCAGAACTGGCTGAACCGCATGGGGCAGGGCCTCTACAACCGGCAGACGCCCGACGGCTACCCGAGCAACCTGGCCTCGTGGTCGAGCTCGGGGCAGATGGCCACGCGCTTCGAGATCGCGCGCTCACTGGGCAGCGGCAGCGCCGGTCTGTTCAAGACCGACGACCCGATGACGCCGCGCGAGCAGCCTGCGTTCCCGCAGCTGTCGAAGCCGATCTACTACGACGTGGTCCGCCCGCAGCTTGCCGCGTCCACGCGCGATGCGCTCGACAACGCCGCCTCGCCGCAAGACTGGAGCAGCCTGTACCTGTCTTCGCCCGAGTTCATGTATTGCTGAAGGAGCTGCCATGCAACGCCGCACACTTCTCCACGCCGGCTTCGCTGGCGCTCTGGCCGGTCCTGTGGGCCTGAGCGCATCGGGCCGCTTGTTCGCCGCGCCCGCGAACGGCTCGCGCCTGCTGCTCGTCTTCTTGCGCGGCGGCTACGACGCTGCGAGCCTGCTGGTGCCGACGACGAGTTCGTTCTACCGCGAGGTGCGGCCCAACATCGCCATCCCCCGCGCAGCCGACGGCGTGCGCGGCGCCTTGCCCCTCACTGCCGACTGGGGCCTGCACCCCGCACTCGAGGCCTCGATCTACCCGCTGGCGCAGAAACAGCAAGCCTGCTTCGTGCCGTTTGCCGGCACCAATGACACCTCGCGCAGCCACTTCGAAACGCAAGACACCATCGAGCTCGGCCAGGCCGACAGCGGCCGCCGCGATTTCGGCTCAGGCTTCATGAACCGCCTGGCCGCCACGTTGCAAGGCCGCGATGCGATCGCCTTCACCGACCAGCTGCCGCTGGTCTTGCGCGGCAACGTGAACGTGGCCAACGTGTCGCTCAAGAGCGTGCCCAAGCCGGCCGACGCCAAGCTGCGCCAGGCGCTGACCTCGATGTACCAGGCGCACCCGCTCGAATCGCGTGTGACCGAATCCTTCGAAGTGCGCGACGAAGTTTCCCGCGAGATGACGAAAGAGATGGCCGGCGAGATGCAGGCCGCCAACCGCAACGCCATCGACGCCAAGGGCTTCGAGGCCGAAGCGCGCCGCATTGCGCGGCTGATGCGCGACCGCTATGCGCTCGGCTTCGTCGACGTGGGCGGCTGGGACACGCATGTGGGCCAGGGCGCGGCCACCGGCTACCTGGCCTCGCGCCTTGACGAACTCGGCCGCGGCCTCGCCGCCTTTGCCGACGAGATCGGCGAGGCCGCCTGGCACGACACCGTGGTCGTCGTCGTCAGCGAGTTCGGCCGCACCATGCGCGAGAACGGCAACCGCGGCACCGACCACGGCCACGGCAGTGTGTACTGGGTGCTCGGCGGCAGCCTCGCCGCACCACCGGTGGCAGGCCTGCAGCAGGTCATCGAAGCACGCACGCTGTTCCAGAACCGCGACCTGCCGGTGCTCAACGAATACCGCTCGATGATCGCCGGGCTGCTGGCGCGGCAGTTCGATCTCTCGGCCGCGATGCTCGACCAGGTGTTCCCCGGCGCCACGCCGCGCGATATCGGCCTGATCTAGACGACCGCATCGCGTCTTTCTTCTCTCCCACCCGTTTGTTCACTGCCCTCAGAAAGGCCGCAGACCCATGTCCCGTTCTCTTGATTCGTTCTCGCGCCGAGCGCTGTTGCTCGCGCTGCCGGCCGTGCTGTCGGCCTGCGTGGTCGCGCCGCCGCGCCATGTGACCATCGGTGTCGCGGCACCCGGCATCAGCGTGCGCGTGGCCACGGCACCGCCGCCACCGCGTGTCGAGGTGATCCCGCCACCGCCTGCGCCGCACTGGTACTGGGTGGGAGGCCACTGGCGCTGGGACGGCAACCACCACGTGTGGGAAAGCGGCCACTGGGTCGAGCCGCGTATCAACGAGGTGTTCGTGCAGGCACGCTGGGTGCCTGCCGATGGTGGCTGGGTCTACCAGCCCGGCCACTGGCAGCGCAGCGACGCACCGCCGCCCAACGTGATCGTGATCGATGCGCCGCGCCCGCCTCCGCCCCCGCGCCGCGAAGAGATTCCGCCGCCGCCCGGGCCGGCTCAGTTCTGGATTCCCGGCCACTGGCGCTGGGACCGCGGCGACCACGTGTGGGCCGCCGGCCACTGGGAAGCCGAACGGCCGAACGCTTACTGGGTGCCCGCCCACTGGGTGCCGAACGGCCCGACCTGGCGCTATGTGGAAGGCCACTGGCACCGCGATTGACGCGGCGCGGGCGACGTGAAGGCGCGGTGAAGCACGCAACGATTCTTAACCTTCGCCTCACGTCGCACCGTCAACGCCATGCGGCATGCCTTCGTTGTTTGCAGCACGGGCGCTGCCCGGTCAAACACACAAGGAGAGCTTCCATGAAACGCACCCTGATCACCGCCACCGTACTTCTCGCCACCAGCGTCGGCGCCTTTGCACAAACCGCTGCCTCCACGGTGCAGCGCGACGTGAATCAGCAGACGCGCATCGAGCAAGGCCTGCAGAACGGCAGCATCACATCACGCGAAGGCGCGCTGCTCGAACGCGACCAGACGAAGGTCGACAAGCTGCAGGCGCAAGCGCTGAAAGACGGCAAGATGACCGACGCCGAACGTGCGCGCCTCAACGCCGCGCAAAACAAGGCGAGCCGCGACATCAACACCGCTGAGCACAACGGCGTGAACGGCAACCCGATGTCGGCCTCGTCGCAGCGCATGCAGGCCGACGTGCAGCGCAACGTCAACCAGGAGAAGCGCGTCGAAGGCGGCATCCAGAACGGCTCGCTCACCAACCACGAGGTCAGCAAGCTGGAACGTGGCCAAGCCAAGGTCGACCACAAGGAATTCGTGGCCGGCCGTGACGGCAAGGTCAGCGCCAAGGAGCAGGCGCGCGTGCAGCACGCCGAGAACCACCAGAGCCACCGCATCCACCGCGAGAAGACCGACGCGAACGTGCGCAAGGGCTGACCTCTTCAAGCCACGCGTATTTGTCGCGTTGAACAAATGGCCGGGCGATCCCCGGCCATTTTTCATGCGTCGGCCAGCAGTGCAGCCGAGCGCGCGCGGTCCACGTCGGGGCTGCGGTACATCGCCTCCGGGATGCGAGCGAGCGACGAGTCGTGCAGCTGCCCGGCTTCGAGGCCGTAGAACTTCTGGAAGCTCATGATCAGCGGGCGCCATTGGTCCGGATCCACGCGGTCGCGCTCGCCTTGCATCAGGATGCGTTCGTCCAGGTGCACGCGCTGGATGCGCAGCTCGAAGGTCACGATCTTGCCGCGCAGCACCGCGTCGTCGTCGGCCAGGCCGTGCGTGGCTTCGACCACCGCTTCCATCTGCACCGGGCATTCGCGCACGCGCGGTGACCTGACCGTCTCGGACACATCGGCCGTCAACCCGGCTTCGCCGAACTTGTCGCGCAGATGGCGGTAGCCGCGCGCCCGCTTGACCTCAGGCACCGGGTCGCGGCCGGTGGTCAATGCGAGCCGATTCACAGCGGCCACTTCATTCACTGACGGCAGGTTGAGCACGCACTCGCCGCTGCGCAAGAGGTTCTGCGCGGTCTGCGACGCGCAGCCGAGCCCGATCACGCAGCGCCAGCCGAGCCAGAAGGCCGACGACATCGGCGCGAGGTTGAATGAATCGTCTTCGTTGACGCTGCCGATCAGCACGACGGGGGTGCCGAAGTAGAGGATCGCAGGGGTGCTCGAGATGTGCATGAATGAAGGCTCCGAGGTGCCAGGCGATGGCCCGGCGTTCGAAGCCAGTGTCGGCAATGAACGCGAGCCTGGCTGGCCGGAAACGGCCATGGAGTTCGGGGCGGCGCGAATGCCTGTTCGCGACGCTGCTACGCAGTGCCGGCGGGAATCTGGCTACCGTTTGAGTTGAGCGGCTGGAACCAATAGCCTGAGTTGCATCCCATCTCGATGGAAGGCGTCACTCTTTTGGGGTCATGGTGCTTGTCCTCCTGCGGCGAGTCCCCCACTGAACGCGGACAGGTCCAGCCCTTGTGGGGAAAACGATGTGCCGCGCAGATCCAGCGGGCCCAGGTAGCGAACATGCAGGCTACGCTTTGCGAAGCGCCAACGCCCGCCGCGTTTCACCAACTCGTCGCGATAGAAACCGATGGCCATCCAGGGCGCTGCTTCCTTCGTTTCCCGGCCCTGTTCGACCAGGGTGCTAACGGCGGACGCTTCGCTGTCGCCGCGGAGGGTAACGACGAGGCCTGAGTTCAGCTGTACCAGCAGTTCTTGCCGCCCCATCGATTCCCGCAGCCCCTTCAGTATCGCGTCGCGTCCTTCGTGGCGCAGGTTGACCGGTGCTAGCACCTCCCACACAGCGGACGGCTCGAAAGCATCGTGCAGCAGCGAGATGTCGCGCAGATTTACGGCCGCGTGCCACGCATCAACGAGTTCGCGGATAGGGAGGTTGTCGAGAGAAGTTGTCACGGCGTAGATGGAGTGGTGACGCCAACGTTTGACTTGAGCGGACCGCCGACGGGCGTCCTCTCGATGGAAGGGGCGGCACCTGCGGCTGGTTGCACGGCTTGAGGAAGGAAGGACGCCTTCAAGGCGTTCCGGCGCCAGCTGCCGGCAAGAACTTAAGTCCAAGAATACCGCCCACGATTGCCGCGATGCAAACGACTCTTGCCGCCGTGACTGGCTCCTTGAACAAGACGATACCCAGGATTGAGGCGCCTACGGCGCCGATTCCAGTCCACACAGCATAGGCGGTGCCAACCGGCAGCGACTTCATTGCCAGCCCCAGTAGCCAAAAGCTAAGCCAAGCTGCAACAAGCGTGATACCTGTGAACATGTGCCTCGTGAAGCCATCGGAAGCTTTCATGCTGACTGACCAGACGATCTCCAGTACGCCAGCGACCAGGAGAAGCGACCAGGCCATTGATGGGGATGAGAGTGAAGGCATAGTGAACTTGGAGCCTTTCGAGTAGTAGCGGCGTTCTGCTCGTGACGCCGAACAAGAAGTAGTGATTCGAATTGGCAATGAGAACAAAACCGTTGACTGCTTCAGAAGTCTGTAAAGGGCGCCGCTGCTTGAGTGACACAAACCTTCACGTGCGAGCCAGTTCGAGCTTTATCCATGGCTGCCAGCCAGACTTGCTTCCTTTGAGTTCCCAAAGCCCCCTGAGGCGATTCTTCTGAGCGTCGAAGCTGCCACTGAAGCGGACCGTCTTTCCGCTGATACTCCAGCGCCGCCCATTGAGAGCAACAACAAAGACTTCAGTCGATCCTTGATCGTCAAAGGACCTGGCGAAGTACTGCTTCTTCGAAGCATCGAATCCCATTACTTCCATCGATCGCGTGGGTTTGCTATCAAAACGTGCATCCACGTCGTGCACGATGAAATGCTTGCCGGGCAACCACCGATAAGTGTCAGTGGCAGACAAGATGCCTGCAGGACTTGCTTCTGTTTCAAGTACTTCACCGGTGGTGTTCCACGTGCCAATGAAGATATCGAGCCTTGACATGCGGTTTGCTGGCATCGTTTCTCCGTGTGCGGCGGACTGCTTGTGCGGCGCCTAGACGTTTGAGATGAGAGGCATGACCCGGCTTGCCCGGAGAACTAAAGGAAGGTTTAGCGGAGTAATCGGCGGGCTGCCGCGAATCGCGCCGAAGAATCACGCTTCCTACACTACGCAAAGTCATGATCCCGCGCTTTCTTCAGGGTGAACCGCCCCGGGAATCGTGGAGGCTGTTTGGTTTAAGTCATGCCGCCATCGCGGTGGCTTGATTGGCGAGATGCCGGTAGTAGTTTGCCTCAGCTTCTGCAGGCGGGATGTAGCCGATGGGTTC
>Ga0307515_10017808_pt1 | contig 12914 bp, 6 predicted proteins | sample 17_EM_MG_FD_194513 | JGI IMG/M metagenome (GOLD analysis project Ga0307515, IMG submission 194513) | Populus trichocarpa ectomycorrhiza microbial communities from riparian zone in the Pacific Northwest, United States - 17_EM | ecosystem: Host-associated > Plants > Roots > Unclassified | place...
ACACAAAAAAAAAAAAACTAATATATATATATATATATATATATATATATATATATATATATATATATATATATATATATATTCCTTTTGGGTGTTTACATGAGGGGCATCTTCTTGTTTAAAATTTTGGTTTACCCTCTAAAATATGGTTATGACTCGTAAAAGATGTTATTGCATAGGTGCAATTGAATAAATGTTAAAAGGATGCACACCACCTAGACTGACTTTGGGACAATCCATTTTGAAGCCCATCGATTCAAGCTGCATTTCACCACATGAATATAGATGATAAAAGGAACATCATTGATGATGACAATGCATTTCTTTTCACGACTTGATTAGACGAGCTGAGAGGAATTTATTAAGAAAAAACATTGAGCATGCAACAATAAGCCTTTATTGTTTGTTTGGATGACTTAACAATTCCATGAAGGTTGATGATAACATATGTTTGAAGAGTATGGTTCAATTGAAGGCAACTTCATGGCTGATTGACAATCTAAGATTAGGTCTACACTAAAAAACCTTCTGAATATTATTGGTAGACTGTCCATAGCTGATGTTTTGGGAGAATCCAAAAAGTTAATGATTTGTTAAACTACTTTATGAAGAATCAAGCAATACCACACTTGAAGGTATGATCAAAATTGATAAACATTAAGATCAGTAATTATCACGGACAACCCAGGATGGGCACTGTATTTACATTTAAGTGGAGGACTAGCATACAACAAACTTGAATGAGTCGATGAATAAAAAAAACTAAGAAGGGTTTGGATAACAAATAAAGGTACCATAAGACAATGGATAATCAAAGAAGGGGGCCTATATTTCAAACCAAGTAAGGGTGCTTGCATGTCATCTAACCCCAAAGCATTACATATATGTTTTTGAATTTTTCAGGAAGATCCTCATTGAAATCCAACAAGATTTTGATGAATCAGAGTTGACAAAGAAAGAATCCTTAAGCTATGATAGCAAAGAATCTAAGTTCAAACCTAGCAATCAGGAAATATTAGTTAAACCCTACAATCAGGAAGAAAAGTGAGAAGAAACCTACTTTTAGAAAATTTTCAAGGAAAAAAAAAAAGATTAACCCTGTCATCAGGAGAGTCTTCAGGTCAACCCTGCAATTAGAAAATACCAAGTTTCAACCCTGTCATTAGGAAAGTCTTCAAGTCAACCTTACAATCAGCAAAACACCAAATTTTAAACCCCATAATCAGGAAATACTAGTTTCAACCCTTAATCATGAAGAAAAGTAAGAAGAACCTTACTATTAGGAAATTGTCAAGAAAACCAAAATTTATCAAGAAAACAAACATTGTTCACAAGTAAACGTCTACCTATAAAAATCAAAACTGATCATGAAAACGAAACATGAATTTATCCTCTAAATATTTATCTTTTCTTATGTTGATTAGTTAACAGATCTGCTGTATAACTAATCCTAACCATCAAACAATCACAGTGTCCGCACTAGTAATTTAATTCAATGGCAGCCTTAAAAGCTAGATAAGTTGATTAATCTAAACAACATAATTATCCACAGTTAATTTTTGATTTGATCGATCGAATGTTCTCCTTATGATTAATAATCTGGATCCACCATAATTAGTAATCTCAATTGCTTTACAAGTTTATATACCACAGCTCCGGTTTTGATAGCAAACTTAGCAATAAATTGTTCACAATAATAACTTAGAGTCTGCTCTAGCAATTAAAATAAACAATTATAGGAAATAAACATAGGAGAACAAACATATTCATTCATCATATAAATTGAAAAGAAAAGGTAAAATAAATTTCACAGTTCTAGAAATCCGAAGGTTTCTGTGTCCTTGCAACCAAGAAAAAGAGTTTAGCCTTGTATGTCTATTGAACAACTAATAAAAAAGAAAGAAGAATGCATGATTTCAGGTTTGTGGAGGAATGGGGCATTTTTTTCTCTCTTAGCTGGCTGTCTCCTCTTCCTTTCTCTCTTTCTTTTTATATCCTAGGAAACCTTAATCCCTTTTCTACAAAATAGTCCTTTCCCAGTTTACATTTAAATAACTATTTTCCTAAAAAAGAAGAAATAACCTTGCATAAAATCTTCAAGCTTTGAATTTTAACTTATCCGGTTTGGATGCTTTGGGACGTAATTTGAACTTGTTTCTTCACAAAACCTGCTGCTGGCAAAATTCATGTGTCATCTTAGAAAAATCATATCTCTCTCATATGATCTCATTTTCTACTGACATTAGGTAGGCTGATAGGTCTTTGAGTCAGGAATCCAACAAAATTAAGTTTGCATCAAATGGACTTCTGTAGCTTAAGATATTCAAGTTGGAATGATCAAAGGTCAACATTGGCAAAATACGAGATTTGACTTTGAAGGCTGCGATTTCCATAGTCTTTCTTTTTTAATTTTTCTTGCCATATATGTATAGAAAGGTATGGATGTTAGCTTTTTAATTCCACTAGAATCACTTCATTTCGACCTCTAGAGCTCAAGCTCTACACAAAACATCAACTGGAAGTCCAATCTGTCAATTATCTCCAATTTACTTCTTTTTGAATCTTATATCCAAAAGTGCCTTCAAAACATAAAACAAAGAATATCAAGGCATTTTATATATAAAACATTGGCAAAATACTAGGTAAATATGGGTAAAACTATTAAATAATATGGTTACATCACCCGTATACGTGATGAGGGCAAGACAAGGATTGAAAAACTTGGATGAAACTTTTACCAGTGCTATAATCAACTGTTAGGAAGAGGTTGAAAAAGTTGAAGAGAGTTCCCTCGACCTTTTCCTACCCTAGCAAATGATCAATACACTTAAAGACACTTCTGCAAAAAGTTTCGTGAGGAACCTTGTTGAAGGAGAAAAACTGGATAATTGGGAGGCTCTAGACATCCCAGTTGTCCTAAAAAATTAATTCATCCAAGGGTGCTTACGATTGATATGTTTAGTTTTTACATGCTTTTCATAAGGTTTTTCCTTTTTATGTTCCCTTTTTCTTTATGTGTCTTTACCCAACTAATAATCGTGGCTAAAGATATCAGTTTAAGGGTTTTTGTGTTTAAGCTACTCTTTTAGTTTTAATGAGATCATGAATTTTCTCTTCCATTTCTTGCCTTTACTTACTGAATTTCATTTGCTTATATGAAACGCTTTCCGCTTTTAGACAATCTAAAAGTAGAACATCACTAAACATGCAAACCATTGCATTGAGAATAATAGGTCAAATCTTGATAAAAACACAATTTTTATGAATGAGAAGGAGTTTAAGAAGAATATTTAATAGAATTCACCAAAATAGTTGAACAATTCGAGAATACCTTAAAACCTATTTAAGAAAAATTAGAAATGATGGATGTAGGCTCTAAGCATGAGAAAAAGGATTTAAAGATTGAAGTATATATTGTTGTCGAAGAGAGAGATGCCATAATATCTCTGTTAAAAGAATTCTTTGATGTATTTGCTTAGACATATGTCAATACTCCTGGGTTGGATACCAATATTGTGATACACAGGCTGCCTCTAATAGACAGATGCAAATCAGTAAAGTAGAAACTGAGAAGAATAAGGCCAGATATTCTGATCAAAGTGAAAGAAGAAGTGAAGAAGCAATGGGACATGAATTTTCCAAACGTGGTCAAATACCCTCAATGGGTATTAAACATAGTGGCAGTGCCTAAGAAAGATAATAAAATCCGGGTATGTGCGGATTTTAGGGACCTGAATAGAGCTAGCCCGAAAGACGATTTTCCACTCCCTTAATTTGACATGCTTATAGACATTGTTGCAAAGAAATCTACTAACTCCTTCATGAATGGTTTCTTAGGTTACAATCAAATCAAAATATCCAAAGAAGACAAGGAAACAACCATTTTTGTTACCTTATGAGGTACTTTCTATTACAAGGTAATGTCATTTGGTTTGATAAATGCTGGAGCCATATATCAGCGAGCAATGGTAACCCCTTTTTCATGATATGATATATAAAGATATTAAAGTATACATCGATGATATGATCGCCAAAATCCGAATGGAAAAAAGTCATGTGCAAACCTTGAGAAAGTTATTTGAGAGATTGAGGAAGTATGAGCTAAAGTAGATTTTAGCAAAACACACGTTTAAGGTTTAATCTGGAAAATTATTGGGATTTGTGGTAAGTAATAGAGGAATCAAGGTAGACCTAGAAAAAGTCAAGGCCATCTAAGAAATGCCAGTGCCTTAATCTGAGAGAGAAGTAGGGGGTTTTTTAGGGAGTCTGAACTACATAGCTCGTTTCATCTCCCATCTAACTACTACATACAAACCAATCATCAGGTTGTTGAGAAAGAATAACCCCGAGATTTGGAATGAAGATTGTCAATAAGCTTTTGATAAGATCAAACAATACCTTATGAATCCACCTCTGCTAGTAAACCAATCCCTGTAAAACCCTTGATACTATACATGACGGTCAATGAAGCAACCATGGGTGTCGTGCTAAGGCAGCATGACAAGATGGGGAGAAAAGAGCAAGTCATTTACTACATTAGCAAGAAGTTTATAGAGTGTGAAACACATTATAGTATGATTAAGAAGTTATGTTGTGGATTAGCATGAGGTGCTAAGAGATTATGCCAGTATATGTTGTACTACACCATATGGCTTATCTCTAAAATAGATCACTTGAAGTATATATTTGAGAAACCATATTTGTCAAGTCGGATTGCAAGATGACAAGTTTTATTGTATGAATACGACATAGTCTACATAACTAGAAAGGCTGTAAAAGGAAATGTCATTGCTAATCATTTAGTTGATAACGCCATTAAGGAGTATGAACCTTTGAGCTTTGACTTTCCCAATGAAGATGTTTTGGTAATCGAGAATGAAGAGGGGAATGATTGGTGGACAATGTACTTTTATGGAGTTGTGAACATATTTGGTAATGGAGCAGGAGCTATCATAATTTCTCTAGATGATAGCAGTACCCTATTTTAATCAAATTGTGATTCAGTTGTACTAACAATATAGTTGAGTGAAGCATGCACTCATGGCCTAGAAGCAACTGCATAAATGAAAATAAAAAAAGTTAGATGTATATGGAGACTTAATGTTGATAATCTGCTAAGTAAAACAATAATGACAAACCAAGGATGAAAAGTTGAGGTCATATCAATAATACCTTTCCAAACTAGTAGAGGACTTTGATGAGATAGAATTTGCATATTTAGAAAGAAAAAAACCAATTTGCAATGCGGGGATTAGATGTTATTGGGTTTATTAATCTAAAATCCAGAAATTGACACAGATTCATCTTAGTTGCAATTGATTACTTTACTAAATGGATTGAAGCATGTTCATACACGCATGTGACTCAGAAGGTTGTCAAAATGTTTACTGAGAAGGAGTTAATTTGTCGACATAGGCTACCTAAAAGAATAGTCATGGACAATGCTTAAAATTTCAATGGCAAAACAATCATCGAATTGTGTTAAATAGAAGATCAAGCATTTGAATTCATCTCTGAATAGGCCGAAGATGAATTAAGTTGTAGAGGCCGCCAATAAAAACATAAATGAGATTATTCAGAAGATGATAATCATTTATAAAGATTAGCATAATTGGCTTCCTCATGCTCTCAACACATACAAAATAGCAGTGAGAACATCGACTAGTGCTACACCCTATTCTCTGGTATATGGAATGGAGACAGTTATTTCTTTGGAAGTGGAAATCCTGTCATTGAGAGTATTGATGGAGCCTGATCTGGAAGAAGCTAATTGGACAAAGATAAGATATGATTAGTTAAACATGATTAGTGAAAAGATACTAGTAGTAATTTGTCATCACCAGTTATACCAGAAAAGAATGGCTAAAACACATGACAATAAAGTTTGGCCAAGAATATTTAGAAAAGGTGATCTAGTGTTAAGAAAAGTTCTTTCATTGCCTAACAAAGATCATAGCAAGTGGGCACCAAACTATGAAGGCCCCGACATAGTAAAGAAAGCATTATTAGAATAAGCATTAATCTTAATCAGCATGGATGAAGAAGATATAATTAGACCTATGAATTCAGATTATGTAAAGAAATACTTCATGTAACTTGTTCTCATCAATAAAACAAAATTTGGCCAATATTTATTTTTTTCTCTTAAATAAACAACTTGCATGATCTCATTAGCTCACAATGTCTTTTGAGAAATCCCCTTTCTTAAGTGTTCTTCAGACTTTTAACCAATTTTGGCTTTTAAAAAAAGTGATATGATGTTTGTTTAAATGATATCTTGACATTTTGTTCATCAAAGCAATTCTCACCTTGAGATGATGACTTTCTATCATATATCTTGAGTTGAATTTTAGTTGTATGCATGATTACAAGCAATAAGATTCAACTGTTGTCATTTTAAAATCTTATTCCTGACCATTACTCTAAATAAGGATAGATTTATCAGTTCTGATCATTTATGTTTGAAAACAAGAAAGGCCATCTTTGTTTTCCTCGCTTTTTAAAATATATCCCTTGTAGTCCCTATTAGAGCCTAAATAAGTCTTTTTTCTTTGTAAAAACTCTGACTAGAATCACACCCCATGTTGGGGGGCTTATGAAGTTTCTAAAAGCCAAAGGTTGATACTTGACTAGGAACACACCCCATACTAGGTGGTCATATAAAAACTCAAAAGATCAAGGTCGATCCTAACTAGGATCATACCTCCACTTAGGGGACAAGTAGAATTTTCAAGTTAAAACCAAAAAGAAGTCGTAAGAAAGCCAAAGAGCTTGAGAAATTCAAAATGCTAGGGGCATGCCCAAATATAAAAAAAAAACAGAAGAGACCGAATCAAGGTCAAAACAAAATTGGGATGCCCCTCCAAAGCACTCAAAATGGGGGGAAAAAGCATGATGAAAAACACAATGAGTTGAGAGTAGTGATTCTAACTCTATAAACCCTAAAATATTTTTTGAACCTATGAATCCTTTTCTTTCATAACCATAACCTACATTACGGGCCTTTATAAATCCTTTCTGATCAAGAGAACAAACAATTTGGATTGGTAAATTACATCTTCAAAGATTTCATCATAATTATGGCACAATGAACAAAAATATCTGTCATTATCCATAAAGATAAAATGAGCATGCAAGAAACTTTTTACCATATTTTTGTTCTAGTCATCTCATTACATACCTTTAAATACCTTTTATTTTCCTTTTCCCAAAGGCATGGTGAATTGCTTAAATTAAAAGATGTTCTTTTAAGCATACATCAAAATCACTAAAGTTTTCAAAATAAAAAAAATAATCAAAAGTCTAACAACCATTACGGATAAGGATTTTCTTCCCTAAGAATCAATAAGATAAAAAAATGCTTTCAAAAAGTATCATTTACTTAAGCCATAAAAAATAAGCACATTTAAGAGAATACGATAAAGAAGTAAAGTTTTTCCCACAACAATAAAAAAAGCAGGAGGGAAAATTTTGTTTCAAACTCTTCCGGACAACTTTTTTTAGCAATAGAATGATTTTCCTCAGAGTTGTGGATTCAAAAGCTCTAAAATTCACTAAAGACATGATGAGACCTCTATGCCAGCCTAAGTAGGTTAGAAGCCAAACAATAAAAAAGATTCAAGAAGTTGATAAAAATGAGGGATATATATTTCTAACTAAGTAAGGACATGCACATCATCTCATTGCATAACATTTAGACATAATTTGTTTTTGACATAACAGGGTAAGATTTTCACTCGATCATTAAAAATCCAACTTCCAACTTTGCCATTAGGAGACCCCAAGAAGTTTAGTCAGGGGCAAGTCACCTGAACACATACTAGTCATTTAAAATCCTAGATTTTTTTTTTATCAAGATACAACTCCACAATTAATAAGTCCAACTTTTGTTGTCAAAAAGGACAAGCATCAACCCTGGCTGTAAGAAAGCATTCAGAATTTTTTTCACCACAAGTAGGTTACCCGAACACAAGCCACAAGCAAGTCACCCAATCAAAGACTATGAGTAGGTTACTCGATCACGAATCACGGGCTGGTCACCTGAACAAAGACTATTTATAAGAGATACTAGATATTTTTCACATCACGGGCAGGTTACCCGAACACAAGCAACGCGCAGGTCACCCAATTAGAGGCCACGGGCAGGTTACCCAATCATGAACGACGAGTTGGTTGCCCGAATATAAACCATTTGTGAGAGATCCTGGATATTTTTCACACCATGGGCAGGCTACCTGAACATAAGCTACAAGCATGTCACCTAATCAGAGATCACGAGCAAGTTACCTGATCACGAACCACAGGCTGGTCACCCGAATATAGACCATGAACAGGTTACTTAATCATGAACCACAGGCTGGTCACCCGAACAGAGACCATGAACAAGTTACCCAATCACGAACCACAAGCTGATCGCCTGAATATAGACTATTTATAAGAGATCCTGGATATTTTTCACACCACGAGGAACTATTAGAACACAATCCACGAGTAGGTTACCCGATCATGAACCACGAGCTGGTTGCCCGAACAAAGATCATTTGTGAAAGATCCTAGATATTTTTCACACCATAAACAAGATACTCGAACACAAGCCACAGGTAGATCACCTAATTAGAGACCATCAGCATGTTATCCGATCATGAACCATGGGCTAGTCACCTGATCAGAGAACTATTTGTGAAAGATCATAAATATTTTTCACACCACAAGCAGGCTACCCGAACACAAGCCACGGGAGGTCACCCGATCAAACGCCACGGGTAGGTTACCAAATCACGAACCACGGGCTAGTCACCCGAACAGAGACCATTTATGAGAAATCCTTGATGTTTTTCACATAATAGGTAGGCTACCATAACATAAGCCACGGGTAGGTCACCAGAACAAAGACCACGAGCAGGTTACCTGATCACGAACAACAGGATGGTCGCCCGAACAAAGACCATTTGTAAAAAAAAAAATTTCACAAACACGGGCAGGTCACCTAAACACAGATCAATCTATCTTCGAGATTGTCACTTTGTAAAATGGCCAGGTTAAGAAAAACTTTGTTTTCACACCTTGGGCAGGTCGCCCAGATTTGATCTCCTTTTGATTTTGTTAAGGTTTCTAGTGATTCCTTCTTCAAACCCAAAAAGTTTTTCTTTTCTTTACAAACGTACTTTCTAAAGCCTTTTAAAGAAAAGACTCCAAACTATAAGTATTGTAAAGAGGAGGGAAACTATCATAACCCAATTGTAGATTCCTAATTTAAAAAAAAATATATACACCTTTTATTTTTTTAATATTTTTTTATTTTTATTCAAAAAAATATTTTCAGGACACAAGGAGACAAGCCTTAAACCGTAGAAGATCAAGATAAGTTGAAGACAGACTTGATTTGAGACAGAGTTTAAGTTTGAAATCTTATTTGACAAAAAATATAAGGATTAAATAAGTTTAAGGACATAATTAAACTTTTAATGGGTTAAATTGATTTTATTAAGGAGTTAATTGAAGCAAAATTAAGTTTAAAAGTTAATTTTGCCAAGATTGGAAGAATTAATTGAGTTCAGGGACTGAATGAAACTTCTAACAAGTTTTAAGGATTCAATCAAGGACTTAATTGATAGAAATTTAAGTTTTGAGGCCTAATTCGGGTCAATTCACAAAGATTAGAAGAATACGAACTTAATTGAGACTTTGAGGAACCAAATTGTTGCAATCAAGGGTTTAATTTAAAGAAATTAGAAGTTTAAAAGTTGTTGGAGGTTAAATCGAAGATTTTCATGACCAAGGGCCAACTGGCAAAAAATGCATAGCTCTAAGGACTAAAATTGATCAAAGCAGGGGCCAATTTGAAAGAAATTGAAAGTTCAACATTTATTAGGGATCAAATTGAACAAATTGAAAACTAAGGACCAATTTGAAAAAGACGTTTGAATCAGAGGAGGCATTATGAAATTTACAAGGCCACGATCATATAGATTAATAAGTTCAAAGGCTAATTTAGGGCACAAGTGATGAATTGAAACAACAAGGACCAAATCAAAGATTGTTCAAATCCCAAATTAAGAAAAACTTAATTTGTAAGGTTTAGCCATAAAAACGTCGTTCAAGATACCGTGCATCTTCTTCTTTCAGTTTTGGTGGATCGAGTAGGCACTTTAAGGCGAATGAACGTGGCAACTCTGACCACCTCCCAACTCCAACCACCACTGATAAATAGAGGAGTTTCCCTTCTTCATGGTGGGGTCACCCCTGATTGATGTTTGTACCCCGCCTACCATGTGGAAGCCCTCAACTTTTTATCCCAAATCAACTTTGACTGGTATAAAAATTTCGATAGTTTTTTATCCAACTTTAAATCAAAGGCAAAAGAGCTACAAGTCTCCAAATGAAGTGTGGTTTGATTTTAGGTAAATAAAAATACCTCTCTACAATGTCCATGGTTTATTTTGTTCCAATAACCTCTCATCTGCCATGATTAAATCGAAGAAGAGGCACCCCTAGTCAACCATTTTTTGACCAATTTCAATTCTTTTTTCCCAACTCTTTCTAGAAACTCCCAAAAGTTGTTAGGGCCTAGAGACAAGGAAAACTAACAGAAAAGAGAAAAAACATATTCTCTAACAGAATGAAGAAGTGAATCCTCTACATGTTAGTTTTAGAATACCGTTAAGGGGAAGGTGGTTTTGGTAACCTCTTTCCCTTTAAAGGATATAAAGAGGAAGAGAGAGGAGGGAAAGAGGGAAAGACACGAGAAAAACATCAAAAAGAAAAGAAAAAAGAGATAACAATCTTTAGGCTTTTAGAATAGAAAGGGAGAGAAATGGAGAAACGAGGTGTCAATGAAGGAAGGAAGAGATTCTTAATCATTTGAAGCTCGAATAGAACCTAGGAATCCAATTGGTAATTATTAAGGAATCAAAAGAAAACTCATTGCTCTTATTTGTTTAGGTAAGTCTTCAACTCTTGATGAGGGGGTGGAGCTCAATGAGTACACCCCTCCCCCTTTTTAATCCATGTCATAGTCGTTATTTGATAGTTTAGTGTTTTGTTTTAGATGTTTTTAAGATTTGATTTTGCTTTGGTTATTTTTAGTCATTTTTATGATCTTTTTATGTATGTTTTTCTTATTATTTAGGTCTGTTTTCTAGTCTATAGCTGCCATAAGTTTATGTATTTATAGCCTGGGATGTGTGTTGGATTAATGTTTTTAACTTGTTAGATTCTAGATGCTTTTGTTGGGGGTTTAAATGACACTGTTACATTGTTTTTTTTTTTCTGTTTTTTTAGTCTATTTAAAGCATGTTCTTTCCTTCTGACCTTTGCTTAAGTCTTGTGCAAGGATAAAGTGTTTAGTTTGGATCCAGATTGCATAAAATGTAGGCTATTGAAACTTAGATTTTTTTGCATTTTTATGATGATTTGTTGTTTATATTAGTTTTTTAATTCAAGTATGTTTGGTTTTGATAATGTGTCTTGTTGGAACAAAAAAAAACATGTTTTAGAGGTCAAAAAAGGTCATTCTAGGTTTAACAGTGTTTTCTGGATTTTCTAGGTAGTTCTAGGTTTATATTCTTCGTGTTCATCTGATGAACATTGTCATGTGTACTAGTTTTGGAGCTCATTTAGATTCAATTCTATTTTCTGCAAGTTCTTATATCATTATTAGTAATTCATCTAGGACTTTTAAGTATCAATAACATGTTTTATTTAATATTGGGACAACAAACTTATACTGTAAAATACTTACCTAGTATTAAAAATACTTGCATTAATCAAAAAATTCCAAAAAAAATAAAAATTTCTTATTAAACAATACCAAAAAATATGTGTTTTATTTTTGTTCATATGGACAAGTCTCTAAAAAATAGATTATATTTGCATATTTTCTTATATAAAAAATCATTAAAAAATAGTTTTTTTTTTACTTTGTATGCATGTTTTTGGATATAACAACTAGATTATTAAAGTCATGATAATTTGATCTATATTTCAAAAATATCAAAAAAATTATTTTCGTTTCTTTCAATATCTAGGATTACAAACTTATACATAAGATGTATTCTTGATTTTAAATAAAAGTGTTTTTATCATTTATTTTATATGTTTTAATTCTTTTTACCAAAAATTTATTTTGTTTAATATCTGAGATTATAAACTTGTACACAAAATGTATTTCCGGTATTAAATAAATAAAACAATTCCATTTATTTATATGTCTTGACTTTAAAATGAATAAGTTTTAACCTAGTAAGATAAAGACATCCTTTCTAAGAACTTTTTTTAAACTTTAGACAAACCTATGGTTAGAAAACATAACAAGACCTTAGTTTATTTCAGACAAATAGCAATGCAACTTACTCTAAATAAGGTGTTTTAAGAGTGATACGTCCTTTCTATTCACAAATTGTCATCTTATCCAAACTAATAGGTTTTTTAGTGATTATAATATTAGATAATGACTCTCATTCTTTTAATTTCATTAATAAAAAAACAAGAATTTCTTTCTTTTTTTTTTCACAAAACTTAATCACCTTAATCTTATTCTAGAAAAATAATCACCGCTATATAGCGACAAAGAACAACATCTTTAACCCCTACACCTAACCCTTAAAGTTGGATGAATATATGACTTGGATATTGTTTACAAGTACACAATTTAAAAAGTGGAAAGTAAAATAGAAAAAACTGTACAGAAATCAGCTAGAGAAATGGGGAAAAATGGAAAGTGAACCAGCATAACTCGAAAAAAAATGTGATATTACAATCTGATTCCTTAGAAACTCTGTTGTTGATAACCAGGTCTGACGCTATGACTAGTTTCATGCGGGGGATTGTTCAAGTTATTAGATGTCTTGTAGAGAATCGTCGGTGAAGCAGTGTCGTGGGTTTCAAGAAGGGAACTCTGCTGCTGACTTTTTGCC
>Ga0307515_10017810_pt1 | contig 12912 bp, 17 predicted proteins | sample 17_EM_MG_FD_194513 | JGI IMG/M metagenome (GOLD analysis project Ga0307515, IMG submission 194513) | Populus trichocarpa ectomycorrhiza microbial communities from riparian zone in the Pacific Northwest, United States - 17_EM | ecosystem: Host-associated > Plants > Roots > Unclassified | place...
AACTTTCTGTCAAAGTGAATTGTAAATTATATGTGATGTGACTTTGTAAGTCTTACTGCCCCACCAAAATTCGCTCTCTGAACTGGCAACCCACCCCATGTCTATGCACCACTACCCACCTTTCTCCTTTACAGGTGATTGAATTCCACAAAATGATGCCTTTCATTATTGAGACACCATAGTTACTTGCATTTTGATCATGCTTAGCAAAGTCTGGGTGGAGATTTGGTATTTCTGGCTGGGCTTTCCTGCTGGCAAAGCCACCATCCCAGCTACTTTTCCTTCTCAAGGTGTACTGAAAATTGCCCACAACTCCAGCTCTGGCTGAGGGGTAAAGATATGCCCTCTTTGATGTTTGACAAAGTGGGTTTTAGCCTTGTTTACTATGAGAGCTGTGCAATGGGTATTGGTATCCCCCCTCTGAGCCTCAACTCTCAGGCACATTGTAGATGGAATTCCTTGTGTGTAATGATATTGGGACTTCAGAGCATGTCCTTAGCACTAAGCTTGAAGGATATTTTAGGGTATTATGGGCAGAGTTGTCCATCTGGGCTGTGCAGTGACATTTTCGAGTTTTTGGGGAGCTGATCTTGAGACATCCCTCCCAACAAAAACAGCACTTTTTATCGGCATCCCATTCCTGTACAGTCCTTAATTTTTGGCAAAATGCTCTCAAGACATAACAAAGTAAATTTATGATGCTCCCAGGCCACCCCACAGAGTTGTGGTTGCATCCCTAGATATTTGCAGGTGGGGAGTTGGTTGCCATTCCCAAACGGGCCGGGAATGCCAAAGTTACGATCCAGGGGATAGCAAAAGGTTGGGGAGCTTCCAGATGTCCTTTACAGTTGGTAGTTCGGAAGGTCCCGGACGCCGGCCTGCACATTAGGCATCCTCCTGCCTGCTCCTGAACCCCACCGTACCTAATCGGTACCTTCGAAATTTACTAGTTTACAACAGGACCTATTAATATTCTGGAGACAGAAACCCAGTTCAACAACTACACAGATAAGATGTTACGAATAGTAAGCTGATGAAGAGTCTATTCTACTAACTAATGAGAAGCTCTGTCATTGTATCCATGAGAGCCTGGAACATAATCGAAGTCCATGGAAGCTCACAATTGCTAATACCAGTGGTGGCGAGTGAAGACTTGTGGACGAGTCTACTACTATGACTCCGTAGCCTTTGGGTCAATATGACAATCCCAGTACAGGTGACTTCCTTACAGGTCATATAGTAATACTTCCCCCTCTTGCTACGCTCTGTGAAGCAAGACAACAAACAAAACATCAAGAAGTGATGTCTCCAGTGCCTCATTAAAACCCTCCTCCAATGGGCTGTGGTAGGCAGGGAAAGAGTGCAGTCCGGAGCCTGATATGGGATGGCCATCCCTGACATAAGAAATTCAAATGCATACAAATTTCGTGAGCAGTGCCTTCTACCATGAACCCATGGCTTTCGTGGACTTATCATGCTTCTGTCTTCCCAATGCTTTCGTGAAGATATCTGCCACATTCGCATGTGTCGATAGGCTGGACTCCTGGAGTAATTGACTATACTTCGTTCGTGGAGATCTCGGCGGTTATGATTGGCAACATCAATATGTTTTGTTCCAGACTTGATGACTCCATCGGGGATATGTGCAAGTATGCCTTCATTATTGCAGAGAATAGGCAGTAGCTTGGTTTCGTCGTTTTCTTCTTTTTCATCGTTTCGATTGTGTTTGATATCTTTGCATCACTGCAATAGCCATCTGCCCTGTCTAGAGGCCTCTGGGCATGCGATATACTCCACTTCCAGTGTCAACATGGCAACTATGTCCTGCTTCCACGACTGCCAAGATATCGTGCCATCCAAGATAAATATGTGGCCTCCCTGAGATTTTCGATCGGCACTGTCGGTAGCACATTCCGAGTCTGTGTACCCAGTGAGTTTGTGGTCGTTTGTATCGCAATGTAATTGGTAGTGTCTCGTGGCCTTGAGATATCGTAGTACTCACCTTGCTGCGGTCAAATGGCTTGTAAAAGGTTTCGGATTGTAACGACGAAGTGCTGCCACTGCAAACGATATATCCGGTCTCGTGGCGAGCACGATACACATGAGAGATCCCTCGATTGCTTGGTATTCTCTTGGATCAGCTCTTCCCTCAGTCTCATTTACAAGATCCAATTTAACCTTGTCGTCGAGTGCAGTTGTAGCATTATAAGCCTTCTCCATATGGAAGGGTTTAACCACTGAATCAATGAACCATCCTTCGCCAAGACTGATCTTGCGATTCTTGTTTCGGTAGATCTCGATTCCGAGGAATTGTCGAGTGCTGCCGAGACTGGTGATCTTGTAAGTTGCAGCGAGAGCTGTCTTGATCTCTTCTGCCTCTTTTGTTGCTTGTGGTGGGTAGGTCAAGAGCACATTGTCAACGTAGAGGAGTAGGAGAATACTGCTCTTGTTTCGTATATAGAGATTTTGATCAGCCTCTGATTTGACAAAATCCAAGGATAGGAGAAAAGCGTTAATACGCCGGTACCAGAGATGTGGCGCCTGCTTAAGGCCTAGAGTGCTTTTTGTAGCCGGACGACTCATACTCCCGAGTCTTCCCCCTCCATCGGCAACAGGGCGAATCGACCATAGACTGCGCTATGCATACACACGCACACGCGCAGCTCATACCAAGCTTCCCGTGGACCCCTGCGCGCCACGCAGCTTCTGGTCATCTATAGTCGATTCATAGAGATGTGCGCGTGGGCCTATGGAACTATATACAGCTGCCGGCCTGAGATGGACCTATACTAGTCTATACTGCCTGCAGTATTCGCTGCTATACCGGTACTGTACACTATCACTGAGAGTCCGCTTGAGAGCCTGCTTGAGAGCCTGCTTAAGAGCCTGCTTAAGAGCCTGCTTGGGAGCCTGCTTAAGAGCCTGCTTGAAAGCCTCTTTGTAAGCCTGCTTGATAGCCTTCTTGAGAGAGCTTTGCATCGGGAGGAGTAGAGTTTTCCACGGGAAGCTTTTGGCCGATGGAAAACTCTGAGTTTGTGGAAGCTTTGGCTAATAGAAGGCTCCAAGTCTGTGGAAGCTTTGATGCTGACGTTGACATAGCCAACCTACTTCTCTAAGTGCTTCTAGTACTGTAATCACCATCACCAACACCATCACCAACACCATCACCATCACTATCATCATCATCACCATCCCCATCGCCATCATCTCCATCAGCGCCAGACCGAATGCACACACATACGCCCACAATTGATGCGGAGCGGGCAGCAGATTCCGCTGGAAAATCCGAGTCGGAGATCTGCTCTCCCCAAGATCCAATTATCTACCTTTCCTGCAGAATCTAGGGCTGCAATTGTCAACACCATGGCCGTGAGGCATTGTGAGATCTCGTCTGGGTGGCCGCGCTGAAGATAAGGTATAGACTAAGATATCGACCTACGTTAAGATTTCGGCCGCCTGCCTCACGCTACCCACCACCTGCCACATGCCACACGCCACCCACCCAACACAGCTCGCCACACACCACCTGCGTCACGCCTCCCGGTGCCTGGCGTCTGCAACTCAACAAGTCTCTGGATCGACCATGCAGGAGCATATTCGGGAGGAGTAGAGTTTTCCAAGGGAAGATTTTGGCCGATGGAAAACTCTGAGTTTGTGGAAGCTTTGGCCAATAGAAGGCTTTAAGTCTGTTAAAGCTTTGACTTTGACGTTGACGTAGCCCACCAACCTACTTGACTAAGTGCTCTTGGTACCATCACCGTCACCACCACCATCACCATCACCATCACCATCACCTTCACCATTATGGCCATCACCATCATGACCATCAGCCCCATACCGAATGCGCACACATACACCCACAATCGACGGGAAACTGGCTGCAGATTCCGCTGAGAATACTGAGTCAGAGATCTGCTCTCCCCGAGATTCAATTGTCTACCTCTCCTGCAGAATCTAGGGCTGCAATTGTCAACACCATGACCTTGAGGCATCGTGAGATCTTGTCATGGTGGCCGCGCTAAAGATAAGGTTCAGACTACCATATCAACCGACTCATGATTTCGGCCACCATACACCGCCTGCCACCTGCCACATGCCACACGCCACATGCCGCCCGCCACCCGCCAAACACTGCCCGCCATGCGCCACCAGCCTCACGCCTCCCGGTGCCTGGTATCTGCAACTCAGCAAGTCTCTGGATCATGCATGCAGGAGCATACATGGGAGCATATAGTCAAGTGAGATTCCCTCTTGCGAGTGTACTTGGGAGCGTAGAGCCAAGTAGGCTGGGAGTGTGCCATCGAGTGCAATTGGGTGTGTACTTGAGAACGTACTTGGGAGTGTACTTGAGAGCGTGCTCGGGAGTGTGCTTGAGAGTGTGTTGAGAGCTTACTTGGGAGCGGTCATTCACGTAGGCTGGGAGTGTACCATCGAGTGCAATTTGGAGCGTGCTGGAGAGCATGCCCGGGAGTGAACTTGAGAGCGTACTCGCAGTGTACTTGGCACGTCTTGAGAGCTTACTTCGGAGCGTACAGTCAAGCAGGCTGGGAGTGTGCCATCGTGTGCAATTGGGAGGGTCCTTGAGAGCATGCCCGGGAGTGTACTTGGGAGCATACTCGGAGTGTACTTGGGAGCATCTTGAGAGCTTACTTGAGTGTGTAAGTCAAGCAGGCTGGGAGTGTGCCATCGAGAGCAATTGGGAGCGTATAGTTAGGCAGGCTGGTGCAATTGAGTGCAATCAGGTGTGTACTTCAGAGCGTACTTGGGAGCATGCAATGAAGTGCATCTGGCAGCTTGCTTTCAAGTTTGCTGTATGCAGCGTGATGTATAGTATGTGCAGCGCGATGTATGGTATACAGCACACAAAATCGCATGCGTATCATAGTAATCAAGTCAACACGTAGGTCCATAGGACCTCATAGTCCCACGCGTCAAATATGCTATGAATTACCGTCCCAAAAACAGCTTCTCTATGAGTTACACGTTGCGTAAGGTCATTTTTCCCGGTGTCGGGGCGGTCGTCCATAAGACCCTCGAGGTGGGGCCAGCCCTCTGGTAGCTCCATGAGCAGGGCATCGTCGTCGACGTCAGGGTTAAGGAATGCAGTGACCACGTCAAGATAATCGATGTTCCAGTTGTTTCGCGCGGCGATGCTTATTAGCAGTCGAAACGTAGTGAGTTGGCCAACCGGTGCATATGTTTCTCCATAGTTCATTTGTTCATATCCTTTGATTACTAGCCTGGCTTTGTACTGCGTTGAGCCGTCAGGATTTCGTGTAGTTTTGAAAACCCATTTCGATCTGATTGGCCTTGCTCCGAAATCGTTTCGAAGTTCTTGTAAGTTGACTGGTGAGAAGGTCTCGTTTCGTATGATAGAGTTGCTATCATCCATGATCGCGGCTTCCTATTGTTTCGTGAGTGGGCTAAGCATCGCTTCCTCGTATGAGCGCAGATCGCCATCAATTGTAGTCGAGGCTAGTGCATTATGTATTAGTTCAGAGACGTTTACCTGCGCTCTGCTTCTTTTGACTCTGTCTGTCAGTACTGGGGCTATGTTTGATCATTTAGTAGTAGCCGCGATAGATCGTCGTAAATGTCTTTGTGTGATGACATCGTCTCTTGATGGGGCTTGATGAGATCCGAGAGTTGGACAATGACTGCTGTGTCCTTTGTCTGTGTGTATGTGGGCGTCCTCGTCAGGAGCCATGTGTGTGTGAGTGTGGCCATTTTTCACACCTGAAGCATGTGGACTTCGATCTCCATGCCCATTTGTACTGTGCCCAGTTCATGGAGGATCGGAATTTGCTCCGGCTGTGGCGGGATTCCCTGCGACTGTCAGGTGGGCAACATCAGTACGGCCGTGAGACATGCTTTCACCCGTTCCACTCGTATCCTGAGTGTGGCCGTGAGCCATGCTCTCATGCGTTCCACTGGTATCTCTACCCTCAAGATGTGATTCGTCCTGCAGTAGACCGAATATGTCGATTTCGGTCGTCTCTTCTCACTCACCATTGTGTACACCCTGCTTGCGTTCTAGTCATTGCGGGCACAGTGTGTAGGGATTCCTTTCATCATCAAATATAACATCCGATTGAGCCATTACCGTTTTATGCTCTGGGTCCCAGATTCTCCATAACGTGGTGGAGTCATGAACGTAGCCAACCATCATGCAGGCTGTAGACTGCTCTCCCAGCTTCCGTTCGGTACTCTGCATTTCCGGGATCATTCTGCTAGCGTAGCATCAGAATCCGCATTGATGGTGGAGCGGAGCCTTATAATCGATTCTCTCGTGTGTCGGCTTATCGTGATGTGTGTCCAATCCAGGCTTGCCATAGGAATGCAGCATCTCGTATGGCATATCGTATGGGGCCTTGAAGACATCGCGATCATCTCTTCTTGTGAGCCCCTTCTTGGGCATGCGCTGATGGAGATATACAGCTGTCTTCACTGCTTCCCCCCAAAACTCGAGTGGTGCCTGAGATTCCAGTATCATTGATCTTGCCCTTTCTGTGATTGTGCAAATGATTCTCTCCGCAACTCCATTGTTATGATGGGCGGATGGAGGACAGAACTCAAGTGCTGTGCCACGTGCTGCCAGTAGCCCTGGGAAGAGCTTATTGTCATAATCTCCACTGCCATTATCGCATGGAGAACGTTTGATACTGTAGCCCCTTGCGTCGACCTTAACTTCATAGTGTTAATACGCTGCAATGCAGGTCTCCTTCTTCTTGTCAGGGTGTAAGTAAACCGTCGTCCATCGTGTGTAGTCATTGACCAAGAGAATGTAGGGTAGATGACCTGTCTTAGTCGGTACAGGGAACGGACCACAGGTGTCAGAGTGAACGAGTTCGAATGGCTTAGTAACGCTTTTGACTTCAGTTCGAATAAACTTTTGCTTGTTCTTGGCTTGTAAGCAAACATCACACATTTCGGTGGCTTTGTCGAGGTCGTTAAGTCCGTCAAATAGAGATCGCACCGCCACATCATGGAGATGGACTAATCCTCGGTGCCACAGTCTTGCAGTGATCGTGGATGCTGGAGTGGGATTCCAATTCGTCTGCGATCTTGTCTTACCCTCCTTACGAGAGGAGGTTGTGGCTTTTGACTGGAGGGCCACCTGAGCATCGGTTGATATGGCTTCGGAGGTAAGAGCATGTGGTGATCGGAGAATGTAGAGATCTCCAATGCGGTTCACGGTAATAGAAGGGGTCGATTTTTTATTGGCTTATATGAATCAATTCCCATGTTGAAAGGTTGTTGGGTATCCTGCATGTTCGAGTTGGCTAATTGATAGCAATAATAAATGAAAGGTCGGAGTATAGACAGCATCCAATTGCAACTCTCGCGTGATATTGGCCAGTCTGTGATATTGGGCAGTTCCCGTCGAATTGTCTCCAAGTTTTATAGTGATCAGGGAAGGCAATCTTTTGTATGAAATGAAGAGGCTTCTATTGTTGCACATGTTGTGAGTAGCTCCTGAGTCTACCACCCACGTTGGAGATGTAGAAGTCGATGATGTATGTGCGCCATGCGTGGTGTTTGATAGTCCACATAGATCTCGATCACCAGCCGTCATTACATGCTGCATCAGTGCCATGTTTGATTCTGCCATCAAGTGTTTAGGGCTTCGTTTGTTGACCTTTCTTTGGGCCTCAATACCGTGTTGGCGGCTTTGGCATTCGGCTCTCGTATGGCCATGATTTCAGCAGTGGAAGCAGAGCACTTCCTCGCTCTTATTCCAGTTAAAGCCGCCACTTCGGCTTTTGAGTCATTTGAGAATGCCACAGGGGGCGGTAATGTGATTGTTCATTTTGCAGTGATTGCAGCCGTATTCTTCATCGTGGTCTTTGTTTCCTCCGAGGTCTCTGCGGAAATTTCCCCCTCCATGCCATCGTTCATTTCCTCTTCCTCTGCACTTGCCATGTCCACCGTGGTGACTGTAGAGAACGGATCCAGTTGACTCGTCTCCGATCTCCTGGGTGAGCTCGGTTCAATTCGCGTCCTCTTGTGGACGGTCCATAACCTGTTGAGCCGTTGCAACTGGAATTTGTTGCTCGAGTATTATGATGGACGTTTCGAATTCCTTTGGCAGAGTGTAACAGCGGCACGTGACCCAGGCTGGGTAACGGCGGACAATATAGTCGGCTCGCCACGAGCCTTAGATCTCTAGCGATAATCTTACCTATACATCTACATCTACTATCACTCGTATCCACGTTTGCAACAGTGTTCGTATAATTGCCATACGTATACCTATGAGGCCGGACGCAGGCATACGTGCCCTTACACTATTATCGCTTTTTCAGTAAAAGGATACATTTTGCTCACGGGATTACGAGTTGACGAGTTTTAACCCCTTTTTCCCACACGCGACACCATGGAGTCAACAATTCAGAATACCGCCCTTCAAACGAGATATCGAAGTGTCATTACTGCGACGCACGAAGCATTGACCATTCCATTGTTCAATTGAGCCCCTGATGGCAGCGGAGTGAGATCACAGACCAATTGGCGCACAAGGCGGGTCACCGGCAATGAAGACGATCATTATCACAAGTATAGGACACCACCCAGCCAATGCCAAAATCGCCTACGATCAATCGAGATGAGTTCAAGTCGACATCAATTACTTGCAATGGCTACGATTGACCGCCGGTCACCGGAGATGTCGCGCCTGCACCCCTGAACCTGTCAATTCACGGCGGGAACCTGGAGTGCTCAGAGACGAACTGGCCCTCAAGGCGCGTCGCTGACATTTAAGGCAATGATCATGAGTACAAGACCATTCCTACTGGGCAATTGAGCGCGATCACCAGTACAAGCACCTACAATCGACGGAGTAACCTTACCCCTGAATGCAGCCATACCATGAATCAAGGGCGAAGTCAGAGACGTTTTACGAGTCAGTGCAGTCACGACCACAATCCATCTATTTGAGCGAAGTGCACCTATCCCAGTTTGCGTGTACACCTACAGCTCTAGCAACCTTGCAGAAGAATTGTACATATACCTACGGATACACTACTTGAGCGATGAATATGTACGGAGGAGGATCTTTCCGCGAATCAGGTACCCCTACCACCCCAAACGTCTGCACGTCCGAAATACCCTTCCGCAGAAGACCCTGTACAATTGAAGCCCTATTGCTGCCACGAACATCTGCACAACCGAAGTGCACTTACGGAGAGGACACCCTACAATTGAAGGACATTGAGGATGAGAAACTTTCCCTCAATTGAAGCGAACTTATAGCGGCAACACAGTGCACAGAGTGAAGTGCGTTTACGGTTACAGACCGACACAATTCCGCAGACCGACTATGACGACTACAACGAATACACTGACTACGATGATGTCAGAGCACAAGCATTATGGACAATCGAAGCGGCAATGGTCAAATCGAGCGCCAACGATCCTTTGTCACTCAGCAACTAAGAAACTATTGGCAGTGCCGGCACTCATGGCGACTGTGGACGAAAATCAAATGGCGAGATGCAACGTGTACGGGCTCTTATCGACTGCGGCGCAACGAACCTCTTTATGACACCAAGGCTTCTCAAGCGACTCGGGATATCAGGCGGCACACATCATCACCCTCGCCATGACCGAAGGTGTCATGGAACATGCACAGGAGTGCCGGAAGACGCGGATGACAGTCCAGTGCGTGGACTATCTCGCACTGGTAGACATATCAGACTTGCTAGTCGTGCCAATGGGGGCGTATGAGTTAGTACTTGGGTTACCATGGTTTCCCGAACAAAGTCCTGACATAGACTGGGCTCGATTCACTCCCTGCGATCACCGAGTGCAAGTGGAGCAGAGGAATGACACCGATGACTACGGCAGTGGCATCGAAGGTCGCGCAAGCCGCCAATGACTAGCTTCTGGGGCGCGGTCCGGGTATACAGACATTTGGAGCAACCGCATTCGACGATCTTCTAAGTAGCATTGAAGTAGTCATAAATAGTGTTAGCAACTGGTCCGGGTATCCCGCCAGCGGTCCGGGTTTGGACCGCAAACACGGGTGGGTTCGGTTCTAGAACCGTCCAAAAACCAGACCCGCTGACTCTGGTTGGGCTAAACCCGGACCCGCACCCGTCAACCCGGGAGACTCGCCGGGTTTGGCTAGACCAGTCATTTTCAAACTCGGGTTCTGCGTTTCGGGTTCCATATTGATGGTCGCATTCAGATATGCTACTGTTAATCGTAAAATATTGACATTGGTACGGCATGGTTCATTTTCGATGTATTTGTCGCCTTGATGTGCAAAACAAACTTACTCACGCGCCCAACCACATAATGAAAATGAGCGTCAACAGAGCGTCAACAGAGCGTCAACAGAGCGTCAACAATATTTGGTCTTGCAATCTGTTTTGCATATAAAGGCGGCCACTAATTCCTTTATGACTAAATATAACATATCAGAGGTGTAATTTCCCAGGACGCATGATGAAAAATCGTTGACGCTCTGTTGACGCTCATTTTCATGATGGGGCAGGGAGGGTATTGCAATCTTTTTGCCTATAAAGGCGGCCAAAAATACCTCTATGACTGACTACAACCTACCGGAGGTGTCATTTCCCAGGACGCATGACCAAAAATCGTTGACACTGCGTTGACGCTCATTTTCATGATGGGGCAGGGAGGGTACTGCAATCTGTTTTGCCTATAAAGGTAGCCAATAATTCCTTTAAAACTGACTACAACCTATCGGAGGGGTGAGATCCCAGGACGCAGGACCAAAAATTGTTGACGCTCCGTTGACGCTCATCCTCATGATGGGGCAGGGAGGGTATTGCAATCTGTTTTGCCTATAAAGGCAGCCAATAATTAGTTTATGACTAACTACAACCTATCGGAGGCGTGATTTCGCAGGACACATGACCAAAAATCGTTGACACTCCGTTGACGCTCATTTTCGTGATGGGGAAGGGACGGTATTGCAATCTGTTTTGCCGATAAAGGCAGCCAAAATAACCTCTATGACTGACTACAACCTACCGGAGGTGTGATTTCCCAGGACCCATGACCAACAATTGTTGACGCTCCGTCGACCCTGATTTTCATGATGGGGCAGGGAAGGTACTGCAATCTGTTTTGCCTATAAAGGCAGCCAATACTTACTTTATGACTGACTAGAACTTATCGGAGGTGTGATTTCACAGGACGCATGACCAAAAATCGTTGATGCTCCGTTGACGCTCATTTTCATATTGGGGCAGGGAGGGTATTGCAATCTGTTTGGCCTATAAAGGCCGCCAAAAATTCCTCTATGACTGACTACAACGTATCGGAGGTGTGATTTCCCAGGACGCATGACCAAAAATCGTTGACGCTCCGTTGACCCTCATTTTGCCATGGCTGTATCCGCATTATGCAATCATTTAATTTGGCACACTCCATCATTCACATTGCTTTGGCTGCCTTTCTGGCGGTTTTATTGACTTTCTTCTTGATCACTCCGTTCAACTTTAATAATACATAGATATATTTATTAATAATCTCCAAAATCCCGTGTCTTTCGGTCAATGCTCGTCATCAGTTTCAGGATCGCTCAATCCGCTGCTCTTGTCTTCAAAATGATTGTTAGCTGCATTACCACCCCACAGATAGTGTACTAACCTTCATCAGTCAGCATATCTGGATAAAAATCGGTATTGTGCTCGGTTTCCTCATCATCAAAAAATTCCGCACAGGGAAGAGCTGTATGCGAATACGTATATCCGGCGGGCGAAATTGACCATTGAAGAAGGTTGAGCTTCAGAAGTGTTACCGGTTGGGGCGGGTGGCGTGCCGGGGAGTGGCGGAGTCGACTCTGGAGTCCGCTGTCTGCGTCGGTCGGGTGGAGGTGTACCTGTTCCTTTGCCTCTCCAGCGTGTCTGCAGATTCTTTGCAGTGCCATTTCGACATGGAAGGCAGCTGGACGTTTGGTTTTGAAGAAGCATTGCCGGGTGTCTTTGTATCGCAGCCTTCACCTCTTTGTGCCCAGGAAACTCAACACCCCGCTTCTTCTCTTCTCGGACCTCGGCGCGTGGTTTCTTAATGAGATATTTCGTTCCCTCGAGTGCGGTGCGCAAAGAGCCTTTTTTGGCCATTTTGGCCATATTCAAGGCCAGGCGCATGTCGGACTGTTCCAGCTGTACCCGACCTCTTTGCCTTGCCATAGTTGCAGACATGTTGAAAACCTACAAGACATTAGTTGCTGCTTCTAACAATGAAATTAGGCTGTTACCTCTACCATATATGCTTCCGTAGCCTCCTCTAAGGTGATTAATGCCTGCTTCGTCCTCTCACGGGGATGCTTATCAGCAAATTCATCTGCGTAAATCCCAGAGCTGAGAACATCATCATGTTCAATTTCGGGGACTCTGTGGACAGATGCCTTTGTCGACCATGGAGGTTTCCCGTTGCAGGCAGCGATAAATTCATTACGTAGCTCTCTACGGACACCCGCTGTACGTTATACAGTTTACTGACCGCCCTTTGCCTCGATATGGATATACTGACATCCCACTGCATGCTGCATCTTATTTTTCCTGCTTCCAGTCTTGCGGACAATTTTTAAATGTGCATCCTGGGTCATATGTTTGGTGGCTGCATTGGCAGCATCGCGGTGAACAAACTTGTGTCTGCACTCTGGTTGTGTGCCAAGTATATCCATAATTGATGTAGCGCCCTCCAATCGGCTGGTATTCGATCGGCTCTCACCTGGCGTTGGTGGTTGTGTATCCATGATGTGCTGGTGTGGAATAGGACAGGAAGATGATAACGAGAGGAAGTGGGAAGCCCTGAGGACTATATAGTTAGTTTCTAGTCAGAATGGAATAAGTAGCAGCCAACATGATCGTTATGCTCAAGATGAATCCTGCTGAGTATGGCTGCAAGTTGCAGGGGTTTCCCACCGCCCCGCAA
>Ga0307515_10017812_pt1 | contig 12912 bp, 12 predicted proteins | sample 17_EM_MG_FD_194513 | JGI IMG/M metagenome (GOLD analysis project Ga0307515, IMG submission 194513) | Populus trichocarpa ectomycorrhiza microbial communities from riparian zone in the Pacific Northwest, United States - 17_EM | ecosystem: Host-associated > Plants > Roots > Unclassified | place...
GGCGCCGACACCAAGTCCAAGTCCTACCGCTTCTTCTTGCGGTTTTCGAACGGATTTTCCGACGCCCTCAAGTGAATACGGATCGGCACACCCGGCATCTCGAAATCGGCGCGCAGGCCGTTTGTCAGATAGCGGATATAGCTTTCCGGGACCGATTCCGGCCGCGTGCACGAGATCATGAAGCCCGGTGGGCGGGCCTTGACTTGCGTCATGTATTTCAGCTTCAGGCGGCGGCCGGAAACGGCCGGCGGCGGATGCTGGATCTGCTGCGATTCCAGCCATTTGTTGAGCTTGGCGGTGGAAATGCGGCGGTTCCAGGTCTTGTCCGTGTCGATGATCGACTGCATCAGCTTGTCGAGACCGTAGCCGGTCTGGCCGGAAATCGGCACCGCGCGGATGCCCCGCACCTGCGGCAGAAGACGTTCGGTTTTCTCGCGCAGATCGGCCAGCAGCGCCTGGGTGTCCTCGACCAGATCCCACTTGTTGAAGGCAAGGATGGCGGCGCGGCCTTCGCGGGCGACGAGATCGACCAGTTGCAGGTCCTGCTTCTCGAATGGAATGGTCGCGTCGAAGACGATTACGACAGATTCGGCAAACCGGATGGAGCGCAGGCTGTCGGCAACGGAGAGCTTTTCGAGCTTTTCCTGCACGCGCGCCTTCTTGCGCATGCCGGCGGTGTCGAACATCTTGATGGTGCGGCCGCGCCAGTCCCATTCCACCGAAATGCTGTCGCGGGTAATGCCAGCCTCCGGACCGGTTAGAAGGCGGTCTTCGCCGAGGAAACGGTTGATCAGCGTCGATTTACCGGCGTTCGGACGGCCGATGATGGCGACGCGCAAAGGCTTGGTGTCGTCATATTCCGGCTCGAAATTCTCGTCGACGTCGTCGCCTTCGTCCCGCAGATCGACATTGGTCTCGGGTTCGTCGATCTCCGGCGGAAAAGCCCGGTCCTCGCCGATCGCGGCGACGATGGCATCGCGCAGGTCGATCATGCCCTGACCGTGTTCGGCAGAGATCGCAACCGGCTCGCCGAGCCCCAGCGTGAAGGCATCATAATAGCCGCCGTCGGAGCCCTTGGCTTCGGACTTGTTGGCGACCAGCACCACCGGCTTGCCGCGACGGCGCAGCATTTCGCCCAGCGTCTCGTCGGCGGGAGTCAGCCCGTATTTGGCATCGACGACGAACAGCGTCAGGTCGGCCTCGTCGATCGCCGCTTCCGTCTGTAGCCACATCCGGCCCTGCAGCGTTTCCGGTCCGGACTGTTCAAGACCGGCGGTATCGATGATGGTGAAGCGCAGATCGACGAGCTTGGCGTCGCCCGGACGGCGGTCGCGGGTCACACCCGGCGTATCGTCGACAAGCGCCAGCTTCTTGCCAACCAGACGGTTGAAAAGCGTCGACTTTCCGACATTGGGGCGCCCTACGATGGCGACGGTGAAGTTCATCGAATAATCCTGTCTTCAGAGCATCCGAAAACCGGCATGCTCCAATTTGTTTTCTTGGGCGTCCGTTCAGGACGCCTTGCCGCTCGCGGTAATCAGATCGAGCAGCATCTGGGCGCGGTTTGCCAGATTGCGCGGGGTCTCGGAATCGTCAGCGATCTGCTGGAACCAGGTCTTGGCTTTCGCCATGTCGCCGGCTTTGTAGGCGGCGAGCCCCAGCGCCTCGCGCGCCGAATGCCGCAGTCCATTGGCGGGAACGGCAAGCTGTTCGGCCTCGGCCGAAACCTGCTCATAGGTGCCGGTATCGACCAGCAGATAGGCGGCGCGCATCCGGGCAGCATCGCGCATCGCCTGCGGCAGGCTGGCATCCTTGGCGATATCAGAAAAGACCTGAACGGCAGCCGCCGTGTCGCCCTTCTGTGCCTGCAGGGTTGCAGCCCGCATCTTTGCCAGAACCGGATAGGCGCCGTAGCCATCCTTTTCCAGCGTGTTCAGCGCTGCGAGCGCCTCGTCGGTCTTGTTTTCCTTCGACAGCGTCAAGGCGGCGAGAAACTGGTCGCCCGACTGCGAGGCCGAAGTTTCATGCCAGTATTCGTAGCCCACCTTGCCGATGGTGCCGATCACGATGAGAATGGCGATCCCGATGATGATGCTGCCGAACCGCGTCCAGACGGCTTTCACCTGTTCTGAGCGCAGTTCTTCGTTGACTTCGCGGATAAAGCTGTCGTCCTGGTTCGCCATTCCTAAGTTCCGGTTTCCCGGCCTTCCCTGCAAAGATGAATGTAAAGATTTGCGCGCTTCTACCGTATTTTGAGGCCGTTGTAAGGGGGCAGCGCGATTTAGCCGCTATTCGCCCCGATTAGCCCATGACTATCGGCGCAACACCGATCAGCCATTCATGCAATTTCCAGATAAAGAGCAGATAGGCGGCAACACCGATGAGGATTGCAAACAGGTCGTATCGCGCCGACCGGAACACAGGCAACACCAGTTCTCCGGCCCGCTGCCGCCGCTTCATAGAGATGCGCATGATCACCGCCCAGGCGAGGAACGAGCCGAACAACAGCACCGAAGACGTCTCGCCATTGGCAAGCAGATGCGCGAGCGCCCAGATCTTGATCGACAGGATCTGCGGGTGCTTGAGCGCGACCGCGATGCGGCCAGCCGGCAGGAAACCGGCGGCTAGACAGATGAAGGCCAGCAACATCAACAGCAACGAGATATGCTTCAAAAAGACCGGCGGATTGTAAAGCATGCCGGTCACGGCCCTCGCCTCGCCGAAACCGTAGACGATCAGACAGAGGCCGATCAGGCTGATCAAGGTGTAGATGCCCATCCAGGCGTTCTTGCCGTTGCGCTCGATGACCGAAGCACGCAAACCCGGCGCCACGACGCGCAGCAGATGCATGCCCAGAAAGACGACGATCCCCAGAACCAGCAATGCCATGATATCCACCCGTCTTGTTTGAGATTTCTACCCCATCGCATAGCCGGATCGCGCCCAAGTTTAAAGAGCGATCAAAGGATTGCCGCATTCTTGGGCCAGGGACATCAATTCCGCATTCGCCGTCCAAGGTTTCCGCATGTCCAGATTTGCCGCCGTTCCCGGCCTTGCTCTCGCATTGGCACTCGTCCCCGCGCTCGCCCATGCCGTTGAGCCGCCGGCACCGGAGGAGCGCAAACAGCTCGTCATCATTTCCTTCGACGGCGCCCATGACAACAGGCTCTGGGAAAAGAGCCTGGCGATGGGCAAGCGGACGGGCGCGCATTTCACCTATTTCCTTTCCTGCACCTTCCTGATGACGAGAACAGAGGGCGGCAAGAGCTATCAGGCGCCGGGCCAGAAGGCCGGACGCTCCAATGTCGGCTTTGCCCAGAGCCGCGAGGAGATCCAGGCCCGCGTCCGCCATATCTGGCAGGCGCATCTGGATGGCCATGACATCGGCAGCCACGCCTGCGGCCATTTCGACGGCAAGGGCTGGAGTGAGAAGGACTGGAAGCAGGAACTCTCCTCGTTTCACGCGGCGCTCGCAAACGCCTGGAAGGCTGGCGGCATCGACAATGAAGAGCCGCAAGGCTGGGCCGATTTCACCGCCAAGGACATCAAGGGGTTTCGCGCACCCTACCTGTCGCTGAGCGACGGATTGCTGCCGGCCTTGAAACAGGACGGCTTCACCTATGATGCAAGCCTCGTCACCAAGGGACCCGGTTGGCCATCAAACGCGGACGGAATGCCGCGCTTCGGCCTGCCGCTGATCCCGGAAGGGCCGCAGCAGCGCCGGGTGATCGGCATGGACTACAATCTCTTCATCCGCCACTCGATGGGCGTGGAAAACAGAAAAGACAGCGCCGCCTTCGAAGAGCGTGCGTTCGAAGCCTACCGGAACGCCTTCGAGGCGCAATATCAGGGCGAGCGCATCCCGCTGCAGCTCGGCTTCCATTTTGTCGAAATGAACGGCGGCGCCTATTGGCGGGCGCTCGACCGGTTCCTGACGGAAACCTGCGGCAAACCGGATGTCGCCTGCGTCAGCTATGCCGAGGCTCTGCCGCTGATCGCCAAACAGAAAAAGGCGGATCGCTCCGCCTTTTGAAGGTTATCGTCATAACGTCAGCGTTTACGGCTTGTCGGCTGAGAGCTCGCCATCATGTTCTTCGTTGGCAAGATACCGCTGATCAATGGCTGGCAACGGCTCGTCATCGATGGCAGCTTCGAATGCTTTCAGGCGCTTATGGATCGACAGAAGCTCGATGATCGTCGTCCAGGAATTGACAAGATATTGGAACGAGTTGCTGACCTGTCCAAACGCCGTCGAAATCTGCTGGTAGATACCATAAGTGATCTTACCGGCGACGATGGTCGGGACCAGCATGAACAATACGAACAGGGCGTCGGCCTGCAGGTAGAAGTAGCGGGCAACGTTAAAATAGAGATAGTGAAAATACATGCGGAAATAGTTACGCCGCACGTTGTTGAAAAGCTCGGCTACCGTCAGCGGCTGGGCGCGATCCGCATGATCTTCGCCGTAGACGAGCTCCTTCCTGTAAGCAGCTTCCACACGCTGGTTGCGGAAATTCAATCCCGGCAGTTTGATGCCCGCAATTGCCAGCAGCCCGGTCCCGAAAGCTGACCAGAACAACGCCAGCCAGAACAATGTATGCGGAATTTCGCCCACAATCGGAAGCTCAGTGACGTAGCTCGACAATGCGAATAGAATTGGAAGGAAGACAACCAGCGTCATGATCGAATTGATCAGGCTGATTCCCAACCCTTCGAGAATATTGGCAAACCGCATCGTATCTTCCTGTACACGCTGCGAGGCGCCTTCGATATGGCGGAGCTTTTCCCACTTCGACATGTAGAAGTCGTTCATCGCCGTGCGCCAGCGGAAAATGTAATGGCTGGTAAAGAAGTCCGTCATGATCGAGACGAACATGCTGAGAAAGGCAATCTGAACGAAGATGATTTGAAGGTTGTAAAAATCCCAAACAGTGATGCCAGGCTGCTTCGAAAGCGCGTTCTGAAGCAGATCACCCATAGGCCGGCGAAAATTGTTGATGACGACCGAAATCTGCACACTGAAATAGGTCACGAAAACGATCAGCGCAGACCCCCAGAGCGACCAGAGCTTCCAAGGATGATCCTTCGCCCTGATCTGCCAAAAGCCGCAAAACAGCGCCGTGCAAAGTAAGAAGTAGGCGTAGAACCAGAGATTGTCCGACAACAGGAAGAAGCTTAGGTCGATCGGCTCCTTGCCCTCGGCGGGCGGCAGAAAGCCCAACGACAGCCCGAAAGGCGCGGCCACGAAATACCATACCAAAATGGCGAGAAGAGACCAGACTGCGAGCGAAGAGAAAAGCAGCTTGGGCTGCGGGAAGAATGAATGGAACAAGAGGCAACACTCGCGTTTCTTGAGGAGGGTGAACACCCTGCTTCGATGCGCCGAAACTAGGGCAAAACCCCTCACCTGCCAATCACGTCAAGCTAATGTTACCGTTATTTAATCGCGAGGCCGATCAGGTGCCCGTGGCGGCCACGATCCGGCGCAACTCCACCCCAATCAGCGCCGCGCAGAAAAGCAGCACCCCGGCCGCCACAAGCGTCGGTGCGGTGAAACTGCCGCTGCCTTCGGCCAGCCAGCCGGCAACCAGCGGACCGATGATCTGGCCGACGCCGAAGGCGGCGGTCATGAAGGCGAGCGCCTTGCGCGGGCTTTGCGGCGAAAGCGCCCGGCCGATCTGCAGGCCGTAGGCGGTGACCATGATAAAGGTCAGCCCGAGCATAAGGCCACCGATGAGCGGCGCGTAGGGCGACGGCAGGGCGACAACGAGGACCAGGCCGACCGCCTCGACCAGCAGGCCCGCCAGATAGACACCGACGATGCCCAGGCGCGGCACCGCGCGGCGCCAGATATGAACCGACACGGCGGCGCTGAGCCCGGTGATCAGCCAGGCGAGAAATTCGACCGTGTGATCGGTCGCCCCTTGCCGCGCCATGGCGACGAGGAAAGTCGCGGTGATGACGTAGCCGAAGCCGAACAGGCCATAGGTGAGCGTGATAACCACCAGCGGCCGGGTCCAGACCAGCGGTTTTTCCCTTTCGGCGCTTTTTCCCGCTGCCGGGCCTGACGGCAGGAGGGCCGAAACGACGATCGTGCCAAGGCAAGCGATGATGGCGCCGCCGAACCAGGCAGCCTGCCAGTCCGCAAAGCCACCGAAACCGCCGACGGGCAGAAGGAAGACCATCAGCGACGACACCGCGATACCGATGCCCACACCGCCGAAATGGACAGATTGAACATGCGGATTGCCGGCGGCGAGCCCCCTGCTCAGCACGATTGCCGAGGTGAAGATCATCGCGAAAGCACTGGCGACACCGGCCAGAAAGCGGGTGATGGAAAACAGGAGCAACGACGATGTCAGCCCCATGGCAAAAAGCAAAACCGCGGTCGCAACCAGGGCCGACAGGCTGATCAGCCGCTCCCGCCCCGCCGCCCAGCCATAGCCCGCAGCAACGGCACCAACGAGGTAGCCGATGAAATTGGCCGAGGCGATCAGCCCGGCATCGGCCGGCGTCATGCCGAGGTCGGCCATCATGCCGGGCAGGATCGGCGTATAGGAAAACCGGCCGAAGCCCATGGCAACAGCCATGGCGATGGCACCTGCGAAGGCGGTGGGAGCAAGGCTCTGGTTCAAGGGGCGGTCCAGCGTGGTCATCCCCTATCTATCGCAACGCAACATGGCGACGACAAACGACAAAATTTGATGGTGCCGTTCAGCGGCGCGAATGCAAGAGTGCCCTCACTGAGGAGTGATCAGCCCGGCAGCGTAATGACCAGCGGCCCGTTGCGGGTGACCACGACCGTATGCTCGTATTGAACGGTCGGTGCGCGCGGTTCGCTGTAAAGCGTCCATGCATCATCGCCGCCCTCGGCCCATTGGGCGCCCAGCGACAGGAATGGCTCGACGGTGAAGACCATGCCGTCGGTCATACGCCGCTTTTCATGTTTGTCCGGCCAGGTGGCGATTTCCGTCGGCTCCTCGTGCAGTGAACGGCCGACGCCGTGGCTGGCAAGGTTTGTGACCAGCGTATAGCGGTTCTTCCTGGCAAAACTGCCGATGGCATTGCCGATCGCAGCCAGCGGCTTGCCTGCCTTCACCTCGTTCAGGCCCACCCACATGGCCCGCTTGCCGTCGCGGCAGAGACGCTCGATCTGCGGCTTTACCGGGGGAACGGCGAAGGACGCGCCAGTATCGGCAAACAGGCCGTTCTTTTCGGCCGAAACATCGATGTTGACGAGATCGCCGGCCTTGATGATACGCGTGCCCGGAATGCCGTGAGCAACTTCCTCGTTGACGCTGATGCAGGTGGCGCCTGGAAAATTATAGGAAAGCTCCGGTGCGGAACGGGCACCAGCATCTTCCAGAACCTTGCGGCCGATCGCGTCGAGTTCGGCCGTCGTCATGCCGGGCTCAAGCGCCGTTGCCATCACCTGTATCGCGTTGGCGCAGATCCGGCCGATTTCCTTCAGCCGCTCCAGGTCTTCGTCATTGTTGAGTGTCATCGTCTCTCGCTTTCGGCTGTTTATGTAACGCGCCGAAAGCGGTCGATCCAGACATGACAAGCAGGAAAATCGGCGAAATCAGGCCGTTTCCGCCAGTTTCTTCTCTTCCGCCAGTGCCGCGCGCACCAGCGGCGCCACCTTGGTGCCGTAGAGTTCGATGCCGCGCATGATCTGGTCATGCGGCATCAGGCCGATCGCCATCTGCAGCAGGAACCGGTCATTCTTGAAGATCTTCTGGTGCCGGACGATCTTTTCCGCCACCGTATCGGGGTCACCGAGGAAGAGATTGCCGTTCGGTCCGATCGACTGGTTGAAATGCGCCCGGCTGGTCGGCCCCCAGCCGCGCTCGCGGCCGATGCGGTTCATCACCTCGGCCTGCGGACCGTAGAACTGGTCGCCGGCCTTGTCGTTCGTATCGGCGATGAAGCCATGCACATTGATACTGGTCTTCAGCTTCGAGGCATCCTGTCCGGCGCGGCGCGCGGCCTCGCGGTAGAGATCGAACAGCGGCGCATAGCGCGCCGGCTCGCCGCCGATGATCGCCAGCGCCACCGGCAGGCCGAGCGCACCTGCCCGCGCCACCGATTGCGGCGTGCCGCCGACGGCAATCCAGACCGGAAGCGGATCGTTTACAGGACGCGGATAGACGCCGCGTCCGTTGATCGGCGCGCGCTTTTCGCCTGACCACGTGATCTTTTCGCCATCGCGGATAGCAAGAAGCAGATCGAGCTTTTCCGAAAACAGCTGGTCGTAGTCTTCGAGATCATAGCCGAACAGCGGGAAGGATTCGATGAAGGAGCCCCGCCCCGCCATGATCTCGGCCCGGCCGTTGGAAATCAGGTCCAGCGTCGCAAACTGCTGGAACACCCGCACGGGATCGTCCGAACTCAGCACCGTGACGGCGCTGGTCAATTTGATGTTTTTGGTTCGGGATGCGGCGGCCGCAAGGATCATCGCCGGCGCGGAAGCGACATAGTCCGGGCGATGATGCTCGCCAAGCCCAAAAACGTCGAGCCCGACCTGATCGGCCAGCTCGATTTCCTCGATCAGGTGGCGAACCCGTTCCTCGCCTTCCCTGCCGCGCCCGTCCGGCGCCTGCGGGTGCACGTCTCCGAAGGTATAAAGACCAAGTTCCATGATGTCCTGCCTGTTCGATCAGCCCCGATAGGGCGAAGAGAGTGTTTCGATAGCTCAGATAATCAACATGGCAGGCGCATCACAGCGCGACGGTTGAAACAGTGCGTTTCCAGAAGGATCAGGATTCCCATGGGTTGAGCAGACGCACGCCGGTGCCCATGAAATCCCGGGTGTTGCGGGTAACCACAGCCAGGTCGTAATGAAGCGCCGTGGCAGCGATAATAGCATCCCGCTCCGGCCGCTTATCTGGGACATGCAACCCGGCACAGACAAGAGCCACCGCATCATCAAATACGAGAATGCGATTCCTGAAAACCCTCGGAATATAGTCTGATATCCAAGCTTTTACGCGCACCGCCTGTAGCTGATCACGACGTCTCAACGACAGATAGCCGACCTCCAGCTCCATAATCGTGATGACGGAAAGGTAAATCTCTTCTGGGTCGACGTTCTCGACCCAATCCTTCACGGACGGGTGACATTTGCCCCCGGCAGCCTTCCGAAACTCCGAAATTACATTCGTATCCAGAATATATTTCACGAGAAATCAGGGGCTTTCAGACCCCAGTCCCCCTTCATTTCGGGAAACTCGAAGTCGTCATCAATGTCCTCCAATCCCGGCATAGCCAGAAGTTCGAGGACATTTTTCTTATGGCTTTGACCAGAGGCTTCCGCAGTCGGGAGATTATCGCTTCTGTCACTTGTCAGCTTCTGATATTCCTCGATCGACAGAAGCACATGCGCCGGCCGGCCCCGGTCAGTGATGAACACGGGTCCATCTGCCGCAGCCTTCTTGGCTCGGCCCGTGTCCTGGTTGAATTCCCGGCTGGAAAATGTGGTGCTCACCGGCGCCTCCATCAATTGTAGCAACGTTACTACATTTAGTGATGGAGGACAATCTTTGCTAAACCTCGCTCAACGTCCGCTTCACCGCATTGCGCCAGCCCTTCAGCTTTCCGGCCCGTGTCTTCTCGTCCATCGTCGGTTCAAAGCGCCGGTCGCGCGCCCAGGATTTGGCAAAATCCTTCTGGTTCGGCCACACCCCTGCCCGGCTGCCAGCAAGCCAGGCGACGCCGAGCGCGGTGGTCTCAAGGATCGTCGGCCGGTCCACCGGCGCGTCGAGCAGGTCGGAAAGGCGCTGCATGGTCCAGTCGGAAGCGACCATGCCGCCGTCGACGCGCAGAACGGTTTCCCTGCCGTCGCTCTTCCAGTCCTTGTGCATCGCATCGAGCAGGTCGCGCGTCTGGTAGCAGACGGCCTCCAGCGCGGCGCGGGCGAACTCGGCCGGGCCGGTATTGCGCGTCATGCCGAAGATGGCGCCGCGCGCATCCGGATCCCAATGCGGGGCTCCAAGCCCGGTGAAGGCCGGGACGAGATAAACCTCCTGCGACGGATCGGCGCTTTCGGCCAGCGTGCCCGTATCAGGCGCCGCCTTGATCACCTTCAGCCCGTCGCGCAGCCACTGTACGGCGGCGCCGGCGACGAAGATCGAGCCTTCCAATGCATAGGTGGTTTCGCCGTCGAGCCGATAAGCGATGGTCGTCAGCAGCCGGTTCTTCGAGCGGACGATGTCCTTGCCGGTGTTCAGTAGCGCGAAGCAGCCGGTGCCATAGGTGGATTTCATCATGCCGGGCTGGAAGCAGGCCTGGCCGATAGTTGCCGCCTGCTGGTCGCCGGCAACGCCGAGGATCGGGATTTCGGCACCGAAGACCGCCTTATCCGTCACGCCGAAATCGGCAGCGCAGTCGAGAACCTCCGGCAACATCGCCTCGGGAACCCGCAGGATTTCCAGCAGGTCGCGATCCCAGTCGTTGGTGGCGATGTTGAACATCAGCGTGCGCGAGGCATTGGTCGCGTCGGTAACGAAGGATTTGCCGCCCGTCAGCCGCCAGATCAGGAACGTGTCGATCGTACCGAAGCAGAGTTCCCCCTTGGCTCCGCGGGTGCGCGCGCCTTTGACGTTGGCCAGCATCCAGGAAAGCTTGGTGCCGGAAAAATAAGGATCGAGCAGCAGGCCGGTCTTCTTGGTAAACGTCTTTTCAAGACCCTGGCGCTTCAGCTTGTCGCAATAGGACGCGGTGCGGCGGTCCTGCCAGACGATGGCATTGTGGATCGGTTTGCCGCTTTCGCGCTCCCAGACCACCACCGTCTCGCGCTGGTTGGTGATGCCGATCGCGGAAAGGTCACTCGCCTTGATGCCAGCCTTGCGGATGGCTTCCTTGATCGTCCAGACAACGGTCTCCCAGATTTCCTCGGGATCATGCTCGACCCAGCCGGATTTGGGAAAATGCTGCTTGAATTCCTTCTGCCCGGACCCGGCGATTTTCTGGTCCTTGTCGAAGACGATCGCACGGCTCGATGTCGTGCCCTGATCGATTGCGAGAACATATCCGCTCATCCTGCCCCTCCCAGCGTTTCTTCTGCTCGCAATCTCTCCTCAAGACCGTGAGCCATTTCAAAAACTTCAATACGATACAAAAACGAATGTCAAACGAAAACAAAACGCAGATTTAACCGCTGATAAGGCTGCATCGGTAAGGCACCTGCAATGGTAAAAACACAATTGTCACCGTGCTTGTTTTGGGCATAGTTTCAAGAGTCGAAATGAGAAGAAGAGACCGCATGACAGAAACGACCGGCAGCATCCGCTTCATCCTGAACGAGCGGGACGTCACGCTGACATCCCTATCGCCGACCGGAACGCTGCTCGATTTCCTGCGTCTCGAACGGCGGCTGACCGGCACCAAGGAAGGCTGCGCCGAGGGTGATTGCGGCGCCTGTACGGTACTGGTCGGGCGGCTGGCGGGCGACAAACTCGTTTACGAAAGCGTCAATGCCTGCATCCGCTTCACCGGCTCGCTGAATGCCACCCACGTCGTCACCGTCGAACATCTGGCGGCAAAGGACGGAACGCTGCATCCGGTGCAGCAGGCCATGGTCGATTTTCACGGCTCGCAATGCGGCTTCTGCACCCCTGGTTTCGTCATGTCGCTCTATGGCCTCTGGCTGTCGAACGACAAGCCGGGCCGGGCCGATATCGAAAAGGCTTTGCAAGGCAATCTCTGTCGGTGCACGGGCTACGAGCCGATCGTCAAGGCGGCGGAGGCTGTCGCGCAAGCGAGGCCTGACGCGGTTTTCGATCCGATATTGAAAACGCACGAGGAGATCGTCGCTAAGCTGAAGGCCATCCGCTCGACCGACACGATCCGGTTGTCCGACGGAAAAACCAGCCTGATCGTACCCGGCACCGCTGCCGATCTTGCCGACCTTTTGGCCGACCACCCGGCGGCAACGATCGTTGCCGGCTCAACCGATGTCGGCCTCTGGGTGACCAAGCAGATGCGCGAACTCACCCCTGTCATCTTCATCAACGGGCTCGAAGACCTCCAATCCATTCGCGAAACAGACGATGGCATCACCATCGGCGCCAGCGTCAGTTACTCAGTCGCCTTCGATCTGATTTCCGCCCGCTATCCCGCCTTCGGCCGCATGCTGGACCGGCTGGGCGGCGAGCAGGTGCGCAACATGGGCACGATCGGCGGCAATGTCGCCAACGGCTCGCCGATCGGCGATACCCCGCCGCCGCTGATCGTACTCGGCGCCAGCGTCAATCTGCGATCGAAGGTTGGACAGCGCACCGTGCCGCTTGAGGCCTATTTCATCGACTATGGCCGGCAGGACCGCAAACCCGGCGAATTCGTCGAAAGCATTTTCGTGCCGAACCTGCCCGCCGATGAGCATTTCGCTGTCTACAAGATTTCCAAGCGGCGCGATGAGGATATTTCCGCGCTCTGTGGCGCCTTTCGCATTGCGCTCGATGGTGGTCGCGTAACCTCGGCACGGATCGCGTTTGGCGGCATGGCCGGAACCCCGAAACGGGCAGCAACTGTCGAAGCGGCGCTGGTCGGCAAGCTTTGGAATGAGGAGACAGTGAACCTAGCGCAGGCCGCATTCGAACAGGATTATCAGCCACTGACCGACTGGCGGGCAACGGCCGAATACCGGATTTTGACGGCAAAGAATCTGCTGTTGCGGTTTTTGCTGGAGACTTCGGGGGAAAGGGCCGAGCTTGTTCGGTTCGAGGTGACGGCATGAGCGGCCGGGCAAGCTTTCCTCTTCTCCCCAGCGGGGAGAAGTGCCGAGTGAAACGAGACGATGAGGGGGTCTTGCGGCAAACTCTGGTCTGCGTGGCTCCCCCTCATCCGGCCCTTTGGGCCACCTTCTCCCCACTGGGGAGAAGAGAGCAAAGCGGAGGCGCATGCTGATGGACA
>Ga0307515_10017813_pt1 | contig 12911 bp, 7 predicted proteins | sample 17_EM_MG_FD_194513 | JGI IMG/M metagenome (GOLD analysis project Ga0307515, IMG submission 194513) | Populus trichocarpa ectomycorrhiza microbial communities from riparian zone in the Pacific Northwest, United States - 17_EM | ecosystem: Host-associated > Plants > Roots > Unclassified | place...
ATGTGCAAAGAAAACACGAGTTATAAAAAAGAATGAAGGAAATTTAAGTGTTGAAAAATAACAAAGCATTAAGAAAAACAATAAAGGTGATAAAACCATCCAAGAAAAAAAAACTGTTAGAATTTCAAAATTTTGAATATATAGGGTTAATCATCATTTAAAATAGTATCTGGCTCTATTTATATTATTAAAAACTTTGGATCCTACTTACATAAGTAATTCTAACCCTATTGATGCAATCATATTATTCTATAGTCTTACTCATATTTACCTAGTATTTGTTCATGTTTTATATATAAAATGTCTTGATAATCTTTGTTTTATATTTTGAAGGTACTTTTGGATGTGAGATTCGAAAAGAAGTAAATTGAAGATAAAATTCAAACCATATTCCAACCCGTGTCGAATATTGGCAGATTTGACATCTGATCGATGTTTTATGCAGAATTTGAGTTGTAGAGGTTGAAATGAAGTGATTCCAGTGGAATTAGAAAGCTAACATCCATACCTTTCTATAAATATATGGAAAGAAAAATAAAAAAAAAATAAAGAGGATGGAAATCGCATCCTTCAAAGACAAGTCTCATATTTTGCCAATTTTGACATTCGGTCATTCCAACTTGAATATCTTGAGTTAAAGAAGTTCATTTGATGCAAACTCAATTTTTTTAGATTCCTGACTCAAAGACCTATCATCCTACCAAATTTCAGAAGAAAAGGAGCTCATATGAGAAATATGTGATTTTTCTAAGACAACTTTTAAATTCTACCAACAAACAGGTTTTGTGAAGAAATAAATCCAACTTACTTAAATGTAGATTGTTTACTTTGGAAATGACTATTTTTATATTTTTTAGGAGAATACAAATGAATTTGAGGGATGTGGGGATTAGGGTTTCCTATCAAATAAAAAAGAAAGAGAGAAAGAAAGAGAGGGGGCGGCCAGAAAGAAAAAGAAAAACTCCACCCTTTTCTCTTATACCCAAAATTATGCTCCCATCTGTTCTATTCATTAGTTTTTCAATAGAAATGCAAGGCAAGTTATTTTTCTTGGTTGAAAGGATATAGAAACCTTCGGATTTCAAAAACTATAAGATCTATTATATTTTTTCTTTTCAATTTATATGATGAGTATGAATGTTTTTCTATGTTTATTTTTTATAATTGTTTAGTTTGATTGTTAGAGCAGACTGTAAATTATTATTCTAAACCAATCTACTGCTAAGTTTGCTATCAAGACCAGAGTTATGATATTTGAACTTGTGAAGCGATTAAGCTTAATAATCAAAACCGGAGTTTTAATCTTAGGAAAAACGTTCAATTCAATCGAACATAAATTACATACGGTTAAGTTGTCTAGATTTATTAACCTATCTACTATCTAGTTCTTAAGGCTGCCATTGAATTAAATTATTAGTGCGGACATTGTGGTTGTTTAATGGTTAACGTTAGTTACACTGCAGATCGGTTAACTAACTAATGTTAAGGAAAGATAGATATTCAGAATATAAATTGGCGTATCGTTTCAGTGATCAATTTTGATTTTTATAGGTGGATGTTTACTTTATTTAATTTAGCTTGATTAGTTCGTTCTGTTTACCATAACATAGCCTAGATAACCTCAAAACCCCCCAACTTTGAATAATCTAGTATAAAGACCTGAACTAGATCTTCTTCGTGGAATCGACCCCTTACTTGCTCTATACTATCTTGTTTGTTTAAGTTAGGGTAATTAATTTGTGTGACTGCGACATTGCAATAAATTTTGGTATCGTTGTCGGGGAAGTGATTCTAGTTGATGCTTGTGTTGTGATTGTTATTTATTTTGTTAAAAAAACAGATATATATGATTTCTAGCATAATCTCTGGCTTCTTATTAATCATTATGTTGAGGACTCGCATTTTAAATAGGACTATATATGCTTGGTTATGCAGACATCCATACTTCATTGGTTGATCAGTTCCTTTTGAGCTATTGTGACTTTTAGTCTCTTGGTGGACTAGTTAATTGCTCCTTCTATTCTACTTTTTTTAGTTGATACTCTTTCACCTCAGTCAATTCTTCTTATTCATGATCAATTTTAAGCTCTCTTTTCCTATTTTGCAATGAAAAATCTTTGTTATCTACCTTGTGTAAACAGATTGACAAAAAGAGAGGGACACACAAAAGTCATAGATTTAATATTTATTCATCGTGCAAAGGTTCAAATAGGTGTATTGATACGTAATATGGAAGAGACAACAAGAACAAAATCTCATGGAGATTATTGGTTCATCGTGCAATATAAGGGTTTTAATAGGTGTATTGAGATAGAATGTGTGGAGAGATCATCCCACCCGTAGCCAATGGTATTTTGTTGGAACTTGATTCAGGGTAAGGGTTATGCAACCACGGGAAGGAAAGAAAAGGGGAGAGCGTCCCACCCATAGCCAGTCTTTATGGAAGCAACAGCCCCAAATTTAGGGGTTGCAACGTTGCCTGATACTTGAGCATCAGCACGCCATCAAAGCAGTTGGATTTATTAATATGCAATTGCTATAAGATTGGGTAGACCAAAAACACAAGCTAGAGAACCAAGATAAAGATAGTTTGAAATGATTTAGGCTTTAATGCGCAACACCATGCCCATTCTTATCACCTAACGCCTCCAAAAACATGAACCTGCAACACGGGGACAACCCTTGACCTTGAAGATTTTCGAGATGCATTCCAACTCTGGATCAGATTTCTCCGATTATAGTGGTTCAAAAGTTTTAATTTGAATCTCCGTCCTCAAAATTGAAACCTGAACAAAAATACAAATACAATTTCCATAATGAACCATCCTCGCAAAGCTTCAACCAAACTTACATGACACAGAAAAATTGAACTGTTAACAGCTACCTCTTATCCTTAAAGACACAATCCAACACCAAGAACTGATGGCACAAAGGCCAATTTTCAAACATGATAGCAGGAGCAATATTTTTGAACAAATATGGGCCACAAATGGGAAAATGTCACAAACAAACCTATATTAGTTTAGAGTTCAGACACCATTATGCGAAGGTAGTAGCAAAGTTGGGTAGAACTCGGTGTGTAGCAAATAATCTACACCAGGTTCAAAAATAGAATAAATTAAAAGGAATACAGCATCCAACTAAACCATATGCCAGAGCAAGAAAGGCTTGAGCACCAAAATTCATGAACCAATCTGCTTACATGCACGTCTTTAAAAGAGAAAATGAAAAGATAAATGAAGAAAGATTGCTTAACAACAGAGCACATACAAAGGGCTCCTAATTCTCAGAATGGTTGGAAAAGGATGATTTTGCATCCAGCAGTATAAATTGTCGATCCGATAGACATATGGACACCAATTTCAAATGTCTGGGCAACACGGTAACAGAATGCAAGTTTTCCATTGGTTAAAATATCTACAAAGGGGACGGTGAACTGAGCCACCCAGTACAAATTCAAGAATATAACACTTAATGACCCTGGAAAGATTCCTTTTTTAAGGTACAACGGTACAGCGACAGGGTGGTGGTTGGAGATTGAACATTAAATAACTCACTTACCACCCATCCTTGAGATCACAAGTTAGACGATCTTTTGGAGTTAGCCAACATCCAACCAGGAGAACTGTAATTGAAAACACAACGAAAATATAAACACAATTACTTGACCTGTGAACAGGAACCTAAGTGCAACTCATGCCCAAAAGAATGCAAGTTAGAAAAAACATTTCCCCCTCCACTTGATCAGAAAAAAAAGGCTATAGCACAGCTTCAAATCATGAAACACAAAGAGCACATATATTTACAGAACATGACAAAAACTTACAGGTGGATCACTGCATTGTGTCATTATTCATCCCTTCTGCCAGGAGGATTGCTTATAACCATCCCATCCACCCTCTGGTTCCTTCCTCTTAAGAAAACCTCCACTAGTCGCCTGATACATCCTCGATAGCTCCTCTGCATGGGCTTGTGAACTGGCAACAGACAGCTGCCTCGATGCAAGAGCTGAGGTCTCATTTCTACCTTCAATATCTGCACCTAGAGGCCCGGCATTGAGATCTAGACCCTGCCTTACCCATTTCCTACTGCTCTCCACAGCACCATTATTGTTACTGTCTGGGAGGTTAACAGCATAAGGCCTTGGATAATGGGATGAGACCACACCAACTTGCGCTACTACTTGAGAAGGTACTGTGGGAAAGCAAAGCCTCCCACCAGATGATGAATCCACATACGATGCTGAACCACCTGAAAATGTAGCTGAGGGAAGAGGGAAGCTGGTCCCAAAAGGAAAGACAGGATACTGAAAAGGAGTAGATGGAAATGGCACTGCTGGAGAGGACGACAACACTGCTCCCCTGTAGACATCAGGATTAAATGGGTTGCTGCCAGTAGAGGAAGCCAAGATCCGTTGAGGCCCACCAGTTGCAACTATAGGGAAAGGCTGCTCTCCTCTATCATGCAAGATAGATTGGATTGTGACAGCAGGATACGGATTCCCTTGAGGAAACCAGGACGGGAAGTTTCCCATTTCTGTACTGTTCATTCGAAGGCTAGAAATGGATGGTTGGGATGGCACAATGTTTTGGGTATGCCGCCCAAGTTGTGATGGTTCGGCACTCACCTCATCGACAAGAGGGCCATCATTCAAATCAAAGTCCCAGCAACCACCAACCTTTCCGTTTAGAAAACCACCAGATGATTTGGCGGGATGTAGTGGGGCATCCAGCCTCCGGCCAATGCTTGTTAAGTGATTACCAATATCACTAGCTTCATCTGCTCTATTCAAATCAAGATCAAGTCCCCCAGAGCTTCGAACAGATATTGAACCCATCAGTGCATCACGTGCACAATCATTATTCTTTGCAAGGTCAGAAACAGAAACTGCCTCCTGAGCAGAACTTCGTGAAGCCAAATCCTCAAGGATTCTTTCATCAGGAACATTCAAGTCAATATCTAACAGGGGGCGACCAGGCTTGGAAACCATTGCATCAGGTAGTGAGATATTAGCTGTACCTAATGGAATCTCCAAAGCTTTTCTAGGTTCAGCTGGCCGAAATGCACTTGTGGCTGCCGATCCCTTCCAACCAAGCTCCCGTCTACTCTTAAGTAAATCCTCTGGTGGAACAAAGGGCCCTTTTGCAGCGGCAGCTACTGTAATGGAAGCAGGAAGCCCACTAGACACAGAAGAAACAGGTAAGGGCAAAGGGCTAACTAGCTGAATCGCAGAAGAGCATCCAGGTGCTCTCAAGTCACTCGACTCCCCATATTTCCCATCATCAGAAATAAAGCCTTCATTCAGATCAAATTCAACTTTTGCTTCCAGATCCGATCCCCCTGCAGCAGATAAAGAAGAAGCCTCAGCAGCATCAGATGTACATTCCTCAGTTTCATCAGTTCCAGTGCCAGCCAACTTCGACTCTGTTGACCTTACTATTTGTTCTGGTGCCTGAAAAAGTATGGGTGCTGCCTTGTGGGCAGCTGGTCCGGTACTACATTGCTCATCGACCTGATTACCTCCCAGGCTCTCCACTTTGCACTCACCTTCATGATCAGTGGCAGCTGATGCTGTATTACTTTCATTTTCAATTTTATTTTTCTCAGTAGAATGACTCCTGCCATCTGTTTCACCAGCCTTCACCTCATGCAAGTTTTCAGAATCCATATCCTTACCAGAACTAGAAGGTTGGAGCACTTCATTAATTGTTCCTTTTGCAAAATCAGACAGCATAATAGCAGGTGGTGCTGGCTCTGCCTTAATAGAAATGTTCAGCTCTTTATTTATATTTTTCTTGTTCTCAGCATCAAACTCTACACGATGGTTTGATGATGATCCTTCCATTGCTTCAATCGCAACTTGCACTCCTGTATTGTTGATATCATTAAAGACACAACCATGCAACTTTTCTTTGTCATCAGATATGCCATCTACATTTGATCTGCCACCATCCTCTTTCTCCCACGGTTCTTTGCCCCCACAATTTGATGTTTTCACTGCTGTGCTAGCAGAGGACACAGCAGCTACTAATGTTTCCTCTGATTTCAAATAGCTTTCTAGGCATGGTTTGGCAGTTTGCTGCACATCCACATGGGAAGAATTAGGAGGTCCATTGAGCTCCCCTGTGCTTTTTTCTTGCGAAAACAGAACTGTTTTAGCCTCTGTGTTCTTGGACAGTGAAGTACCAACAGTAATACCCCGCTTCTCATCTTCATAATCAACACCATCAACAGGCTTACCTTGGCTTTGAGCAGGATCATCACATGGAGATGATTTTGCTCTCAAACCACTTGGCACACAGGGATGCTCGATAGGCATGTTTCTCCTTGGAGAACCTGTCGGTGAAACCATATCAGACTTGGACATCTCCCCAGCAGCTACACTAGCAAGGAGATTCATACCACCATCATCACCAACTGACAATGATGCATTTCCTTCAGAGTACTTTGCACAACTTTCAATCAAAGCATTCATGGAGCTGAAAGAAGCATCATTCAACTTCCCCAATTTATGTTCACACACAGTTGAAGTAGGTGTAGCTTTTGAGACTTCACCTGATTTTCTATCATCATCACCTATCCGACCATGCTCTTCATCAGGAACAGTGGCAGGCGACCCAACTCCCTCATCTGATCCGGTAAGCACCTCTTTGAAATCATTGCTTTGCCACGACTCAGTCTTAACATCAGATGTAATGTTAGCTCGATATGAATCATTTTTTTCCTTCAAATTATGATCAAACTGGTCATGCCTCTCCGAAATCACAGGAGAAGAAGCTCTGCTATTCATGACTGATGCGTCTTCGAAAGTTCCTCCACTGGAACTTTGTGCCGGACTGCGACCTCTGTTGGGAATTTTAACAATAAATTTATGGCCATTCCCCTCTGTCATGGGAACATCAAGTGCCTTCTCACATGTCAAACTGGAATGTGACAATTTTTCTGAACCTGAATTTCTGTGCAAAGAAGAATTTCTGCTCGACCCAGTTTCCTTTTGGACACCAGATAGAGCTTGGCCTGGAAAGCCATTGACTGATTTACGATGCCGCAAAGAACCAACAATGATCTTATTTGCCGTCATTGAACCAGCAGTCGAGCTCCTTGCATCCTCCTTTCCAGAAAACCCCCCAGTTTTGGCATGGTCACTGGAACAGGATTGACTATTGTTGTGGGACGGGCTAGAACTGCTGCTTTTCTCATCCCTTGCTACTGTTGGAGATGGATCGGAGGCAGCACTCGCACCAGTGTTTCGGGGTTGTGTTTCCTTTGAGTTATTACCCACTGATCCAGGTGAAGTTGTCGATCTTACGGGTCCAGGGGATGTTGATGCGGACTTGGTAACAGTATCCCCCTGTACAGCCTTGACCGAACCAGTTTTCGAAGCAGAGAGTTGCACAACTGAGCTCTTCATTGCAACCTCAGAGGATACACCAGATTGTCTGTTCCCACCATGAGGAACTTCAGAAAGACGTGATCTAGCAGGCCATGAGACACCTTGGTTAGAGGCAGACTTTGCATTTGCATCCATTTCCGCCTCAACACGTTTCTTCCATGTGTCAACTAAGCTCCTCGCTTTCTTCTGTATTTCCAAGTTCTTATGGGTGCGCAGAAGATTCACAGATTTGCCAATATTACACATTTGCAGAGCATGAAGATTTACAGGGAGCTTATCGAGTGCCCGAAGTAAAACTACCAGAAATTCCTCAACTGATTTATCACCATCCTTGGGGCTACCATCACCAATCTTCCCTTTATGGACCTCCTGCAGCCATTCATCAAACACCGGCAAGCCTCTAAGCTGCACAAACTGATTTAGGCATTCAAACTTATCAGTGGCTGCTACCACACCAGCGAGAATTGACCGACCAACCAAGTCTATTTTTTTCTCATTTCTCTCAGGGAGCATTATATGCACCAATTTCTCAACCCCTTCAGAATCCACAAGTCCTCCTTTTTCTGTAAATTTAGAAACCTCAGATTTCCACATGCTTTCTGGTCTACTATGGCCAGAATCCCCATCATCCATTTTTGTAAAGCGCTCTCGTTTCACAGGCTCAGAGCCCTGATCGCCCCTTTCTCTTTTCTTTCCCTTACCATAAGAAGAAAAGGATGAAACACTATTCTGTACACTATCTGAAACAGGTTTTAACTGAGATGTTGATGTTGGTCCATTCACTGGCTTTGGAGAGCGTCCACCTGGTTGCACTGTTGCATGCATTTCTAAGCGTGTCTTATCCAATAAGTGATCTACTTCCTCTTGACGTTCCTGTGAAAAGAAAAGGAGGAGAAGGATTAATTACCAGAGTACTGACAAATCAAAGCAAAAAGTCAAGAAGCACATCTACCACTCACATTAATATAATCCTGATCAGTTAGCCACCATAAACACTTGTTCGTAACGTCATAAACTCGCCGGCACACAAATGAGCAAATCCCTGATGGAAGTTCAACACCTTTGGGTAGGAACGCAACTTTACACGGATGGAGTAATGATGCAGCAGGAATTTCATCCTTATGAAAGGAATAGAATATTTCGTTTGGCACAGCTTCCAATAGGATGCCTTTGCCAAGCTTTACTTCAGCAGGTCGATAAAGCCAATTTACACCTAACTTTAACTTGTTCTCTTTACCGTTAGTCAGCCAACGAATTATTCCAATGAATGGCGGGGAGTCCTGGGGTGGTTTGAACAAAGCACAGTCTCCAACACTGATCTTGCGTCCATCCTGTTAGGGGAAAATACAAAATGGGAGTTTTGGTGAACTATTATGCAATTTGTATAGTAAAAAAGAACTAAACAAAATTGCATCATCATTTCAATAAGAATAAATAAACATTACACAAATACAGAGATGCAGAACAACTTGTCAAAACAGACCTTTGGCAAAACAATATAATGGAATATCATTACTTGATTATACTATCTAATTATTCTAACATTTTGATCAACATTTATAATTTTGTGGATTCAAAAGCTCCAGCTTCAGTAAATTGATAAACCATCCTCTCTCGGTTTCAATAATTAAGCACTTAACAAAATCAAATCAATAAAGCTAACTTAATCATCATTCAGTGAAAATTCTCATATGAAAGCCTGAAAGAAGCCATCAAGGGCGATAAAGATTTAATTGAATCACTCTGGTTTCAGTTTGTATACACGAGGAAAAAAAACTTTGAATGAAAAAGAAAAAAAACATTTCAAAGGAAGAAAAACTGAATTTTTTGTTCCAAGTAATGGTGGGCAGTTAAAATTAGCACACATGTGACAGCAGAGAGTGATGGGAATTATTGCATAAACTCACAATTTTGGAAATCATCAATTATTTAACCAGTTGAATTTTAAACCACCTTACCCAAAAGTCTCTAGCCCAACCGATATCACATACTATGATATTTGATTTCAAGAAAGAAACTTCTACAAGAGTCACACAGCCCCTTCCTAAACTATTTAGATACTAAGAAGGCCCCAGGGATCCAATAGCATGACAGCATCCTGTAATTAAATTTTTCACAATCAATAGACACAAACAGTACAGACCCCATATCAAGAATTCCAAGACAAATCTTTGCAAACCAAACCTTAATGCCAAATATACCTGTATACAGCTTAATGCCAAGCCAAACCTTAAGCTATCTAATGCTAAAAATTGTATAACACCTGCATACACTCTAAACTCATGTAACCAATCACAAATCCATATTTACTGAAGCTATCTTACAAGAACTGAGGTAAAAATAATTTCAACAGCTGGTACAGCTTTTATCCATAAGAGTAATGGGACTGAAATTAAAACATGAAAAAAGGGGCATCCCTTCCTCTAATGAAGGTATGGGGGTATGCTTTGGCAATTTAATCAGCGAAAACATGAAATATAGACAATTTAACCAATTAACCCCAAGAAAATCCACAACTGACAGTTTATATATTTATGTATCTTTTCCACATCATGAACTTGTTGATGAATTGCAACACCAACATATCTCACATTGTATCCATGCTTACAGGAGCTATATACTCAGAAATAATACCATTTTGAGGATGAAGCTAACTAGCTCAACAAACAACAGCACATGTATCACCTTTTTTACTATAAACCATATACAAGCCTGACTCTTTTTTTAATTCATAAATCCAGGAAAAAGATTTTCCACCAACCCAATTTTGCCCAAAGTTGAAGAAAAGTCCTTAAAACATAAAACAAAAGAGAAACCCTTCGATTTCGACACACCAATTTGTGCCCATACATTACAAAAACCCCATAATAACTCAACACCTCCCAGAATACCATACAATCAGTGTAAGAATAGCAGCATCAGCACCAAGAAACCCTATAAAAACTCCATATACAATCAGTGTAAGAATAGCAGCATCAGCACCAAGAAACCCAATACAAACTCCATAAATCATATATCGCCAAAGCACAGTCATGGAGTCTCAATGTCAACACCAATCAAAGAAAATCAAAACTCTCAAAGTCGAGCTCATCTCCCAAAAGTTCCTATATCACACAGGCAATTTTCCCATTGCAATCGTTTATCCAAATCATCCACCAATACAATCCAGATAACATAGAATTACAAAATAAAATTGATCCAATACCCCTCTCAATCCCACAAATGTACAATAACCCAATTAACCCTCCATCCTGTCCCGCCAAACAAACAAACCAAAACCCCAAAATGTTAAATAAAAAAAACCCCAAAAATTAAAACAGAAAAAAAAGAATTACCTTGAAAAACGAATTAGAAACATCATCACCAGCTACAGCAGAATTACCACGTGTGGGACCTGTCCACATGTGCCGATGATCCTTTTTCCTCTCCTCACCTTCCCTTCCATGCAGCATAGCCTTGCATTTTCCCCCTCGAGTACCATCAATCCACCACTCTCCTTCCAAGAAATAAAACCCAAAATCCAAACTTCTGTCTTCGCTTAATCAACCGATTCTATATAGATCCGGTAAAACAAACCCTAGCTTCTTCAATTCACCATTAGCTAATCTAAACCCTAATTTCTTTTTTTTCCCTAATCGAAACTAACTGCGATTCCTTCCACCAAACGATCCAATTATATCTCCGGATCCGTTAAATTGAGAGAAAAACTCGGGACCCCGCTTCGATTTAGAGAGAGAAAATCGAGAATCTAGAGAGAGAGTATCGAGGAGAAATAAACCTAAAATAAGAAAAAAGGGAGAGAGAGAGACGGCAAAAGGATAGGTGGAGTACTACTCGCGTACTTGGTAGAGCAGAGGCGGGCAGATTGGGCAGGGCTTCGGGTAGTTTAATAATGTGTTAATGTTACCTGACTGTGAGGGAACTAGGATTTTTAGAGAATACCAGTGGTGGTGATTATTATTTATCGATTAAAATATTAAAAGAAAAAACCTGACTGTTACTGTTAACTGAATTTAAGGGATGGGAAGGTATTTGTCTTTGACTTTTTTTTCCGGCCTATTTTAATTTATTACTAAATTTAAATGTCGGGTCAGAGATATGCATGGCATGGCAGGTTAATCACTTAAAATTTGTTTTTTTTTTTTCCTTTTTTCGGGGTGGGGTATGATAGGGTTACATGGAGGGTAGGTAGTTGGATTAGCTAATTTTGTGGAGGGTATAAGTGGAAATTCGGGTGGTCGAGGGGTGCAAGTCACATGTGGGCAAATGATGAAGAAGTTAAGGTTGTCTTGAGTTGTCCCAACACAAATCGGTTAAGTAAGAAAAGGATGATGTAAATGTTTGTGTTTTTGTCAAGAAAATGATTTTTCAGGTTTCTACGCTTTGCTTTTTGCAAGCCCCGTCCATTCTTCTTCTTCTTCTTCTTCTTTCTCTTTTGTCAGTAAGTACAAGTCCGGTCTTTGAATTTTATTTTTTTTGGGTTCCGTCCACCGGCTCCCAACTTTTTCCGACCTTATTTTATGTTTTTTTTTTTAAAGAAAAAGATTGTGGGCATGCTTCGGCCACCGGTGTACAAGTCTAAAAAAAAAAGAAAAATCTGTGGATTCCTAGATTGTGTGTGGAAGGAAGTCATTCGATTTGAAAAATCCTACACCATATATTACAGGTTGTTTGGTACAAGATTAATACTATGCCTAAGCCTACCAAGTTGCGTGCGTCAATCACTTGGCAATATCATTTTCATAGTGTATGAAATCCGTGGGTATCAAATCATGTTGTCCTTTTCATATCATAGAAATCATGAACAGCAACTTTCGAACGGCAGGGGATGGCAACTATAACATGGTCATGTTTCTATGATATGACAAACAAAAAAAACTAAAACAAAAATCAAATTTATCATGGCCATGGAATATATTCTATTATTCATTGCTGATGTAATTATTATTTTACTTTTACATAAGAAAACAAATTCATCTGTATTGGGTTTATTTCAATCTTTTCTCATAACTCATTAGTCATTAAATAATTGATCAGAAGTGTAGGAGTCTTTTTTGTTATTACCATGTTCATCGAGGACAATTTAATCTTTTAATAAGAATTAATTATTATCTGAATAGAAAAAGATATTGACGACTGTAGCACCTCTTGGTGGTCATATGCGCCTTGATGTCGTCTCGTTGGAAGTGTCAGCTGCTTTTTGTTGTTGGTACGACGAGTGTCGATAGAGGTGGGACGGTTTATCGCTAGTGAGGCTTTCTTTTTTTCCTTCTTTTCTCTCTCCTCCCCCGAAAATTACATGCTGGTCATCTTTGTTGTTGATATGTCAACTTCACTTCTTCTTTTTTTATGATTTTTATCATTTTGATTCTCTAAACCCATATGGAAGTCATCTTTGTTGTTGATAAGTCTTTTTTGTTATTATCATATTGATCGAGGACAATTTGATCAAATTCATCTGTATTAGATTATTTTATTAATTATGATTTGCTGGTTTTCTTATTTTAGGGCTACAATG
>Ga0307515_10017814_pt1 | contig 12911 bp, 13 predicted proteins | sample 17_EM_MG_FD_194513 | JGI IMG/M metagenome (GOLD analysis project Ga0307515, IMG submission 194513) | Populus trichocarpa ectomycorrhiza microbial communities from riparian zone in the Pacific Northwest, United States - 17_EM | ecosystem: Host-associated > Plants > Roots > Unclassified | place...
TGTTTCGACGTCTCAAGGGCTTCCGTCGCATCTTCTCGCGCTTCGAGAAGCTCGACGTGATGTTCGTCGGCTTCATCTGCTTCGCGCTCATCGCCGATGGGCTGCGGTTGTGTTAACAGGCCCTAGGCAATAGGCCAGTTTGGTGGAGTCACGACATGAACCTCTCTCACTCCTCGTCGCAATCCCAGGTGGCATCAGCGGAACCGATTCAGCGGATCATGCGTTTGCCCGCAGTCCTGTTGGCAACCGGGCTCACACGCTCCACGCTCTATCGGCTGATGGCGCAGCGTGCGTTTCCGACGCCGGTCAAACTGGCCAAGCGTTCAGTGGGCTGGCGCCAGCACGATGTTCGTGAGTGGAACGAGGCTCGTCCTCAGGCCTGGCGATGAGCGGATGCCTCGATGGAACCTCAAATGGTGTTCTGGCCGAAGGGTCCGGTTTCTGCCCCTGAAAGGCCAACCCTGGACAACGCGACCCCGCCTGTCGTCGACTCGACAGCGATCGGCACGAGACCCGTCAAGCTCGGCTTTCGAATCAGTGCGGATCTCGCGGAGTTGCTCGCGACACGTGCTCGTGAATGCGGGTTGTCGCAAACGGCCTATGTCGCGCGCTTGATCGCGGGCTCGCCGACGCCGTCGCTCGATGTCGTCGTGGCGTTGGGTTCATCCGCGGATCGGCTCGCGACAGTTTCGGCGGACCTCAACGAATTGATCCGTGTCCTCGGGCGCGACGCGTCGTCCAGCGGTGCATGGGTCGAGCAATGGCTCAAGCCGCTGACCCATGACGTGCGCGAGCATCTTCGCTTGGCGTCGCGCGTCGTCGCCGAGCTGCGGCCCGCGCGAGCCGTTCTGAATCCTCGAGTGGGCGCGACGGCAAAGGAACTCGATGGCGACTGACATCGACGGGATCCTGGTCCAGTGGGGCGATCGACTCTTCTATCCCGGCAACCGCAGGGGCAGATCGACACCGAGCCCTCGACTGTCGGGCGGGCAACGTCGTCGGGCCGCCGAGATCCGCCAGCGCATCAACGCGACGGTGGTTCGTCGGGCTGCGCAAGTGATGGTCAAGGTCACCGGAGGTGGCAGGGGCATGGCGGCGATCGGCGCGCACCTGCGATATATCAGCCGACGAGGCGAACTCAAGTTCGAGGATGACCGGGGCGTGGTCCGCGAAGGCAAGGAGGCGCTGCACGACCTGGCCGAACAATGGCGCTACGGGGGTTCGTTCATCGACGAGACGAGCCATCGCCGCGAGGCGTTCAACATCATGCTGTCGATGAAGAGCGGCATCGATCCGTCGATAGTTCAACGTGCCGCGCGTGAGTTCGCCCAGGCCGAGCTTGACGGCCACCGCTACGTGATGGTCTTGCACGATCACCAGGCGAACCCGCACGTGCACATCAGCGTTCGCGCGGAGTCACGACAGGGCAAGCGACTCAATCCGCGCAAGGCGGACCTGCAGCGCTGGCGGGAGACATTCGCCGAGAAGCTGCGCGGCTGGGGAATCGAGGCGGAAGCCACCCGGCAGCGCACTCGCGGAGAAGTCCGCAACTACGAGCCCATCTGGCGCATCAAGGCCGGGCTCGAAGGACGGCTGCGGAATTCGACGAGCCCGGAGAAGTCGAGCGTGGCAAGCAGCGAAGCGCGGGCCGATGCCGCCGAGGCTTGGGCCCATATTGCGGAGGGGCTTTCCCGGTCCGACAGTGCCGAGGATCGCCAACTCGCTGAGCACGTTGATGGATTCCTGTCCAGGACGTTCGGCATCTCGTCGAGCCGCGCGCCTGCCTTGCGCCCAGAGCCTCAGGTCGACAGGCCGCACGAAAAATCTCGAGGCCCGCAACACGCCGCGCAAGAAATCCTCAAGGTTCCAGGTAAATCCGAGATCCAACGCTAGCGAGCCGGCATCGGATGCGAGCGCTGCGTGTGCTGCTTTGGTTCAACGAGACTCGCTGCCGCCTGGGTGCTTGTCTCTCTGCCTTCGGCCGGCGGACGGTGGCATCGGAGTCGCCGTGGCCTCGGGCGCGGGACTTTGCAGTGCTGGCGGGGCCGCGTCGAGCGACTCGGGTCGGCCACCCGGGACGGGCAGGTGAGCTGAAAGCAGGAACACCGTTGCCACGCAGACGGCAGATAGCACGCCCGTGCCGGCGTGAGCCAGCCCATCTCTCCAGGGGTCGTTCGCGCGATCCGCCTGCTTCTCGAGCCTGGCCGCCAGGTCACGCAGCTTCGGGCCGACTTCCTTCTCGACAAGGGACCGCGCGGTGTCGCTCATGGCCTTTGTCTGCCATATGACCAGTTCGGCCACGAGTTGCTTGGTGTTGTCGCCGAGGTATCGGAGGGTGGCCTTCTTCGTGTCCTCGGCTTCGGCGAGGGCTTGTCGCTTGACCGCTTCGCCCTCAGCTGCCATGCCGCGCGCGGTGGTCACCAAAGCCTCGCGGGACTTCTCGAGCGCTTTGCATGCCTCGTCGATCGCCGGCACCAGTTTGTCAGCGCGGTCCAGCAACTTGTGAAGATCGCCCAGCGCATCGGCGAGCAGGGCTTCGCGGAGGTTAGTGGCCCGGTCCATGGCAAGACCGACCGTCAGTGGAGCTCGAGGGCCGCGAAGCACGCATCCAGCTCAGGCACGACGCCAGTGGCCAGGCGACGTGTTGCGAGCTTCTGCGCCAGAGCGATCTTCTCGACCACGCCGTTCGCGTTGGCAATTTGCGCTTTGTAGTCGGTCTCATCGCGGACCAGCTCCGCCAGGTCGACACCGCTGCCCTTCACACGCTCGTAGATTTCGTTCGCAGCGAGCTTGCAGCGGGTGTTGGCCGGCGCGAACTGGTGCTGCTCGATGAAGGCAAACAGGCTCGTGAACAGTTCGGAGATCCTGGCGTCGTCCTCGATCTGGTTGAACACCACCCTCATCTTCGACACGGGGATGCCGATACGGGCCAACTCGGCCAGGGTCGCGATGGTGTCTTGCTGCTGCTTGAGCGCCGGCACCGTCGGAATCACGAAGTAGTCGAAGTCCTCGTGGCTGCCCCGGTACTTGCGCATCAGGGCGAGCAGATCTTCGACATTGCTGGCGCCGATGTCGACGACAACGTTCTCGACGGTCTGCAGGTACTCCTGCAGCTCGCCGAACTGACTACCGCGCACGGCCTGCGGCTGGCCCTCGTCGGCGTTGATGCTTTCGACGGCGATGAGTTCAGCGCCGGCGATGCGCGGGACCAGCAAGTGGCGCGCCACGGTGGTCTTGCCGACATTGCCCGAGAAGTTGATGACTGCGATCTTCATGATTGATTGCTCCTGTGTCGAACGAGGGGGTTGGTGATCTGTCTGGCCATGAACTCAGCCGCGATCTCCTTGGCGGAGCGCGGTGCAGTACCGAGAGCTGGAGGTGCGTTGATCGGCGGGGCTGCCGGCGGCACACACTGAATGGGTGTGTGATGGACCTGACGATCGTCAGCGCCGAGAACGCGTCGCGTGGGCCTGGCGGCCTCTCGCTGGACCGTACTCAGACTCACCTGTAAGCCGGTATCGGCAAGGGTCGAGCGGATCGCCTCGAGCGTATAGCCCTCGGTTCGAAGTCTCGCGATGTCGCTCGCGTAAGCGCGCGCCTTGCGATTGCTCCGACCTGGTGGGTGCTTGGGGATGAGTTGCACACGCAGCTCCTGCTGGGGTGCAACTGATCCTAGTGTCCCAGGACGTTTGGGATGCTCAGGTTCGACTTTAGATCGTGATCAAGTCGATTCGGATTCTGGTCACTTCTTGTTCGGACTCTGCTCGAATAGCTCGCGGAAGCCCGTCGGATTCAGATCAGTTTGAGAACAGTGCGAGAGACAATTTTGATTGCAGGATAGGCTCCGCGCCGACAAATGGCTGCCCAGCAGCCGTGATCGAGAAATCTGGCAAGTAGTTGGTGCCACGTTCGCCTTCGTGCTGAGACAACACGCAACTTCGTTCTTGTGCCTGGTACAACCGGGAGCACAGGGAGAGACCGGGTATGGCGAGACGCAAGAAGACGAGCCCCGCTGAGGACCTCATGGACCTCGTTGCGATGCTTCCGTGGTGGGCAGGTCTTGGCCTGGCAGTGGTCAGCTATCTGCTGCTCCATGGAGTCGCGTCCCAATCGATCGTGGCCGCGACCCAGCCTGGGCAGACGGGCGCGATGCTCACTCAGACGCTCTGGAAGACGTTCGCCAGTGTCGGTCAGTACGCCCTGCCGATCATCTGCTTGGCCGGAGCCGGCATGTCGGCTTGGCGGCGCGAAGAGCGGAAGAAGCTGGTCGTCGACGTGGCGCAAAGCAAGGCGAGCGACGCACTCGATGGCATGAGCTGGCGCGAGTTCGAGATGCTGGTGGGTGAAGGCTTTCGCTTGCAGGGCTACAAGGTGGCCGAAACCGGCGGAGGCGGTCCCGATGGTGGCGTCGATCTCGTGCTCACGCGACCGGGCAAGAACGGCGGCGAGAAATTCCTCGTGCAGTGCAAGCAGTGGCGCGCCTTCAAGGTGGGCGTGGACGTGGTCCGCGAGCTGTACGGCGTGATGGCCGCGAAGGGCGCGACCGGCGGATTCGTGGTGACCTCGGGGCGCTTTACCGAAGATGCCGTCAGCTTCGCCAGCGGTCGGAACGTGACATTGGTCGATGGCCCCAAGCTGCAAGGACTGCTCAGGCAAGCCAAAGCCGGGGTAGAGCGTTCACCTGCGCGGCCTGCAGCGGCCTCGTCCGTGCAACCCAGTGTGACGCCGACGCAGGCGTCAAGCTGCCCGCTGTGCTTGAAGCCCATGGCGCGGCGCACCGCGAAACGCGGTGCAAATGCCGGCGGCGAGTTCTGGGGCTGCACGGGCTACCCCGCATGCCGCGGAACGAGGCCAATCGGCTGAAGCCAGGGACAACGATGGCATTGCCCGACGGCCTCTACGACCTGTTGCTGACCGAGGGCCTGGCCCGATCGCTCGCCGCCATCGACACCAGCAGCGCGGATGTGTTGGCACTCAAGGGTGGCGCCGCCGAATTCCTGGCCGACGTCATCACCCGTCAGCTCGCGACCATCCTTGACGATGTCTCGGGTGACGACGCCGACAAGGCGAAGCGACAACTCGAACTGGTCAACGAGCTGTTAGTGATGCTGCGCCAGCGGCTCAATGCTGACGCCGGCTCGAACGGAGCTTCTGCGTCTGCGGAAGTCGTTGACTTGGTGGCGTCACCGTTGCGCGTGCTGAGGGCCGTTCAGCGCGGTCAGCAATTCCCGACGTCGCCGGAGATCGGCCTCGCTGTGCCCTGGCTCTTCACCGCCGGCAAGGGCTCACCGTCGTTGCTGCAAGAGATTCGGCGCGAGCTGGCTTCAAGCGACCAAGTGGACATCCTGGTCAGCTTCATTACCGTGTCCGGCGTACGGAAACTGCAGGATGTGCTGCAGCAGATCACGGCCATGGGCGGGCAGGGTCGCGCGGTCACACGCCTGCGAATTCTCACCACCACGTACACGGGCGCGACCGAAGCGCGTGCGCTCGATGAGCTCGCACGTCTGCCAGGTTGCGAAGTGCGCGTGTCGCTGGATGGCCGGCGTACGCGCCTGCACGCGAAGGCATGGCTATTCCAACGCAAGTCCGGTTTTGGCTCGGCTTACGTTGGCAGCGCCAACCTGTCTGGCGCCGCATTGACCGGTGGGCTCGAATGGACCGTCAAGTTGACCCAGCGCGCACAAGAGTCGCTGTTCGCTCGGGCCGTAGCCCACTTCGAGACGCTGTGGGCCGACAGCGAGTTTCAACGCTACGACCCCGACAACGTCGAGCATCGGCAGGCACTGGCCGCCGCGCTCGGCCGCGAGTCCTTCGGCGGCGAGCCCTCCGCCACGATCAGCTTCTTCGACCTGCAGCCGAAGACCTACCAGCAAGAGATGCTGGAGCAATTGACCACAGAGCGTGCACACGGTCGCAACCGGAACCTTTTGGTGGCGGCCACAGGCACCGGCAAGACTGTGGTGGCCGCGTTCGACTATCGAAACACCTGCCGCATTGAAGGCGGTCGGCCGCGCCTGCTGTTTGTCGCTCACCGCGAAGAGATCCTGCGCCAGGCGCTGCGCACCTATCGCGAGGTGCTGCGTGATCCTGAGTTCGGCGACCTGCTCACCGGCAGCCATCAGCCCGAGCGATGGGATCACCTGTTCGCCACCATCGACAGCGTGACCAGTCGTGATCTGGTCGCCACCGTCGGCGCCGATCATTGGCACACGGTCGTGGTGGATGAGTGTCACCGGCTGGCCGCCGATCGTTTCGACGCCTTCGTCAAGACAGTTCGTCCGAGCGTTCTGCTCGGCCTGACCGCGACGCCCGAGCGCAGCGACGGGCAACCCATCGCGCAGTACTTCGATGCGCGCCCCGATGGCAGCCCGGCCGTTGAGCTGCGGCTGTGGCATGCACTCGACCTGCAACTGCTGGCGCCCTTCGAGTACTACGCCTGCGACGACGCCACCGATTTCTCGGCGGTGCCGTGGGACCGCCCAGGTGAACGCGAGGCGATGGACCAGCTCGTCACCGGCAACGACGTGCGGGCTCGTCTCATCGTCAATGAATGGCGCCGGCTGGCGTCCGACGCATCCCGATCACGCGCCATTGTGTTCTGCGTGTCGGTTGCGCACGCCGAATTCATGACCGACTGGCTCAACCGGGCCGGCCTGCCTGCGGCCTGCGTGGTCGGTGCGACGGCAAGCGAAGAGCGGCGCCGAGCTCCGCAGCGCTTGCTCAGCGGTGAGCTGTGCGCGCTGGTGACCGTCGACCTCTACAACGAGGGCATCGATCTGCCCATGGTCGACACGCTGTTGCTGCTGCGGCCCACGCAGAGCCCCGTGCTCTTCCAGCAGCAGATCGGCCGTGGGCTGCGCCTGGCACCGGGCAAAGAGAGCTGCCTGGTGCTCGACTTCGTTGGCCAGCATCGCACCGAGTTTCGGTTTGACCGCCTGTTGTCGAGCCTGACCGGCTTGTCGCGCCGCGAACTGGTGGACAGTGTCGAGAACGGGTTCGGCAGCCTGCCCCCGGGTTGCCACATCCACCTGCAGCGGCAGACGCGAGAGCAAGTCCTGCAAGGCCTGCGTGCGCTGACCACGCAGAACTGGCGCCGCCTGAAAACAGAGTTGCAGACATATGCCGCGCTCAGGGGGCGCGCCTCCGTGCGCTTGGCAGACTTCCTGCGCGATCAGGCGCTGGACCTCGAAGATGTCTACCGCGCCGGCACCGGACAGGGTCGTAGCGGCTGGACGGCGTTGAAGCGCGACGCAGGCCTGATGGTTGCAGAGCGAGGCCCGGAAGAGGACTACTTCAGCCGTCGTTTCAGAGACCTGCTTCACGTGGACGACCCGCGTCGGCTCGATGTGATGGCGGCGGTCGGCGCGCTGCAAGGCCAAGACGATCCCCTCGATGCCCAAACTGCGTTGGGTGTGCAGATGCTGGCGTATCAGGTCGACGGCCGGCATGAACAGGCTGCCGGTCACGAGGCCTTTGCCGGACGCCTACAGCGTCACCCTGCCATCGCCTCTGAGCTGGTCGAGTTGTCGGGTCTGCTGCAAGCCCGAAGCACCTTGGGGGCCTACGTCCTTCCGGGTCTCGAAGACACACCGTTGTGCCTGCACGCCGCCTACGGCGTGCGCGAAGTGCTCACGGCGGTCGGTTGGCTGACGGCAGCGCGCCGCGCGCCGTTTCAGGCGGGCGTGTTGCCTTTGACCAGCCGAAAGACTGAGCTGTTATTCGTCACGCTCGACAAGAGTGAGGGCTACCACTACCGCATCTCGTATCACGACTATGCGATCAGCGCGGAGCGCTTCCATTGGCAAACACAGAACAGCGCGGGCCCGGACACCCTTGGGGGCCGGCGATATCTAGAGAGTTCGACAAACGGTTGGCAGTTCCAGCTCTTTGTGCGGCCGCGCAAGGGCGAGGCATATCGCGCCTGCGGGCGCGTGAAGCTGGAGTCGGCCGAGGGAGACAGGCCGATGAGCATCGTCTGGAAGCTTGAAACGCCGTTGCCGGCAAGGTTGTTCAGGGAGTTCAGCGTGCTGCGCGGGGTGTGAGACGGGCCACTGCGCTCCGGAGAGAGGCGCCGTACTCGACAACTGATCGACTGGCACGTGATCATCAGTTGGGCAGAAGCAAGGGCTCATCCCAGAGCGCCGCTAAGTTGGCGCGATTCGAGCTGGGGAATGTCGCAGGGCAATCTCCCTGAGCCGAGGTGCCGAGATTGTCATTTGCACGGCAGTGGTGCACACTTCGTCCCAAGTACGTCGAGAGCTTACTCCGCCGTCGACGGAGTTACATGTGCCCTTGGAGGTTTCCCATGGATCAGCCATTGCCGAGCAGTACGCCTGCCACCGAAAGCGCACGGTATGTCCCGTCCCAATCGCTTCCTGCCGTCGTCCATGATTGGATCAGCGTCGACTTCCGCCCGATGGCAACTGAGGGCTTTGACAGGAGCTTTGGCGAGAGCGAGAAAGCTGTCGTCTTGGCCCTTTTGGTGAGAGACGCGGACAAGGCCATCCCGCTGGAGGAAGGCCATGGACGGCCTCTTATGCAGCTGACGCTCTTCTCGGTGCGCTTTCGCTTTTGGGATCTAAGAGATGTTGGCCGCTTGCTCGTGGACTCGGTAGGGGACGACTCCGACGGTCCACCGCCAACGCCGCCGCGCAAACGTCCGCTGCGCGATGCAGTGGTCTCTGGCGGCGTTTCTGGCGCAATCCGCTGGGTGCTTGGCGAGCTGTTCGGAAAGCTGATGTGGACCCAGGAATTTGTCTTTCCCGAATCCGCCGACTTTTGGCCGATGCGTTTGAACGGCCACCTTGTGCAGTCGCGCAACCGTGTGATCCGCGGGGCTGAGCTGTTGGCGCTTGCGGCTGAACTTGATCGGCTGTATTGCACAACCAACTATGGAAAGAGGACAGCTAGAGCTCGACTGACCCGCCTCTCATGTCAAACGTTAGGCGTAGGTTCGACGAGAACCTCAGCCGCTACCGACCGAGTGTCTGAAGTGTCAGCGGATGCAGTCGACACATGTTCGCAACTTGCTAACTGTGACCTTGCCGGATGTTTTGCTCCGACGCATTCGAGTGAGTTAGAAGCTTCTTGGAGAACTGAAATGTCTGCTCCTGGTGACGAACAACGTTCAACTCATCTTGGTTCTCCAAAGCGTTCAACGAGAAATGTTGATGGAGAAGTTCTAACTTCTTTCCAAGTTCCAATTTCTCGGACTGTTGATGTCCGAGCAATCCGAAAGAAGTTGGGAATGACACAAGAGTCTTTCTCTCAAGTCTTTGGACTATCTCTTGCCAGTTTGAGAAATTGGGAACAGGGAACTCGGATTCCAGAGCGTCCTATTGCTCTATATCTGCGCCTCATCGAGAAGTACCCTGAAGAGGTGAGGCGAGAGGTGGACGCAATGCGAGTGGCTTCGAGTAGCGATGCTTGAGTCTTCCCGAGAGGATGCTTCCCTTCTTGGAAGCATCCCCTTGCCTAAGGGAGTATTCGATCCTTCTCTGTGAACGCGGTTGATGAGGCGCGACGACAAAGCCGGATGAGTCGATTGATGCCATCTTTGCCTCAAATTAGAACTAATAGAGGAAGACTTGGTTAGAGTGTCCAAAAAGCGTTTGGTGGAAAACAGAGAGCCTTTGCTGAAATGGCCGGGAGGCAAGCGAAGGCTCGTCGAGAACATCCTCGTCCACATTCCCGGAAGATTTCGTCGCTACTACGAGCCCTTCGTTGGTGGCGGTGCGATGTTTTTCGCTTTGGACCCAAATCGAGCCACTCTTTCAGATACGAACGCGCAACTGATCAACTGCTACAGGACGGTCCGAGATGAGCCTGATCGCTTGATGAAAACTCTCGCCAATCTGCGCAACACCGCCGACCACTACTACGAAGTACGCGATTGGTCGCCCTCTGGCGCAGTTGAGCAAGCCGCGAGACTCCTCTACCTCACACGTCTTTCCTTCAACGGAATTCATCGTGTGAATCGTGCTGGTGAATTCAACGTTCCCTATGGGGGGCGCTCCCATCTCAACGTGTTCAATGAAGGTGCGCTCTTGCAATGCAGTGCGGCGCTACAAAGGGCGCGACTCACGGTCAGCGACTTTCAAGCAGCCACGAGCGACGCAAGCGAAGGCGACCTGGTGTATCTGGATCCTCCGTACACCGTCGCGCATGCCATGAATGGATTCATTCGGTACAACGAAAAGATCTTTTCTTGGTCGGACCAGATTCGCCTAGCAAGTGTGGCGCGAGAACTGAGCGAACGCGGATGCACCGTCATCGTCAGCAACGCCGACCACCCCTCAGTTAGAGAGCTATATCCGTCGATCGAGCCTGAGACCCTTCGTCGGTACTCGCTCATTGCTGCTTCGACCAAACATCGCCGCGAGATTACCGAATCGCTCTACGTGTTAGCCCCGAAGGCTCGCAATCGCACTATGACCAACGTCTGCCCCAAGCCGGCAACTAGGGGACGGATGTGACTGGCAGACGCTTTATCGACCACTCAAGCGACGGAGGGTGCTCAAAAAAAGCGTCCTGTTCGCAGCTGCGCGCGCTGCTCAATGACGTTGGTCAACAAGCCTCATCGAAGGCTATTCTGACGCTTTCGATTGATATGCCGGACACCGGGGCATTCACCCTTCCGTCAGTGAAGTGCCTGTCCACTGTTGACATCATCCTGCCGATGATCGATGACCCTGAGCATTTTGGAAGGATTGCCGCAAATCATTCTCTGAACGACATCTATGCTGGATTCGGTAGGCCACACTTTGCGCTCGCGATCGTCGGCGTCAGTAGCAGTCTTGAGCCGAACTCCCCCGAGGTGACAGGAATGCTCGCAGCTGCGGCAGTTGAACTGAAAAATGCAGGCGTTGCTCTCATTGGCGGACATACGCTTTCAAATCAAGGTGATCTGTACCTGGGGTTCGCGATCGTCGGGACTGAAGCAGCCAGTGGCAACACGCTAAGCGTTGAGCCGGGCGATTCGATATTTCTCACAAAGAGGCTCGGAACAAGTGTTGCGAGCGTTCGTTGGAAAGCGCAGCTCGCCGGTGCCAAGGAGCACGACGATGTCGTCAGCGGAATGCTATCCAGCAATCGAAGAGCGTCCGAAGTTGCGGCGCAATGTGGCGTTCGATACTGCACCGACGTAAGCGGTTTCGGCTTGCTGAACAACCTCGCATCGATAGTGCAGCGATGCAGTGGAAGGGCGCGGCTCAATCTAGATCGTCTGCCCAGCTACGAGTCGGTGGAGGCCTTCTTGGGACAGGATGAGTTCGTCACTCGGCAGTACTACTACAACGCTGAAGCTGCGCTGGCAGCATTGGGCCTTGACTCATTCAGCAAACTTCGTCGTCGAGCACTCTGGCTGGACTCCCAGGTCTCTGGTGGGCTGCTATTCGTTTGCCCAGCATCCCAAGAGGAACGTCTAACGCAATCAATGGCGTCAGAGGAAATCTTGGTCACAAAGATCGGTGTGCTGGAAGGTGGGCCTGGACCTTTGATCGAGTTGATCGAGGAGGGGGAACTATGAGTGATTTCGAACTCGTAGGCGCACCCTATCCGTCGTTTCTCGATATCGCGGAGCGCTACCTGCGAGACTCAATTAAGCCATTGTCCGCTCGAGAGATCGTCTCGATGGCGATGAGAGACGGATTATTGAGAACTGCCGGAAAGACGCCGTGGCAAACCATGAAGTCGAAGCTCTCGACGGACATCCTTGTAAACGGCGACCGCTCAAGATTTAAGCGCGTTTACCAAGGCGTGTTTGCCTTGAGGAACGACGACCGCGAGGAATACAAGGCGACTCGCTTTGTGAAGAGCAAACTCGACGAAGATATCGCTGTCGTTCCGAAGGATCGACTGGCGGATCTGATACCAGCTCCTGGTCTGTGGATTACTGGGATCGATCGCCAGAAATTGGCCTCGCTCAGTCACTCAATGCTGAGAAGAGCTGCCGAAGACACGTTCGATGTGGTGCAGCTTGTGTCGGTCTTCGTGGTTTCGTTTGCGGATAGCTACCTCACGCACATGAGGAGCGCGCGCTTGCCCGAGAGCCGACTCCATGGCGAGTACTCCCTGATGCTCGGGGGCCACGTCTCTGTTGAGGACTTTGCGCAGCTCACGCTCGACCTGTTCGATGACGGAAGTGATCTCTCCGATTGCACCTACATCCTTCGAGAGTTGAGCGAGGAGTTGGTCTTGAACAGTAATCCCGACGTCACGCCATGCGGATTCATTTACGACGAATCACGTGAAGTGAGCAAACAGCATTTGGGTCTTGTGTACTCAGTGAAGCTAGACAGCCCCGACTTTCAGATTGGAGAGCGAGGCTTCCTTCTCAACGCGAAGATGGAATCGCTCGATGAGATTAAGGCACGTCGGAATGACTTCGAAAACTGGTCTTGGACGCTGATGGACAACATCGAAGCGATCGTGGGAGAACAATAATGAGCGTATTCCTCAAGTTCCTGCTGCGCTTCGTTATCTATTTAGCTTCACGACATCGTAACTTAGGACTCAGAGACTGGCTGGCCGCGCTCATCGGGACCGTAGTCTTGGCTGGGGGTCTTATTTGTCTAGTTGCGATACAGCTGCTGAAGGCGCCGATAGGTCTAGAGGCATGGATCAGCTTTCTTCTTGCGACGATGGTTGTTGTGTACATCGCGCTCATGCCAGTGCTCTTCATCATCAAGCTTCGGAGGAATGGCATCACCGATGCTGACTATTCGATCGAAGGTGGCCTCGATTACAAGACCGCTTTGCGGGCCGGGCGTGGTGGTTTCTCTTTGGCGCAGTTCGCGTTGAGTAGTGACGGGCTCACCTGGTGAGCTACCGGCCGCGCAGACTGGCTTCGTGGCCCGAGCGTTTCGGGCCGATGGAACCTGTGATGAGAGCGCGCGAACTCAAGCACT
>Ga0307515_10017815_pt1 | contig 12911 bp, 18 predicted proteins | sample 17_EM_MG_FD_194513 | JGI IMG/M metagenome (GOLD analysis project Ga0307515, IMG submission 194513) | Populus trichocarpa ectomycorrhiza microbial communities from riparian zone in the Pacific Northwest, United States - 17_EM | ecosystem: Host-associated > Plants > Roots > Unclassified | place...
ATGGAAGGCTCTTCAACATCCGAACGTGTTGCCGCTCCTAGGAGTGATAATGACCAAGACTAAGTTCGCAATGGTGTCAGAGTGGATGTCAAACGGGAACGTCAACGAATTTGTGACGGAGCGGCAGGATGCGAATCGATTTGATCTTGTAAGTTCTCCATCCAAACCCCCCATTCTCCATCTGTCATCGACGTTCACGCGGCTCTCGCAGTTGGGAGACGTCGCAAGAGGCTTGATCTATATGCACGGTCAGAGTATGGTCCATGGGGATCTCAAGGGGGTACGTCCTTGAAAGTTAGGGCCATGTTTTTCTCTTCAACAACATTCATCTGATAGGCAAATATCCTGGTTGATCAAACATGCCACGCCCGTCTCGCAGACTTTGGGCTTCTTACGATTATTTCTGACTCAACAATTTCGAGTTCATTCAGACAGGGCGGTACTGTCCGATGGATGAGCCCAGAACTTTTTGACCCCAAAATCGAAGATCACCGTCGAACGAAATATTCAGATTGTTACGCTCTCGGAATGGTGATATACGAAGTTCTCAGCCGGCGCAAACCATTCAACCGAGACCCGGACCTGGTCGTTGTCGTCAAGGTGGGTAACGGTGACCGCCCTAAAAAGCCTCAAGGGGTAGCATGGTTCACGGATGACGTGTGGGGGGTATTGAAACTTTGTTGGGCGCCTCAACCGAAAGACCGCCCGAGCATCGAGGATGTCCTTCGGTGTTTGGAGAAAGTTTCGAGATCTTGGACGTTACCACCTCTTCCGTCAGTGGCAGTCCCATCAACAGCTGATTTATCCACGTCTACCACTTCCGAAATAAGTGGTGAACATAATATGGATGTGGATGAGAGTCAAGTTCCTTCCCTTTCCCAGCAATCGGATAGGCTACCGCCAAAAGGTGACGTGGTCGAAAGCAACACCCATCCTCTCATCCACGAATTTCCAGCCCCCCTTTATGAGGCTCCGGACCATCAGGGCCTCGAGGCAGATGTGAAGAAACCCGGTGGACCCGCTGCATCTTCCCCATCTCGGCATAAGTCGTTGCAGCCCCCGGCAACTCCCGTTGTCACATTTCCTCCCGTGGCCCCGCAAACCCCTTGCAGGTGCCCTACCCAACAAAGTGGCAGGGTCAGGCAGGCACCGATCGAATTCGGGTGGAGAAATTTGACTAACGCCGCCGATCCGAGGTACCTTGGCGTGGTGAGTTTCCGGGAAAAGGTACGAGGGCGAGAGCTGAGCGTGAGCTCTCACAGCCCCCGGAGGTTCCCCCCTTCACTTTCGATTCAACCCAATTCAAGATGATCCTGCAAATTCCTTGGAGGTGCCCTGCCCGACAAGGCGACTGGGTCAGACGGGCACCGATCGAGTTCGGATGGATAAAATTGACCGACGCCGCCGATCCGGGGTACCTTGGTTTCATCGGTCATGATGACAAGGTCCTCAATTACCTAGGCGTCGGAAGCGCGATATTGTGCAGATTGAACGTGCGTTGGACTCCCAAAACCCCACAAATGTATCAATTCACATCCTCCCCTCTTTCCCAGCTCCCGCGGCACGGGCTCGAAATGTTGAAGGTGAAACCTATACCTATAAGCTGCCGACCTGTAAATGTCTCAGTGAATGAAACTATCAGATCTTGACGACGAACCACAAGAAAGACCGCGGGCCCATTACAAAAAGAAAGCTCGCTTCTGAAGTTGCCAAACTCGTGCATCGTTGCATTGGAATCATCAAGGTGAGTATGGGGTTTACCTTTATCAATACGTTCGTGACGCCCAGTCGATTAGACCGAAGCGGGCTTTGACAATGTGAAGTTCGAGAACGTGGTGTTGACGAAACTATTGCATGTCTCAAAAGCATCATGGCAGCCAGAGCTGTGGTACGAGGTTCCTGCTCCCGGTCATGGTTCTTCCTAGAAGTTCGGTTGTGTTGTCGTACGCTTGGATATCCGTACCCTCATCTTCATGTCGCGCTTTTCCATGCCACCCCTTTCAATGCACTCCTCGTTATGATAACTTTGCTTTCCGCATCCCAGTGCCGGTTTCCGAGGTCCCCCCTTTCCCCCCGATCTGTTTTCGTCGCCATTGCCATTCATTGCTTTCCACCCCGTCGCGCACCCCTGCGGAATGTACCCACTCCCACCCGTGTGGGGAATCAGGCATGATGCATAGGAGGTCTTATGGGACCAGCGGACCATGAGAGTTCTATAGGGAATTCCAGACAAGGCCTCGGCGAATGAATGCAACTCATGGCCAAATAATGCACGAGCCGGTGCAGGGCACTGTCGCTTATCCGTTTTCGCGGGCAAAGACCACCTGTTCTGATTTCTGGGAGTTAGGAACTTAATACTCTTGGAGAGGGATCCTCTGTGCGTCACACAGTTGTGAAGACCATATCCAAAAAATTTATTATCATATCCCCTACTTGATAGGAACATAATGAGCATAAAGAACACGGCAGCGGTGTGGCATATTTCCAAATATTAATGTCCCCAGGACATGAACAGCGGATGAGATGGGTGGAAACGAAAAACAAATGAGCAGATGTTCAGATGGCATAGGTTAGTGCGAGCATGCAAACAACGGTGAGGCTCTCTAGGGACTGGTGGAAGGGACAACCTAATGCCAAATTTCTGGCTGGCAGGACGCTCTTGAGACATTAGTGAGCTTTGTGAGGTACATGTCTTCAAAGCGGACAGGGAAGGGGGTCTTGATTTTCTGAACGCCGAGCCAGCACAGCACCACACTGGCATTTCGTTGTCCGCTCACGTTTAGCCTACCGAGGTAAGCCTTGACACATTTAGCGACATCACGGGCCAATTTCTCCTTGGCGATTGGGCGACGCTCCTTCTTGTGATTGGTCGTCACAATCTGTAAATGGCGTTGGTCTCAGTCGAACGCAAAAATCTGTCCCCGTCTTGGCTTGGTGTCCACGGGGTATCTTACAAGCTAATCAAATGAAGGGGTTGAGTGGCGGCAGAAATTACTGCAACAGAACCCGCGTACGTATATCGATCCTGTATGAGACTGAATTCCCAATACTCTCGTCCGTGAACATTGGATCGTCACGGTCATCAGGGCCATCGAAACGCAAGTTCATGGCGTCGGCCAAATTCATTCCTTCTACACCCTCGACCTTGAATTCGATCGGAGGCAGCAGCGTCCAGTCTTTCTGCAGATTTTCGCTTTCGTAAGGAACCTGTTCCACTCCGCGGAGGTGAGGGTGTGTTAGGAGGATAGCGAGCCCGTACTGTAAAACTGGTCGGTCCTCGTGGATCAAGGCGCTGTGGTCACTTTGCGTGTCTCGTCCGGAATCGTGGCTCGCTTCCTCTTCTTTGGATTTTGGGATCCAACATTAACAATCCAAATTGGTGGTGATCCTGCAGATAACTCCGTCGTCCCCTCGTCCCCCACCCCGCCAGTGGGGCGAGGAGCTGGAGGGTCCACGTGCCCCCAAGCACCGGCCTCATGGGAGGCCATCGGAGTTGTGACATCCAACGGCAGACCAGACTCCCGCGTCGCTGGGTAAGGTTGATATGCACCATCGGTGTCTGAAAAAACTTTGTGCCCCTCGGCCGTAAAAATCATGGTTGCGACTCGGATCCGCGCTTGAGTGCTGGTCGCCAATGTAGAAGTCGCCCACTACGGTGTTCTCCTGCGCTCCAAGGCTGGGAATAGATGATTCGGTCTTCAAATACCCAAACCCGGCGATATCGGCGCGTTGCGTTGGCAAAAAATATGTGAGGTACCGGTGGTCCAAGCAGTCGAGTCCCGAACCGTTGTAGTTAACACTTGCGTCCGGCACGTCGCCGTACCAAGTCCTCGGGAGGTAAAGGAATTAAAGGAATGTTTGGCAGGCGGTGGTGATGCAGTTGACGGTCAAAACGCAGGTGAAGAGTCGTATAGCTGGCGATGGAATCTCGGCAAGAACATGTGTCTCCAACGCGTCTGTTGTGGTATCGGCATCAGGTTGCCTCGGACCGCCATGTTCCAACCTTCCACTTTCGACTCCGGGTTGGACGATGCCTTCAACACTTTGGGCTCATTTGCTGGATAAGGGTCCTGCTTCTAGGTCTGATCTAAGGACGGGTCTCGCTTCGGTTGGACTTATTGCTTCGGCCCCCACGGATAGGACAAGGACCTCGGTCCGGATTCTATTGCACGACACTTAGGCGACATAAGCTGATATCTGATGTGGAGGACTTACAACAGAAACTACTCACTCGGAACAAAGAAGTGTGCGGAGAGGTGGAAAAATTTGTCAGACAGGTGGTCTAAGAGCAGGATCCCCTTCGTACGGCATCCCAGTCGCCCGATCCTGGGCCGCGACCCACATTCTTCCAAACCTGTGCGCATATTATTTCGACCGGGAACCTTGACTATTTGGCATCGTCAGCGGGTCGAACGGAAACAACGCCTCGATATGCGTTGGGAACCAGCCCAGGCTTCCGCTCCCGGCAGCCCACTTCAAGTTCGCCAGATTGTTTGAATCAAAAGGTTAAAACCGTCCAAACCGTGTGTGCCGTAGCCGTGCAATTTCATATTGCCCATCCCAACGCTCTTGATCCCTAGCTCGCCCACATCAATGTGCAAGCCCTACGGACGATCAAGGATCAACAATTACAAAAGCTCAGTCATTTTTTCTTCTCAAATCTGCAGTTGCCTCACAGCCATTATACCGTTATCGACTATGGTATGGAAGGTCCCACTGCACGTCGCATGTACAGAAACCAACTACCCGAGAATTGTTACTGCCCCCGCTGGGGGTCAACCCACGAGCACGGGCCCCACCTCGGGTCCTAGAAAACGCAAGCTATCGAAGGACATTGGTTAGCGTTCACCCTCACCTTCTGCGGCTAAGCGGAGGCGAATTCAGACTGGTTCCAATTGCACAGCGCAACAATTACCGTCACCCAAGTCCTCACTTGACTCCTTGCTTGCTCAAGGCGCTCACGCATGGCCATCAGTGATGCTTTACGTTCTGGCTCTAGATCTGCTTCTCTCGATTAACACTGCCGAAACCCCGAACCCTGGCCAAAACCCAAACCCTGTCCAACGGTCATCCATACAGTCGCAGACACCAAGAATGGTCCCAGCCACACCTTCTCAAACGCATTCCGTTGCTCTATCAGACAGGCTTATGCAACCCCCATCTCTCTCCCAAAAAATCGAGAACATCAGATGCTTCGGTTACTCCACACTTTGCACGGCCGGTCTCTATGCTCACTCGGTCACTCCAACCCCCCCTAATAATCTCAATCACCCCAGCGACGCCTTCGTACCCGAAGACACGAGGATCCTGCGTTTCCTGTTCGTGGGGAAAATGAAGCGAGTAACGGTTGTCGCCCGGTGGATCGGTAGGGAGTGAGATAAGAGAGAAGTACGGGGGGTGGGGGGTACCCTAACTTTGGCAGCAACCTAGTGCTGAATCGGATCAACACGACGGTGTGTTGTCTTTCTAGTCGGCATCTTCGTACCGCGGCAGCTATCAACCTGCAATAGTTTCATTCAGGGAAATGTGCACGGGGGACCGGCATTGGCGTCAAACATCACGGTTCCATTGGCTCGGACGTGCTAGATATTTTGTCGTGACACGGACCAATCCTGTGACTTGGACGTACGAATCGCATTGACGGCCAATGCTTTTGAAAATCCCAAAACGGGAAATGGGGAACGAGACATCGTGCCACTGGCTTTTTTTTTCCATTTCGGGGGTTTGTCCTACTCCACCCCGCGTCTGTATAGGTAGCTGTTGTATCTATAAATATGGTGAACAAAAAAAGGGACGACAGCAGTGGCTGCCATACGACAAGTGGAGTAGGCTGGTGCCGGCCTACCGCGGGTCAGCATCGAGCGGGCGTTAACGGGTCATCCAAAGCTGGCTGCCGAGGTGGCGAGGAGGATGAAAAACTTCTTCGAGGTAGCATCCAGCGTATGGCTTGAGTGGCGACACGTTGACCCTCGGATTAAAAAGCTGGCAACCCGGCCCCGTTATCAGTCCCATCCGGAGTACCGTGTCCAGCCAGGAATTATTGACCTCGACCACCTGGAACTCATTTCCCTCAAGGTCGCCAAATCCTCATATATGCCTTCCGTTTGATCGTTCCATCGTCCTTGCAAAATATTGTGCTTGGAAGATATCGTGTTCAAGCCGCGCGAGTAACTCGCCTTCAAAGATTCCCATGCTGGCCCAGTTGCGCGATCGATCTCGTAGTATTCTCCGAGGTGCAGGCTCTCGGTCATTGTCTACCTTCTGACCCTTGCGCGAGGTAGTTACACTTTATGTGGCTCCATTCAATTCCGGTAGCTGAGCGAGGATTTTGAGTATGAGGTAATGTTCAGTGCCTCCACGTACTAGGGAGAATTGACGCACCTAAATGGACTGGCTCTGGGGACGGACCCCGTGGGCCTGCTGGTACCACGGGTCACGCACGAAATAGGGCCAAAGACATTTTCCCACACTGTTAAATTCTCAGGAGCGAGGATGGATCCCGAGCACCTCGGGCGTTGCCCATGGTTGTTCTAACGTGGGAAGTTCACGTGCTCCCCAACGGTGAGGGGTCGCTGGCTAAACTCCGCTTCAATTTTTTGCAGAAACCTGACCAAATACACATGGGGTTAGGCACACTTCTGTTAAGTACCTGTTACCAAAATCCTCTGTTTGGAAATGCACGTCCACTTTCCATTTCCTGTACCACGTGGGATTTTGGGTGGGGAAACGAATGAAAATAAATGCGAATAAATGCCCCCGGATGTATTGTTCCTCCGCCCAGACTGTGGGTTACATCCTGGGGTCCCGGGAGGGAGCGCATCTCGAAACTGGAGCCGTTGAGCAACCACCAGAAACACAAAGATGAGAAGGCAATTTCCTTTGCAATTTCCCAAAAGATTCGCATCAGTCCATGGCATCACCGAAGTCAGTCCGAAGTGGGATGACTACGTGCAAACAAACAGAGCCGAGGTTAGTCAGCTTTGCCCCCGGAATATAAATGCGTTACTTGCCCAGGACGCCCCATGCCCCGTGCTTCTCTCCTCCACTCGTCCCTCTCCCCCTCCAAATCCCTTCCTCTCTCGAGTCTGTCCCCTCCTCCGCTCTCCCCCCACCTCGAGCCTGAAACCTGCCGTGTACAATGGCTGGTACTCACATTGCGAGTTTCATTATTCTTCGAACAACTCAAATTGATCGTGAGCACTTTGTGGTCCGTTGGGCGAGAAATTAGATGGCACGCTAATCGTATGCCGCTTCATGTGCTCTCAGTTTCTTATTCATCCTGCACCTGAACGTCCCTCTGGAAGAGCGATTGGTAGACGGCGCAGCGAGTGTCGCCTTGGGAATGTGCGCCTGAGATCTGAGATAAAGGGGCGCGACCTGATTGTCCGTTCGGTCTTTTCCGAGCGCCACGGACCACCCAGAATTCTCCACCGGTGATGGATTTCACAGCGCTTTTCTCTGTAACCCCGGATGGGAGGTATTCCCCCGGACACTGTTCTCGGATGGTTCGCGCGGTTCGACGGTTCGCCAGCCTTTATCGATGGGATCCGCTCGACAACCTTAGCGCTTCGTCCCCCATCCTCGGACCGCGAATTCCCATGTGAGGGTTTCCAATGAAGGCGCAGACTTGTTTGGGAGTCTCGGTGACCATCAGGTGAAGGGCGGGAAGGTTTGGGATTGGGCGGGTATAAAATCCCTTGTCGGGCGAGCGCATACACCACCACAACCTAAGACGAATTCTTATGTCTGAGGTACCAGATTTTACAAGCTTCAGCGAGTGGCTTCCCAGCGAATGGTTAGGGGTGAGTTAATCAACCGTTTATCTACTAGGGTTTTGTTCTTAGAGATTAGTTTTTGCGTATTTCGCCCGCCAATATGGGCGTCGCCGCCTCTGAGGAGATGCTCTTCCCACAAGACACAATCCCGCCCCCTCCACTCGACCTTGAATACCTATACAGAGTCTTCTCAGAGACTCCGTCAGACACACCAGCCCAGGGAATGACATCAAATTTCTCCCTCTCTTCCCAAGATGCCCCCGACTCGCCGAACTCCCCACCTCAAATCGCTGCTCCGGCTGACCCGGCTGACAATGGAGCAGGAGATTGTCCCATTCGTTCCATGTCGGCATCGCCCATACCTGCACATCAGGCCGTGACATTCCCCCCTCTCAACTGGCGTAGGGTACCGCAGAAGATTTACGATTACGGGCGGAAGCAATGGGATTTCACCCCATCGGAGTCCATTTCCTTCAGCATGAATGGTCGCCCAGGTGTGAATATGGGAGAAGTACTCCGGAAGAGATTTACGGGCCTCGACGGAAGAGATGAACTGGTATTACAAAATGCGAGCAGTGCCTTTTCATGTCGGTTGTTGGTACGTTTGTCGTGATAACATCCGCCCTGCGTAAGAAACTGACCCCTTCTCAAGTTCCCTGGGTATCGATCCAACCGTTCGCCCCAGGTAGGGATCCTCGTCCCGTTTGTGTTGTCACGCATTGACTGCCATAATAGATCTCTACAAAGTACTGGAACAAGAACCGTGACTCGATAACACGCAGTACGCTCGCATACCTGGTCGCCAGGAAGCTCAAGCAGTACTTGGACTTGATGGCTGTAAGTCCTTGTCGCCGTGGAATTGCACTTCTGGTGTCGCTCACAACCGAACCGCAGAGGTCTCATCCCATGGACGGGTCCACCCACAAACGGTGGAAAATTGGTGAGGGATTCATGCACCTTGATAATATGTTTTTGGTCCGGCTCGAATCGGTCTCCATGGGTTCGTTCCAGCCGGAGATATGGGTCGTCGACCCCACGATTTAACGCATCCGCACGGACCAGCTACAAATGTTGTTGTATTTTTTGTCTTATTCCACTACGCATTTCTTGGAAACGTCTTGGAAACGAATACATCTTTGGCTGGAAACTAAATAAACTGTCACGCGCGTCCAACGCTGCCTAACAAACCGCAAGTTTAACATGCGTTTCCAAAACGTGGCATCAGCAACATCTGGATGTCTGTCACGCGTGGCAGTGCTTGGCCGTGACATTTAATAAGTTGACTTCCAGGAGCACCACGTAATAATTGTGTGAATAGATAGCATCGCCTGACGGAAAGAAACCAAGGAACTGATGTCGCCCCTCCGAGTTTTCACTTGGTCGAAATAACTGGGTTCGACCAATGGGCGGCGCAAGTTGATAAGCCCACCTTGAAAGGTTTCCCTGATCCCTCGGTAAATGAAGCTTGAAGATGTGGCATCCCAGAGGCGTTGCTTGAAGACGGAGAAATAAACCACTGATTGAAACGTTGATCGCTAGCTATGAAACACCTAAATGTTTCGCATGGAGGGTTTGTATGAGCAATTCCCAACGAAGATGGGTTTGGAGGGAACGGTATCCAATTGGAACCGAGAAGCATATCAGATGGGAGACCATAGGGAAACAGCGATGTTCATTTCGGGGGAGCCTTGTAAAAACAGTCCATAATGAGGACCTTGACACTTCATAACAGAGGCGCGTTGAAGGCCAGATTCATCGGAAGATACAGGATAGATCGTGGTTTTAGCAGGAAACGAAAGGGGAGAGAGTGGTAGGCACTAGGGTTCCGTTAGAACCGCTCCGCCACGTCCCTAACTATCCGTCGCGAACTCCTGCCCTGGGCGGTATGTTTTTAGTCGAGCTTGCGAGACTATGGGGGGAGGAGGGGGGTAAAAGTCGTAGATTTGTCAGCAAACGTATTTCCTTTTGTGGTAATACATTTGCTTATCTAATTTCCGCGACTCGGCTAGCACGCCGTTAGCAAAATTCTCGCCGCACGAAAATATGAGGAGGAGGAACAGGAAAAACCAGCCGAAAAATGTTCGGAATGGGCGAGCTCAACTCTGCCATGAGGGGCACTCTCATACAACCCATTTTAGTCTTGGAAGGGCTTGCCGACAGGCTTGATACCGGGAGGGCTTGGAAACCGGGAGGGCTCGGAAGACTGGTTGTAACGTTAGAACGCCCATCGGTGTCGCCACATAAAGTTACACCCAAGACCGGCGTGCTCTCCTATCTGCGCGGGAATCTAGATCCGGTGCGCGTGTATGCCTCGCATCCTTAGGATCTTCCGGGAACCAGATGAACGGACGCGATTGAGCGCCCGTTCCATTGGGATTGGTTGGCGAGGCCGCTTGCCGGCCTTACGCCTATTATGGATTGCGCCACCGGTAATTCTCGGGACTGTGAGTCCTGGGCGCCTGGGTCTTTGCAGTTGTTGCATTTACTTCCGTCCTGCAAAAATCGTCAAGTTTGTCGGTTTATTTGTCGCAGGCACCTGTGAGGTTCCCACGGCCGTCATATCCATACTCATGGGCGTTCCATCGATTGTCCTACCCGTGCCTCGTCTCCCGGCCACTTCCACGCTTACAATCTCTTCAATGCATGTATCACCTTTGTTGTTTGACTCCGTTATGTCAGGCGCCAAGGAATCCCTATATATTCGACGGATCCCGCTACAATCAGTCGACTAGGGCTTGCTTCTCCCCCTTCCGCCACACTTTTTACCAGCGCCAAAGTCCCTCTCAATGCCTATGCATATCCCGTCGAGCACCAACACGGACTCGGGTAGTATCACGACTGTGTGAACCGCCTATGCTCTTCTGTCGGCCCATCCTGATCAATCCATTTGTAGTTGCTCTCCGGGGCAGGTCCGTTCGCGAACCTACTTTCCTCCACCACGTAAAATGACATCCTGGAGATCCTCCTGCGAGAGCAGGATTACACGATGTCACTTCTTTCTCTGAGCCCTTTGCTCTCAAACCTGTTCATATCGTACGCAAAGCGAGCCGCCGCCCTCGAGTCGGTCTCTGTCACACCTTCTCCTGAGAGTGAGGAGTGGAAGGTGCTTCAGACTGACACTATCGCTATCTTACAGGAGGAGAACGAGAAACTCAGATCAACGAACCGTGAGGTGACGGAAAAGTTGGCGGCTGCTGAAGCCTCTCAGGAAGCATTCCGCTCTCAGGTCTCGTTTCTCAAGGGGGTCTACACCACTCAACATGACGACATCAAGTCTTTGCGGGAGCTTGTGGTATGGACTCCGAGGATCAATCTTTCAGTGCAAGGTGACGGGGATCACGTGACAAACCTTCAAGACGAAGATTTGTCGTGGCTGGTCGAGTATCTGGATGATGTACGTCCCCGGGTTGCCTTCGTAAAATTATTGCCAATACTTGCTTAGGTTCTCGATGTTCTCCACCCCGCCAGTCCCGCATTCCAGAGAGTTCTACGTGAGCTCAGGGCAATCTGCGGCAGCCGGAGGATACTACCGCAATCTCACATTCTCCCAACTTCTCTCATGAACACCGCTGAACGGCCGGTTGCCTCCAAGGGTTCCTGCGATGTGTATGAAGGTCTCCTTAACGACTCAAAGGTTTGTGTCGAACGACTACGGATTTACTCCATGGAGGGACCAACGGATGTCAGGCGTGTATGTTACCGGGGTTAATGCATTCAGTCGCTTGCATCTGATGAAACGCACAGGCTTTCTGCCAGGATGCCGTGGTGTGGAAACGTTTGGCGCACCCAAACATCGTCCCTCTCCTGGGTGTGACTTTCACTCCTTTCCAATCCGTTTCGGTTTGGATGCCCGGTGGAGAGCTGTCGGAGTACATCAGTACGCACCCGTGTGCCGATCGACTCAGTCTTGTGGGTTGCCACCACACCATCTTGGATTACGAATTGACCATACCCCAGCTATCTGATGTCGCAAACGGTCTCAGCTACCTCCATTCCCACAGTGTAATTCATGGCGATCTCAAGGGGGTGTGTGAGGTCAAAAACTGTCTCCCAAATCTACTGACCCGCGTATTAGCCAAGCATCCTTGTGGACGATATGGGCCACGCACGGCTCACCGACTTTTACCTCGCTGGCGTCGTTTCAGACTCAGGGCCCGCTGCATCCGCAACCAACGGTCATGCAGTGCGGTGGGCCGCACCTGAGGTCTTGGGCACGAAACGGCCGGTCAGTAAGGAGTCAGATGTGTATTCGTGGGCGATGGTCGTTATCGAGGTATCGGCCCACGACCCCACCATGATAGAGCGCGCCACTCATCAGTATACAAGGTGTTCACCGGAAAGGTGCCATTTCATAATAGCATTCCCGCCACGGTTGTTGTGGATGTTCTGTCGGGGGGCCGGCCCGACCGACCGACCAAACCGAGTTTGACTGATGATCTCTGGGACCTGACAGAACGCTGTTGGAATCATGATCCACGGCGGCGCCCGGAAATTTTGGAAGTTGTTCTGCGTTTACGAACTCTGTTCACTCATGCAGAACTGGATGGCACGACTCTAGGGAGCGTTCGACAGGATGAGATAGCATTCGGTGAGTTATCTTTCTTCCCCTCCAGCACGACAATACTCAGTGAGGTTGGAAGGGTCGTGTTACGGCATGTTACACACCTTCGACTCCACTGGCGGTTTCCATGTATTTTGTTTAGTTATTCCATATTTGAATGCTATGTTGCCCTGTCTCCACACCCGTTCTGCTGATGCGAACCCCCGACGGCCACAATCATGGGCTCTGCCGCTTGTCGGCCCTCAGCCTTATGACCTCGATGATCGGTTCAGGTTCGGTTAGTCCCCGCCGAATTTTTACGATTTGGCTGACAGCGGTTCGGTTCGAACCGAACTTCGAGAATATTAGATCATTACGGCAGGGAACTAATGTGATAAGCGATAAATGGGTCCTGGCGAGTTGAATTGCATGAATATTTGGAGATCATTCTATTCAACCGGGGACGCTGGACCCGAATTCTCGTCATCTATTGACATCTAGGCGACCGTCGAATCTCTTTTCTTCTCACCGCCTCCTCGGGTGGTTCCCCTTTCTCGTACTTCCCTCCTTCCAGCGGCGAGACATGGCATCGGGGG
>Ga0307515_10017816_pt1 | contig 12911 bp, 11 predicted proteins | sample 17_EM_MG_FD_194513 | JGI IMG/M metagenome (GOLD analysis project Ga0307515, IMG submission 194513) | Populus trichocarpa ectomycorrhiza microbial communities from riparian zone in the Pacific Northwest, United States - 17_EM | ecosystem: Host-associated > Plants > Roots > Unclassified | place...
AGATGTGATATTGATATAAGGATTAAACAATGATAAAAACAATTGTCAAGGTTAGAGGATCCACTAATGGTATTTCAAACAAGTATAGTATAAACTCTTATTATTCAACTGGAAACCACACACAAAGAAGGTTTCAATCAGATTATAAATTATTAACATGATTACATTAGTTATCTCATTCGAATAATGCTAATACTTGTAAATGTTGTTAGACATTCATGATTATAACTTATGTTAACAACAAATCAAGTTCCTTTCATAACACAAGTGTCGGTTATACCATACGGTTTGGGCTATGAAAGTACAAAGTATTTGTTGTACCAAGTGTTATACAACATAAATCTAGATTAACTATTTAATAAGAAAAGTATTAAAAGTGAACAAGATAACAAATATAAAACATGTTAGTATTAAACATTAAAGTTCACGTCGAGTTTACACTATACTTATTCTTAAACCATTAGTGTAACCTTTTCACCTTGACATAATAAACTTAGCCAAATATAATGAAGAAGAGAAACATAAATAAACAAGATAAGAACATAAATAAGATATAAGTTAACTAAGTAAACGAAAGGAAATGAAAAGCATAAACAAGAGATTAATATAAACAAAACTTAAGCATTACAAAAAGAGAGAGAGCAAGAGCATGATCTTTATCTGAAAACCAAGATGCCTAATGCATGGCAAATGCCTCCTTTTATAGGCCAAAATTTGGAACTATTGATTTGATGACTAATTATTGAGTGGGTGGCCACATCTTGACTTGGTGACAATCCTTATCTTTTTTTCTGAACAAAACATCATTACTAATGTCAGAATTTGAATAGATTATCCTATGAAAGTTATAGGAAATTGTCTCAGCTTTCCAACAAAAAAAGAATCAGTACATTTGGATTTCTAGAACTCGAGATATGGGCTAAACACTGAACAGTGTCTGGGCTGCAGGACATATTCTGATTTCTCTGTTGTTGCTAAGATTTGGACTTCTAAACAGCAGAATTGAGTCTTGGGCTTCGCATGAATGTTTTAGGCCTATGTCTTAGCTTTGTAGCCATATAAACCAAATTGAAATCCAAGATCTACAGCTCCAGATATGACCCAATGACTGAATAGTGTTCTAGTTTGGACAGAACCAGCATCTCTTTTCTAAGTTTGACCCTCTCTTTGTCTTCTCAATTTCAGTAGTTACACTCATTAATCAATCCAATGATTTATGTGATAGGCCTGTATTTGAGATGAACATTTACCATAAATTAAAGGTATCTTATAGTATCAGACTTGTTATTATAAAACATGCTTTAGTTAAGGAGTTATTGATATTTTAAGTGCAAAATGATGATATAAAACCTTGATAAAAATGCACTTTTAAGTACTAATTAATGATTTGGAGACGTGGTCTTGTTTCTTGCATTTCCATGAGATAAGGGCATCACCAAGAAACATACACCAGCCGGTAGTAGATTTCCTAGTGTCAGGGCAACCGGCCCAATCAACATCACTATAGGCTTATAGTTGAAGTGAAGAACCTGTAGGGAAGAATAAGCCACGACTAGGAGTGCCAAGAATGTAGCAAATTATGCGGCAGACAGTAGATAGATGGAGATGCCTAGGTGCTTTCTTGAATTTGCTGACAGTGTGAACAACATAACAAATGTCTGGTCAAGTAATAGTTAGATAGATAAGACTACTAACTAGCTTCTGATAGGTAGTAGGATTATCAAAAAGCTCCCCTTTGTCATGACGATATTTCACATTAAGTTCCATGGGAGTGTCAACCGAAGTAGTGTTGGTGAGGCCGGCTAACTGAACTAGTTCCTGACTATACTTGGCTGATGCAGGAAGAGACCGTGAGGTTGATGATGCACTTCCAAGCCCAAAAAATAGGTGAGCTAACCGAGGTCTTTCATGTGGAATGTAGAATGCAACAAAGTCTGAATCGCAGAGATTGCCTCCAAGTCAGAGCCAGTGATGACGATATCGTCCACATAAACAAGGAGGACAACGATACCCATGGATGTCTTTTGTAGAAAGAGAGAGGAGTCATATTGACTTTAAGTGAAGGAGAAACCCAGCAACGTGGATCGAAACTTGTCAAACCATACTTTCGATGCTTGCTTCAAACTATACAAAGAACGTTTTAGTTTGCAAACATCATTAGATGAGGAAGTGGATATACCAGAAGGAAGTTTCAAGTAAATGTCTTCCTTGAGATCACCATGAAGGAAGGCATTCTTGACATCCATTTGATGTAAGGGCCAGGATTGAGATGCAGCAAGGGCGAGTATAGTTCGGACAGTGGTCATTTTAGCGACTGGTGCAAAAGTCTCATCATAGTCAAGACTATATTCCTGTTTGTTGCCAAGTGCCACTAACCGAGCCTTGTAACGGTCGATGGACCCATCAGAACGACGCTTGATAGAAAACACAAATTTACTGCCAAGGGGATTCACAGATGAGAGGCATGGAACAACATCCCAGGTTTGGTTTTCTTCAAGTGTGAGAAGTTCAGTTTCAATGGCTTTTCGCCAACACTCGTGCTCAATTGCCTGTTTATAAGATGAAGGAAGAAAAGTAGAAGACAAGGTGGTTGTGAAAGATGAGGAAGGAGAGTAACCATACCTATCAGGGGGTCTACGAGCCCGAGTACTTTATCGATGACAGGGGGTTGTAGTTGCTAGAACAGGAGCAGTAATCGAGGAAGGAACGTGAGGGGGCTTGAGAGGGTCTAGAGGCTGGTGGGAAGTAGCAGATGAACATCTTTGATATACTAGGAGAGGTTTAGAAGGGACTGGAGCTACAAAAGAGTTAGTAAACATACGCAAAACAGAAAATGAAGGAGGAACAGGATCCTGATGCACGGAAAAGAAATATTGGTTTTCTAGAAAGATCACATTTCTAGAAATTCGAATGCGACGCAGATTTGGGTCATAGCAAAGAAAACCTTTATGGTGTACTCAATATCCTAGAACAACACATTGAATTGACTGGGCCGTGAGTTTTGTGCGTTTATGTGCATGAAGATGCACATAACAGACATAACCAAAGGTATGGAGGTTGGAATAAGTTGGAGGATGACCAAACAACCTGAGGAAAGGAGTGTCGTGGTTCAATGTGGGGGAAGGCAATCTGTTGATGAGGTGGACAACAGTGGAGAGAGCTTCCCACCAAAAACGAGAAGGTATAGACGACTCTAACAGGAGAGTACGAACAACATCAAGAAGATGACGATTCTTTCTTTCAGCCACCCTATTTTGTTGAGGTGTTGAAGGGCGAGACCGTTGAGAAATGATGCCATGATGCTGTAAGAAGTCTTGAAACAAATGAGACATATACTCACCCCCATTGTCAGAACGAAGGATTTTGATTTGGGCTGAAAATTGGTTCTGGATATGTGCATGAAAAATCTTATAAACAGAAAATACTTCGTCTTTAGAATGAAGGAAATAAATCCATGTGAAACGGCTATAATCGTCAATAAAAGTGACAAAGTATTTGTAATTAGCATGAAAAGTGACTGGTGCCATACCCCACACATCATTATGTATCAAATCGAAAGGTTGGACTATGTGTGGTGTGTGAATAGGAAAGGGTAGAGTTTTACTTTTGCCAAGCCTGCAAGAATTGCAATCAAACTGAACAGCACTAAGAGATGGTGAATCTTTATTTCCAAGAAAACCAGATTTCAATAAATCATGAAGAACATTAGAGTTTGGATGTCCGAGATGTTTATGCCACGCTCGGTAATCTACATGAGCAGAATTACAAGTGACAAAGGGCAAAGAAAAAGGAGACAAAGGAAATTAAAGAGGGAAAAGACGTCCCACTTTAGGCCCCCTCGCAATCATTCTCCTTGACTGTTGATCCTGCACAACACAACCAGATTTGGAAAATTCCAGTTTACAATCATTTTCAACCAACTAACCGACAGACACAAGATTGGTGGTAAGACCAGGTGATACAAAAACATCAGTGAGAGAAGGAGAAACATCACTAGTGGCCGTGATAGGTAAATGACTGCCATCAACAATATGAATTTTGAGATTTCTAAAATATTCATTGACATTGGTAAGAGAAGCAGCATTGTTTGTCATATGATTGGAAGCTGCGGAATCAAAATACCAAGAAGATGATGTAGAAAGATTTTTACCTGAGAGTCCCAAAGCTGAAAATGCAGAAATGATCATTTATTGAATCATGGCAGGAGTCACGGATTGGACAGGAGTAGAAGCACTTTATGTCAGAGGTGAAGAGCCAACTGAGACGGTATATGCTGTCTCTACTTTCTTGGGAGGTCGAGTAGGGCATTTTTTGATGATATGGCCATCTTTTTTGCAATAGTTGCAGAATTTTCGAGGATAATTTGTAGCATAATGGCCAAATACCTTACAACAAAAACATTGAATAGTGCTCATATCCCTGCCTCTTGGATTACCTTGTGTTGCATAGGCCACAAGAATAGATGTAGATCGTCGTTGTTCCATGGTGGTTTGAGTGAGAAGGCGTTGTTCTTCACAAAGGAGGTCACTGAGGCATGTATCCAAGGAGGGAACAAGTTCTCGGTTCATCATGTTGGATTTGGTGCCTTCAAATTCAGGTCTCAGTTTCATTAGAAACCGATCCCTTTGAGTAGTTTCATGAACAGATTGAACAGAGCTAAGACCTTCGGATGGTAAGCCAGCATAAATTATATTAGTGTATTCAATCCAAAGATTAATGAATCTAGAGTAAAAATCAGAGATAGAAAGACTATCATGTTGAAGAGTGCTCAATTCATGTTCAAGATGAAACCAACGAACAGTGTTTTATTGGCTATAAAATTTCTTCAGGTAAGTCCATATCTGAGCTGCAGTCTGAGAGGATCGAAGATTCAAGATGATGTTAGGTTCGACAGATCCTAAGATCCAAGCCATAACTTGAGCATCCTTGACTTCCCACTTAGCGTGCTGGTCTATGTCTTTGATTTTGTCAGGAGTTGGGTTTCTTCCATCAACATATCCCCACAGCTTCTTACCTTTGACAAAAATCCTGAAATGAAACACCCAAGCAGAGTAGTTCTTGGCATTAAAACGAATCATAGAAACATCAGACTTATCTGAAGACATGAGGTCAAGAGAACTTTGATCAAGAATAACCGAGACTAAGAAACTTGATAGCAAATAATAATTCAGAGTTGTAGCTCTGATACCATAACAGTTTAGAGTCTTTTGAATAAAATTGTATGTCTTCTTATTGAGAATTGCCCATTATATAAGTAGAATTTACAAGCTAAGAAAGGAAACAATACAACAGGAAATAATACAGGCTAGTACATGAAATAATATAGGCTGATCTTCAGCCCTTAGAAACAGCTAACCTACAACTAATATATCCCAATAAAGGAAAGAATAAATAGGCAAAGAATCTGCTGGCATTAAATGTATAGGTATAGGTATTTCCTTTGACATCTAATCCCATTAGTTTTCCTAGGATAAGTTTGTTATGATGAACAAACTTGGACTCAAAGTCTAAAAAGAAAGAACCCTTAGTAAATGTGGATCACACCCTTAGATATGCCTACAAAGTACCTAGGAGAACCAATGCAGATCTCTTGAAATCTGAGTTTGATTCAGACTTAATTTATAACCAATGATTTAGGAGATAGGTAAGACAGAACTAAGGAGATTCAATATGCTTAAGAGCTCGTTTTTCCCTTAGTATTTCAAGTGTTTGCGACTCGTAAATCACAGGAAAGAGAAACAAAAAAACTAAGTTAGATATCTAAGGAAATTCAAGGTGCTTTAGAAGCCTTTTTTTTCTTAGTATTTCATACTTTCACGGCTCGTAAACCGTGGAGTCAAAAATTGAAATGTCCCCAATTATAATCGAGACTTCTTTCAAGGATGTGTGATAAATAATCATAACTTATTATTCCTAGAAAAATATTTTGGATATTAATCACTTGGAGTTTCTTTATCCAAATATTAACAGTGAATAATAACAAATTATTCCCAATAATATTTTGGATATTCATCCCTTAGAGATTTCTTTATCCAAACATTAACGGTGAATAATAGATGAATTCCCCAAAAAATAAGATTCTTATATTTTTTGGAATATTGGCCAACACCCTTTGGAGTTTTTCAAACATGTTATAAAATCCAGAATGCAAGAAAACAATTTTTTTGTTTAAGAAATCCATGATAAAAACACATTTTCTTTTAAAACTTGAAATATTTGTTTTTTTTTTTAAGGAATATTCAATATATATTAGGGTATTGGCCGTATGCAACATACAGAAACATTTTTTTATATTTGGTCAAAACACAAGCATCACAAAAAAGAAAAACAAGCCATACACATCCATTCTAAAATTTACAAAAGGCCCAAAACATTGATATATATATATATATATAATAAATTTCCCAAAGCCAAACTTTACTCACACAAGAGTCAGTCCGTCCATTTAAACCGAAATCCTATAATTGAAAAAAGATAGCAAGTCTGTATGCACAAGAAGACCATAATTCTGAAAACAAAAACCTATAACAGTAACCATGACTCAACACCTATCCTCTTTTCCGATCTTTAATACTACCATACTCATTAGTCTCATGCAAAAGGAAACGACTTGAGCAATACCTTTATACTGAAGCAAATAAAGAACTACAAACACAAACCAACGGCCAATTAGCTCTTTTTTCAGAAAAAACAATAGAAATGAAAACGTGATCCAAAAGTCTGCTAAAAGACCGCCTTGATTGTAAAGGGACTTCCTTTGTGTTTCACTTTCTAGATAGAGCTTTATTTAGGAGCCAAACTCAAACTATGCAACATCCTAAGGCAAAGAGACACTCGAACAAAGAAAGGGAAAGATAATGAAAGCCTTTAAAGCTCACGGTTCCTCACGGCAAGAGAATAAGAAAAGAAATGTAACTTTAACATGAACAAAAAAAATCTAAACTCTAAGCCATGCATGAACCGTGGGCAAGCATATGACCTTTTGTCCAACCAGAACCGAATATCCAGAGTAAAAGGAAGGAACAGGTTTAGAACAGAAAAAAACAACAGATGCCAAGTTTGAATATAGCAAGGAAGAAAAAAAATGGAAACTAACCTGCAGATCTTACTTGTCTGAATGCAGAAGATGAAGTTCAGATAGATGGAAAAGCCTTTCCCTTTCGGCCTCTGAAAACCAAAGAAAGCCTTCCTCTTTTTGTTGTTAGGAGTTTTAAAAGACCCTTAGATTTTGTGAACTCCTGTTTTGCAATGTAAGATAGACTGGAGATAATCTTCCCTCTCGTTCTCGCTGTTTTTCTATATCTCTCACCTCAACCTTATGCTGGTTCTCTCGGTTTTTTTCTTCACTCTTTCTTTGTGTCTCTCTCTACTTTCTCCTCCCTCTGTTTTTGGTCTCTTCTCTCTGTTTTTACTTTCTCTTCTCACTCTGTTTTCTTTTCAAAGTCAGGGTGGCTGCTTTTCTTGGTTGGGAGAGAAAATTAGATTTAGGGTTTTGTGGTTGCCTTCATTTTTTATCTTAAAATTGTTTCTCTGTAAATTTTCTCCCCCCTTTTTGTATATGGTTGGAGGTTCACTTATATAGAAAATCTCTACACTTGCTATTCAAGGAAATATTGCAATAATTATTGCAGAGATTGTCTTCTATAACCAGCACCAACAAATCCTATATATATAGTATTTTATATTATAGTGATTATTTTCCATAACCAGCACGAAGCAAATCCTATATCTATGGTATTTTATTTTGCAGTAATTATATATGATTCAGTAATTATCTCCTTGACATATTGCTTTCTTAATATTAGCCCTGATGCTTTATGTTATCGCCACATGTTCTCTCTCTCTCTCTGTTTTTTTTTTTTGAAAATTTATCAAAACATAGGTCAAAAATTGGGTAGCAACACTATGCATATTTCCATTCCAATCACATAACTCAATTCTTTTTATTCCAAACACATTTAACAAACAATAGAACAATTTGTTATTGCCACTGATTTATATAATTTTTTCTATTTTTTATTTCCATTGTTGTGGTAAATTCTAATTTATATATATGGACTATTGTCATTATAGTCATTCATATCTATATTATGGTCACCACCATTACAATTAAATACAAATCATATATATATTCATCTTACATCATCAACATAATTCTTATGCTAGAGAAGAGTTATAAAGGTGATCTTTTGAGAAAACTCTTGATAAAAATATCATTCCTCTCATTCTTCTTCTTGTTCTTTAGCTTTGTTCTTATAAATTAGCTACCATACCTTATTATTCTTTTCAAACAAGTGGTATCAGAGCTTAGGTGTGATTATTTAACATGGTCTATTCAAACCTTCCACTTCAATGTCCTAGGTTAACGAAGAACAACTATCAAACTTGGTGTATTCAAGTAAAGGCTTGGCTAGGTTCCCAAGATGTATGAGAGATAGTTGAAAAATGCTTTGAAGAGCCTATAGATGAAGCAATGTTGACTTTAGCCCAAAAGGAAACCGTGCAAAAAGCACAAAGGAAAGATCAACTAGCATTAACAATCATTCACCAATATTCAGATGTGTGGAGATAGGTCACTATGCTAAGGATTGTTGGAGTCCAACCAAGAGGGTTGAGGAGATTGCAAATCTTGTGATAGAAGAAGAGAAGAAAGCCACTCTACTACTAGTGTATAATGAAAGAATGCAAGATAAAGAGAACATGTGGTATCTAGACAATGGAGCCAGTAATCACATGTGTGGAGACAAAGATAAATTCATGAAGCTTGATGAAGCAATTAAAGATAATGTCACCTTTGCAGATCATTCTAAGGTTGCCATCAAAGGAAAATGTACAATTTTGATTAAATTGAAAGATGGAAGTCATCAATTTATTGGTGATGTCTATTATATACCAATGGTGAAAAGCAACATATTGAGCTTAGGATAATTGTTAGAGAAGGGGTATAAGATTAAGATGAAAGATCGTACTTTGACATTACTTGACACTAAGGCCCCGTTTGTTTGCTGGAAAGTAGTTTTCTTTTGGAAAGTGAATTCCAGGAAAGTGAATTATTTTCCGATGTTTGGTAATGTAATGAAAAATAAGTTGGAAAACACTTTCCAGTGTTTGGTTATGTCATGGAAAATGAGCTGGAAAATAACTTATTATATTTTTTTTTCAAGTTTATTAAAATAATGAGGAATAAATCTTACAAATTAAAAAGTTGAAAGTGAATGAAATTGAAAAAAAATATAATTTCATAAATTATCTCAAATAAAATAAATAATAATCAAAATAATAGAGATCAAATCTAACAAATAAAAAAATTGAAAGATTAAGAAATTAAAATAATAACAATTACCATTTCATAAATTATTTCAAATAAAATAAGTAACAATAAAAAGAATGAGGATCAAATTTGATAGATAAAAAATTTTAATTAAAAAATGATAAGGGAAAAGCAAATAACAATTATAAAAATGAGGACCAAAGTTAATATAAAAATTAAATTCTAAGAGATGAAATTGAAAAAAAAAATCAAAACAAAATATATATAATCAGCAAATAATATGACATTTCTAAAATTTTCACAACTTCCGGAAAGTGTTTTCCGCCCAAAATAAAAAGAAAACACTTTCCTGGCAATCAAGCCAAATTTTCCTTTGAGTAGAAAGTGTTTTCCATTGACCAACTTTTCTAATAACAAACAAATACAGGAAAGTTTAGAAAGTGGTTTCCAGGAAACCGTTTTCCATCAAACAAATGCCCCCTAAAGGAGATATGATTGTAAAGGTATCCATGACAAAGAATAGAATGCTCTTGTTAAACATAGAGACGGATGTGCCTAAATACCTAAATGCATGTGTGAAAGATGAAACTTGGGCATGTAAACTTTGATAGCTTGAAGATGATGGCACAAAAGGAGATGTTGAAGGGTCTACCATATATTATACATCCAAATCAGTTGTGTGAAGGATGTTTAGTGGGTAAGCAATTTCATTACAAGAAATTGTGATCTTAACAATGAGTTTTCTAAAATAGTTTATATCAAGAGCAAATCAACCCCTACAAGAAATACATGTCGATGTTTGTGGTCCTATCAAATCATGCTTGTTTGGTAAAAATTTATATTTTCTATTTTTTATTAATGATTATTGTAGAAACACTTGGGTATATTTCTTAAAAGAAAAGTCTAATATGTTTATTTATTTTAAGAAATTTAAGGTATTAGTTGAAAAGAAGAATGGTTATTCTATAAAATCACTTAGGACGAATAGAGGGGTGAATTTTATTCTAATAATTTTAATGAGTTTTGTGAATATAATGGTATAAAGAGATTCCTAATGGTGCCTAGATCCCCACAATAAAATGGCATGGTGGAGAGAAAGAATAGAAGCATTCTCAACATGGCGAGAATCATGCTCAAAACGAAGAAAATGCCTAAAGAGTTTTGGGCTGAAGCTGTAGATTATGCTATCTACTTGTCAAATAGATGTCCTACTATAAACTTAAATGACATGACTCCAAAAGAAGCATGGAGTAGAAGAAAACTAAATGTCTCTCACTTGAAAGTTTTTGGAAGCATTGGTTATGTGCATGAAGATGATCAAGTAAGGACCAAGCTAGATGGCAAAAGCAAAAAGATGATATTTGTGGGCTATAACCAAAAGTCCAAAGGATACAAGCTTTACAACCCTAATGAAGGAAAGATGGTGATTAGTAAAGATGTTGAGTTCAATGAAGAAGTAGCATGAGATTGGAAGGTAAATGATGGTGAGAAATATGACTTCTTACCGATTCTTGATGAAGAGGAAGAAAGATATGAAAATCATCAAGAACCTATAGTCACACCTCCATAAACACCAATGTGTTTAACTTCTTCTTCTTCTAATAAAAGCTCAAGTAGTGGCACTCCACCAAGAAATATGAGGAGCCTTGATGACTTATATGAGGTAACTAATCATATTGATCATGTAACACTATATTGTCATCTTACTACAAGTGATACTGTAGTGTTTGAAGAAGCAATAAAAGATATAAAATGGAGAATTGCTATGGATGAGGAGATTGCATCAAATTAAAAGAATTACACATAGAGATTGGTTCCTAGACCAAATGAAAAGAAGCCAATAGGTGCCAAATAGATCTACAAAGAAAAGAAGAATGTCAAAGAAGAGGTTGAGAGATATAAGACATGGTTCGTGGAAAAAGGCTATAGTCAAAAGCATGGGATTGACTATGAAGAGGTTTTTGCTCCTTTTGCTAGATTGGAGACCATTCGATTAATCATTGGCACTGCTACCTAACATAGATAGAGAATATATCAAATAGATGTCATATCAGCCTTTCTTAATGGTTTTATTGAAGAAGAGATCTACATTGAGCAACCTATATGTTATGAAGTAAAGGGACACGAAGACAAGCTTTTAAAGTTAAATAAGGGCTTGTATGGATGGAAGCAAGCCCCAAGGGCTTGGTATAGTCACATTGATGGCTATTTCCTAAAGAATGGATTTGTTAAGTGGCCCCATGAATATGTTATCTATGTAAAGATCAAAGAGAGTGGTGATACACTTATTGTATGTTTGTATGTAGATGACTTAATCTTCATAAGAAATAATCCAAAGATGTTTAAAGACTTCAAGCAAGCAATGATCAAGGAGCTTGAGAAAACGGATATTGGTATCATGTCCTACTACTTAGGATTGGGATCAAACAAGATAATATTGAATCTTTTTTAATCAAGAGAAGTTTGTAAGGAAGATTCTCAAGAAATTTAAAATAGCGGATTGTGCAAAAGAGAATACTCTAGTCGAGTGTGGAGTGAAGATGTCAAAGACTGATGAAGGGGAGAAGATAAACTCTACAACATTTAAGAGCTTAGTTGGGAGTTTGAGATATTTGACATGCACTCGTCCGAATATTCTTTATGGAGTAGGACTTGTGAGTAAGTTTATGGAGATACCAACTATGACTCACTTCAAAGCCTTGAAGTGAATTCTAAGATACATCAAAGGTATCATAGATTTTAGCTTATTTTACTGTTATTCTAATAGTTTTGATCTTGTGGGTTATAGTGATAGTAATTGGGCTGGAGATATGGATGATAGAAAGAGCATTACAGGTTTTGTTTTCTACATGGGAGACACAACTTTCACATGAAGTTCAAAGAAGCAATCTATTATCACATTATCTACTTGTGAAGCTGAATATGTAGCTACTATAACATGTGTTTGTCATTCCATATGGCTAAGAAGATTATTAAAGGAGTTGTGAATGCCACAAGAAAGCCTACAAATATTTATGTGGACAACTCATAAGCCATTGCATTAGCTAAAAATCCAGTTTTTCATGACAGAAGCAAGCATATTGACACAAGATTTCATTAACTAAGAGATTGCATTGCAAACAAGAAAGTTGAAGTTAAGTATTTGAAGACCCAAGACCAAGTCACAAATATTTTCACAAAGCCACTCAAATATGATGTTTTTGCAAAGATGAGAGATATGCTGGGAGTTATGAAGAATGACGACAATTGATATTGAAAGGGAGTGTTGAAATTCAATATCAACTAGGATTTAGGCTAATAGGATTTAGAGTTTATAAGAATTTTAATATTAGTTAAAGGAGGAATTCTAGTTAATATAGAAATCCTTGATGTAGAAGGATTTGTAATAAACTAGTTTATTAAAATCCTTTTTTAATTAGAATGTTAGATTCCTTATTAGAATAGGATTTCCTCTTAATATTTTAATTTCTTGATTAGCTAGGTGACACGACCAAAAGATTGATGTCTTCTCCCAAGTACAGGAGTGTCGAAGTAATAAATAACCCGACAAGACCGAGGTCGAACCACATGGAGGTTAATTGTATAAATTATAAACAACAATAATACAACAACAATAGTAACAATAATAACAATAACAATA
>Ga0307515_10017817_pt1 | contig 12911 bp, 1 predicted proteins | sample 17_EM_MG_FD_194513 | JGI IMG/M metagenome (GOLD analysis project Ga0307515, IMG submission 194513) | Populus trichocarpa ectomycorrhiza microbial communities from riparian zone in the Pacific Northwest, United States - 17_EM | ecosystem: Host-associated > Plants > Roots > Unclassified | place...
TCGAACGTCTCATTACCTGTTTCTCTTAACTATGACCTACTACATGACGACGTCGTCGTCATTGTATTTGGACCTACCTGATGTATATAAGAGAGCTTCTAGAGCCCTCTTTAATAAACAGAGTTCTTATTCCTAATCGTCCGTTCAACAGTTATAAGCCTAGGCCGTCTACTGCATTATCTTTAATTCCAAAGCCTTTATTCCCATTGATTCCAATCATTATCTTAATCATAGATAACTACCCACAATAACTTCTTAACAAGAAACCCCTCCCGTTATTATATCATCTATTATCCTTGCAAGCCTAAATAATTAGGATAAATAGATTAAGGTTATTAAGTTAAAAGCGAATAATAATCGTCTTTGGAAGTATGTTGACCTATTAACACCTAAGATTAATCTACTATAGCTTAAAGAACCTGTTCGTGCCTCACCTAAGAATACCAATAGCCGGGGGAAGACGAAGCTCGCGGACCTAGATAAGGAGGAGAAGGAGGAGCTCCGTACGCTTAAAGCCGACCATAGGGACAACATAAAGCTATATAGAAAATAGCTGTCAGCTTTTAATACGTTGCGCAGCCACATCCTAAGCTCCATCTTACGTACCTACCTTATCTATACGTTTAAATGCACTACCACCTATAACGTCTTAGTATCTCTTAAGAAGAGAATTGCTCCGACTAACTACGCCTAAAAGCTTTAAATAGCTACTTAATATGTAAGGCTTAAGAAGGCACCTTAGAACTAGAACTTTAAGGTCTAGTTATAAGAGTAGGAGAAGGTGTATACTAAGTATAAGGAGTAAGCTCTACCTAAGGTAGATAGTAATTGTTTAGTAAAAGACTTTATATACGTAGTTAAATTAATTATACTAAGCTGGTTAGAATATTGGAAGAACGAGCTTAATAAGCGTAAGTAGGAGAAGAAGACGCTTCTTACCTTCTTTAAACTGGTCGAAATATACTAAAACCACCGTCGTATAGATCTTACCTAGAAGGGCAAAACCCTACAAGGAGGATCCTTTAGAGTTACCTTTAAAGACAAGTTACCGAATTTAAAGCCTAAATTAAAACCTTAATCGTTAGCAGATAAGCAGAAGAAGGAAAGGCAACCGCCGCTAGAGTGCCTATGCGGAAAACGTCACTACTTTAACAAGTGCTGATATATTATAGAGTCGATTCCTTACCCATTGTAGTTTAAACTAAGTAACGAAATTTAGAAGAAGGTAGATAAGAAGATTGCTAATACAACGCCCGAAATTAAGGCTTATATTAAGCAAATTAAAAAGGATAATTAAGCTAATAAGAAGGACAATCGAGCCAATAAAAAGCTAAAGGATGGCAACCAGTAGAGCTCTTAAGAGCCCCACGGAAACTTTGCAGTTTATTATATAGAAGCCAATAACACAGCTTCCAATTACGAGCTTCGCGATAGTGTAATTCTTAACTTAGAAATAAGCCTATATATCTTTAATAATAGAGTAAGGTTTATTAGCAATATTAAGCCTATATTAGAACGCGTCTATTCGGGCTCGCATATAGAAGAAATCATAGGCTATAGTATAGCTGCAGTTATAATTAATAACCTAAAAGGGAAGAGATAGATACAGCTCTTAGGAGTAGCCTTTATACTAGGCTTCTATACTAACTTAGTATATCTTAACAAGCTTAATAATAAGGGAGTTTACTAGAATAATAAAGAGAACACTCTCTTTTATAGCGATGATGAGACATACGCCTACTATAGCCGCCACTATAGTCAGAACACTATCAAATATAATAAGCCAAAAAGTAACTCACCTAAGGCTTTATTTGCGACTTAATTAAAGCCAATAAAGCATTTATTAAAGCCTCTGCTAAATCAGGCAGAAGGCTATATATAACACTAGTAATTAGGCTATATTAGAAAAGACGTAATTAAGTAACTACCTTAGTTAATAACGGGCGCAATTATAAAAGGCCTAACGATGGTAGAATATAAATTGTATAGAGTAAGTAAAGCTTATAAGGTGGTATCTAGAAGACTTCTAACTTAATTACTAGTTCCTTTCTATAAAATCTATCTTAATTTAATACCCGGAATAGTTATATTTAATAGTAATAAGTACACGGTACACTTTCTTAATAACGCAATATGAATAAATAAGGTAGAGACAATAGCTAAAAAGTCGTCCCTTACCCAAATTATTATTAAATATTGCAATATTATTAAACGACGATATGGCTTTAAGGTAGCTATTATCCATATAAATAAAGAGACGTCTCTTATAGGCGAATTTAAGGAATAGGCAGCTAAATAAGGAATTACTCTTAAAAGATTAGCACCTAATACTTAATTATAGAACGGTCCAGCGGAATAATCTAGGGGGGTAATTATATAGAAGGCTTAGTGTATAAGAATTAAGGCCCATCTACTAGAGGAGCTATATCCTAAAGTCTATAAAGTAGCTACCTATCTACTTAATCGAACGCCTAGTAGAAGACTTAGGTAGTAGATACCTTTTAAAAAAATCCAGTTAGCTATGGGTATATTACCACTAAAATTAAATATAGGCCACCTATAAGTCTACGGCTATAGGGCCTACCCTCTTAAATATAATATTTTACGCCTAGACAAGCTCGCGCTAAGGGCCTATATAGGATATCTAGTAGGGTACGATTTAATAAATATATTCCAAATCTACATTCCTAGTTAGAAAAAGGTCATTAGAATAAGAGATATAAAGTTTAATAAGTGGTTACTTTATAATAACTCACAGCCAGATCTAGCGAATATACTCTAAATAAGAACTAACTAAATGTTAGAAATTATTAATGTCTATTAAATATAGGATCTTTAAGATAAATTAGAATTGTCGTCTAATAAAAGCGAAAAGACTTAAAATAAGATTTAAGTTAATACTAAAGGGAGACAATAGGTGGAATCTGGTAGAAATGAGGAAGAGCCTAATATTAAGAGTAGTAAGTAATAAGATTTAAGCTCTAAAGATAACTTAGCTCTAGGGCTTTCTACCCTAGATAAGATACTAGAACCTAACTTACCGGAGCCTCTACTACCGTCCTTAAATACCTTAGTAAAGAAGCCACACTATATCCTAGTTCTGACTAATAAAGCTAAGCTAAAGAAGAAGATTAATGGCGATATAGGAGAGTAAAATATAGTTAAAGGAAAAAGACTTAAAGGACGATTAAAGATCTACGCAGGCTTTTTTACTAATATCACTAACTAGAGCCTTTTAGCTTAAAGATTAGCCTTTAATATAGGGCTCACATTTTATAAAAAGCTGCACCACGATTAGCTCCTACTGCCGCCTAGGAATTAAAAGGAGCTTTAAAGATATTAATATAAGGAAGAGTTCGCGGCTGTTACTTAGAAGGAGTATATAGACCTTTAAAATTAAGGAACGTTTTAAGTTATTAACGAGACAATCTATATTAAAACCGTACCTATTATCTGGGTATTTATATATAAGACTAATATTAACGGATATCTAACGAGGTTTAAAGCTTATCTTTATATATAAGGTAATCTATAAAAGTTAGTTTATAAGGACACCTATACCGCAACTTTAGCAGCAAGATCGTTTAGAGCCTTAATGGCTATTATTGCAATATTTAACCTAGACTACTAGTAAGGTAACGCTGTTAATGTATTTATAAACAGCGTAATTAATAAGGTTATATATATTAAGTATTTAGATAGATTTCTAATTAAGAGCAAGTGCCTACTTCTCTAAAGAGCGCTCTATAGATTAAGGCGATTACCTCTACTATAGCATAGTGACTTAACAACAACGCTAAAAAAGGAAGGCTTAAAGCCAGTAGCGGAGGAGCCTTGCTTATATCACAACGATTAGCTAATAGTCTTCTTCTATATTAACAATATTATAGCTATATTTAGGAAGAAAGATCTACTTAAGCTCTAAACCTTTAAGGAGTACCTTATAAGAAAGTATAAGATAAAGGACCTAGGTAACCTTACCTAGTTCTTAAGAATTTAAATTATCCGCAATAGAAAGAATAGGAAGCTCTGGCTTAGCTAGGATTCCTATATTAATAAAATTATGATAAGCTTTAAAGTTAAAGATTATCGCAAGATATATACACTAATGGGTATTAAGGAACTTAAGCCTAATCCAGAGTAAGCCTCTAAGTAGGATACCTACGCCTATTAGAGGAAAGTTGGATCTATACTCTATATAGCTAATATCACTTATCTAGATATAGTAAGAACAGCAAGTAAGCTATTAGAATTCTTATAAAATCTATTACTAATTCACGACGCAGCTGCTATAAGGGCAATTACCTACCTTAATTAAACTAAAACTCTTATAATTAAGTACTTAAAGGAGAATGTAATAAACTAGATCTTCGCAAGGGCCAGTAACATATTATTTAACAATAACTTAGTGAGTAGAAAGAGCATAAAAGGTTATCTATTCACCTTATTTAGAGGGCTAATTAACTAGCGATTTACAAAGTAGAAGTTAGTAATAAAATTAAGCACGGAAGCAGAACTCCTAGCCTTATTACATGCAGCTACTAAGTTAATTTAGTGGTAGCGATTCTTTAAAGAAATTGGATTTAACCCTAATAAAAAGTAAACGATATATTGCGATAACCTATAGATAATTTAACTACTTACTAAAAGCAATATAGAGCTTAACACTAAGCTTTAACACGTTAATATCTATCACCACTAGCTCCGCCAGGAAGTTCGTAAAGGAAGCATTAATATTAAATAGGTGCCTACTATGGATATAATAGCAGACGGCCTAACAAAGGCTCTACCTCGTCAAAAGTATAAGACGTTTATTTAGTAATTAAACCTCGTTAATATTAAGGATCTAATTTAATTTAATTTAAATAATATTTGGGCAAGGTAAATATATAGAGGATTTCCTTTAACTTAACACTAAATTGCTATTATAACTTTTTAGTATTTCTATAGCAGCCTAGAAGGCTCTATGCAGCTAGGGGGGTATATTAACCTAAATTGAAGTTCCTTACTACTATCGTAATACTGTCTAACGACCTAGATCGTCTATATAAACTATGTCTTAGTTATCTCGTATCTTAAGCTCGGATGTCTTATTAAACGTCTCATTACCTATTTCTCTTAACTATGACCTACTATATGACGACGTCATCGTCATTGTATTTAGACCTACCTAATATATATAAGAGAGCTTCTAAAGCCCTCTTTAATAAACAGAGTTCTTATTCCTGATCGTCCGTTTAACAGGTAGGCTCATGCTAAGCACCGCCGCATATATCGACTTTCGCAGCTGATTTAATCCACTTGTTCCTCAGCTTGCTGTTTCAATATGGACTTCACATCTGCCTTGTCTCGCCAACGGTTTACCTCACGGTTTAACCTTAAGTTCTCAGCTTCTATTTCCTCGATCTCAATCCAGTCGCTGCTACTATCCATTCGCTGCTGCGATCCACTCGCTCTTGACGCCGCCGCTAGTCATAATCATAAGCATTAGATTTCCAGCAGACGTCCCTATACCTCACTTGTACCTCTTATAGCTACCTATAAAGCAGACGACACTTAAGAATCAACCTAATAAAACCTATAATACAATTTACATACAATTCTTCTTATTTGCCTAAAATAACTTACCGGAAGGTTGAGTTGGATAGAGATAGGGTGGAGATTGTATATTATGGATGGGGAGCACTATCCTTGATGATCTCGCTGCCTAATTTAGTAATGTCAGTGTATTAAAATCATGGGCGTAAAGGCTTGCTTGCTTGCTTATCAGCAAGTCAGGTAAAGAGGGTCTAAATAATAAGGGAGCGAAGGACGCAAGTATAAGCGGGTTACTTTTCCATCCACATTTAGCTCATCGAGTTTAGAAACTCTAGAGATTTTGCCCTCTAATCTTATGAATAGCGATTTCATATCGTTGGCCGCTTTACTTGCCACAAACGTAAGAAACGAATTCTCAAATATTTAAGCCATCTTCGAACCCTCTCGAATCCAGTCATCCTTATTGTGCTAAATAATACAAAGTTTATTAATCCGCAGATACTAAACACCAAGATTATAGCAGAAAATTATTATATCTTAAAACAACCTCGGTAAAGAAGACGCCTATTAGTAACTTTTTATATAGGTGCTCTATCCCTTAAGTATCCTTTTTACTCTTACTATACAGTAATTTATTCTTTAAATTCTACCTAGTCTTCTTCTAGTTTACGTCTAGCGAGTAAATCCTTAAGATCCTTATATTTCTTAATTATAGCGTTAACTTTTTAACCTATAGGCTAAGCACTATACTTATCTAGTATAGTAGTTCTTATTCGTTCTTCGAAATCTTAAAATCCCTAGGAAACTTATCTTTACTCTTATCTTATCTTAAAAATCTTAAATTATTAGCCTCTTACCTTTACTAAGTAGTAAGTTAATACTAGTAGTTGTCTACTTACTTAATCCGTCTTAAATACTTCTCCTTCTATTTTATAAACCGATAGATATTATATCTAATAGAGCTATAACCCCTATTACTAATCCTTACTCTATAGCTATCTTAGTCTCTACCTCTATTATTATATTCTTAAGGTTTATATACTTCTAATAAGTCGCCTTTATTACTTTATTATTACTAAATTCTATATTTATTTCAAATAGGGTTATTAGGTCTTTAAATATATTATATCTATATATATTATTATTTATTCTTAATTAATATCTAACATAGTCCCGATCTAGGTCTATATAAATAAATACTATTAAGTTAGATAACGTAGTTTATAAGCAAGCTGGCCATACAAGCGGGCTGGCCACCCCACCAGCTATATAGATTAACAACACATTAAAATACTATTAATATACTAGCTATCCTGATTTAAGCAGTATCTATAGTACGTTTTTTATATATACATAAGTTATACCCAAATTCCCTATAGGTTGTATAGCGCGCTATAACCTGTTGACTTACACCTAATTACACTTTATTTTAACACCTTTTGCTCTTTAGCTGCTGCTCAACATCCTTTTAAGCAATAGTCTCCTCTCTTTCTACCCTTGTTAATATACCTTGCTTTTAAACCCGCTTTTTTTTTGCGCTGTTTACGTATTATAGCGGCCTTATTTGCCCTTTCTAGACTAGCAACTTAATCCTTTAATAATGCAGCTAAATAAAGCATTACCTTAGCGCCTCTTTTAAGCTAATTAATTACTACAATAATATAAGCAGGTAACGAGCTCTTATGCCTTTAAATTTAATCGCGAATTAACGTTAATTAAGCCTCTAGTTCGCGCGCGTTGCTTAGTGTTTTTGCTTCCTACTAAATAACCTTTAGGGTAGGCGGGGTTGGCGTATAAAGCTTTATATTAAGCTTTAAAAGCACTACCTCTAAATTATACGGAACTAGGCTAGCGCCTTAAAAGCCTATATAGATATTATTCTCTGTAATAAACTATTAATAGGCTGCGTGGAGGGCTAGTAAGAACTTAAGCTTTGTAATATAGTTAATATAGTCGCGAATTAGGCTGCTAATCTAATGCCTATATATCCCTTAACCCGTTAAGGTCCTTAGAGAGTTCGCTAACTACTAGATTTAACTGGGCACTTGCATTAAACCGGGTTCCCCGATTGGCTAGTCCCTTATTAATAACTATAGGACCCAAATCAACGGGTTAAAGGATACGCTTTAATAACAAAAAGCAGCCAACGTTAAGCGGCAGTAAGAGGTATAATGAATATGGCGGTATACAAAGGGTGTAGATTTTATTCTCCTTGCAGATTTCCTAGAATTTAAGCGAGTTGTGGCTCTCGTGGCCGTTAATAATTAGTAGCTGCCACATGCCTACTTTATAATCCTTTGTATGCGTAATAAAGTACTTTAGCTAGTTAACTCTAAGCTTATTAGTAGTCCAGCTATTATTACTAACTGTAATAGCCTAGTTGCGTAGTATATTTTCCTAGTACTAGGTAAAGAAATAGTATTTGCTAGTAAAGATAATAAAAGGTAGAATTGCCTACCCAACAGCGTTAATTCCTTAGATTACCATAACCTACTTATAATTACCTAGTTGGATTGCCTTTGGTCTACTATATCTCTTTAAGCTAGTAATAACTAGCTAAGCTGATATCTTTCTTATTATAAAGCCAGTCTTATTAAAGTTATAGGTATTATTATTACTAATACTGTATATAGCCTTAGTAAGTGCTATAAGCTTAAACTAGGCTTTAATAGTCTTAGGATCCTTATATAAGGCTCTTTACTAATTATATAGTTAACTAAATTAAATTATAAGTCTATCTATCCAATTAATAAAGTTCCTAGGCTACTGCTTACTAACCTAGCCAGCGCCGCGCTTAGAGAGTAGTTTATCCGCTATATCTTATACAGCATCTAAAAGGGCGTAAACCCTTATAAACCTAGGTCTAGTATATGTCTAATAATTACCTCCTCCTCTAGCTTAGTAAGCTTTTTTAATTTTGGCTGGCAATTATATTATATAGTAATTCTGGTATATTATATCTGGAGCGTTAATTAAGGGACATTAAATATAGATGCAGCGCGTTATATGCTTTTTATTTGGCCGCTATTAAAAGCTTAAATAATAAGTAATATATTTGCTTCTTTATAAGCTAAACAGGAATAAGGTGGTTAAGCTATAGTAATTAAAAGATGTGCTATAGAGAAAGTTAGTGGGGTGGCTAGCTTACTTGTATGGCCAGCTTGCTTATAAACTATATTATAAAAAAAACCTTTAAGGGAGATATACGCGGTAATATAGTATATACCCCTTTAGGTAGTACGCCTGTACTAAAAGGGAAAATATTATTAGGTTGCTGCTCTAAGACTCCTATAAGGGAGTATCCTATCTTACCCTATCTACCCTTTATACTATACTTCTATATTATTATAAATTGCTATTAAATATTATATTTTCCCTAACCCTAGCTCCTTACTACCCTATATATATATATATTTACCTACTTATAGTCCTTTTACTTAATAACCTAACCTAACCCTATTTTAACAACCTCCCTAAAAGCTAAGTATCTCTTAGGGCCCTAACCTAGGTCCTTATCCCCTATCTTCCTATATTTAATATTATACTTAGTTTATATTACTAATATTTTAGAATAAACTAGGTGGATTAAGGTATAGAAGAAAACATTTAAGCTATTAAGAAGGTGGTTTAAGAAAGGCTCTTATAGGCCTTCTGCCTACAAGGTATATACATATTAACCTAAATTGGATTTTGCTACCTTGACTTAGTTACTAACCCCTTAACTCTATTACCAACTTAGTTGCCTTTATATATTTATAGAGGCTTTAGAGCCACATTTAATAGACAGACCTCTTATTCTTAACGTGTGTATAGACCTCTAATTAACAATACGGTTATATATAAGTGCTGTATATCTTACTTATACTATATAAAAAGAAGGGGGACGCCGTAAATATAATGCCGTAATTTAAGTATACTAGACGTGTACGTAGAGATGTAGTAGTTATATTTATAAGTCTCCGCTAGGGTAGTAATATAACTAGTCTGGTTTGCTTATTAGTTAGTTAGTTAGAAATTGCCTTAAAATTATAACCTGTTTAGAGCTTTAATTAGCTTACAGCTAGTTAGTTTTAAGAGTATATAGCTCGGCCAGTGTTGCTAAAAGCTCCGTTAGTGCCCGCCAAGGCGCTAAAACCTTAGCTAGTGTTGATAATCTAACGCTTATATGGCCGCACTTAGTACATAATTCAACTCTTATTATATTACACTTAGACTTAATAATAGTAATATATTTCAATTATAATGTTAATAGAGCCTTTTAAGAGTTTTAATTAAATATTTTATACTATTTATTATGATTTTATAAGAGCTAAATAATAATATAGATAAGGTAAGTTTTAGGAGCTTATACTAAGGTTATATTAAGGTTTTATTAAGGATCTAATATAGCTATAGATCCTAAAGAACCAGCAATTTAGAGCAGGAGAGGTATTTATTAATATTCTATCTATATTATTATCTTAATCTAACCTAATCATATTAGTTACTGCCAAATCCCTTTTAGCCCCCAGAGAATAACTATAATAACTCTTATATAAGCACCGTAGGTATATATTTAGGTTATATTTATAATCTAACATAGAATAAACACCACTAAATAGTTTAAATACACAATTTCGTAATAAGGTAAAATAACTTATAGTGGTTATAGGAAGGATCTAATTAGGATATAGACTGAGAATTTTCTCTAAAATAGGTAGGTAAATGCCTTTAGTGGGATAGAGGTTGTATAAGATATAAGTCATATTTTAGATAAAACTATATTATATCTATAATCTAACCTTAATAGATTATTAATAAAGTCCTTAGTAGCCCTAGCAGCTCTATCTAAGATTAAACACCACTATAATAGCTATATATAGTACTCCGGCAAATAGGGCAGCAGCTTTTAAGCTATATTCTAATCTAGACTTAAATAGTAGTAAGAAAGAGGGTTTTAGCACTTATAATACTGCTCCTTAGCAAAATACTATAAAGGGGCGTATTTTTAGTGCCCCTAGTTAATATACTAAGGTATAGTACCCTAGACTTAATAAGCGCCTAGGGTAGATTCCGTTTTTTTATATTAAGGTAATATCTAATATATATATCTAGCTTATATCTAAAATATAACCTAAATATAGCCCTATGGCGAACATTTCCTTATTTATATTCTATTAGAGGAGATTTTTATAAATAGAATTATGCTATTAGGAACACTATAAGTTATAAGCACTATATATCTTTATTATATCCTAAATCTAACTATAATAAAATTTAAATACTAAGTATACTATTTATATTTAGGATTTTTTTTATAAATAGTTACAGAGGATTAATTAAGTATATTAAGTTACATTTTTTAGTAAGATCTCAAATATATTTATATTATAACCTCCTTCTAACCTTAAAATAAAGAAAGGCAAAGACTATATAATTAGGAGTATAAAGCTTAAAGGTTAAAAAGAACTGGAATTGGATAATTTAGATAGTATATTTATCTATTTATTCATATTATATCCTAAATCTAACCTATTTTAGCGGCTTAAAAGACACTTTATAGAGCTATTTATATAAAGGAGGAACTTTAGGCTATATGCCTTATTAGTAAAGTAGTAAAAAAGGCTATAATATATTATAATGGTATAAACTATTATTCTTTTATCTAGGATATATTACTAATATATTTTAGCCCCCCTAGCTAAAAATATACCATTAATAGCTAAAGGTTATAGAAAATAGAAAGCAACTTTAGTAGATTTAGGTATGTTATTATTTATAATCTTATTATATTATAGATCTAACCAGATTATAGAGGAGCCAGTTTAGTAGATGCGCATTATATTCTATTTTAGAATTCTATTAACCCCTAAGGGCAAAATAAGTTTAGGCAGTTTTAATTACTATATAGCTATAATCTAACCTTAATATAGCCTAACCGCACTATAATAATAATAATTATTCATTGCTTAACGTCCGATTTGGATCCCTATTGGGCCCACGCGGACTACTCCTTAAACCGCACTATAATATTTAAGGTTATTAGCAAGTCTAATAAGCAAAAATATTCTTTATATAAGATTAGTGGTAAGAGTAAGTTTGCTAGTTATATTTCTGTTATATTTCTATTATATTTTATATTTTATATTTTATATAAATAGTATACTTATCTAACTGGGCTATATATATCTAGTTTAACAAAGTATACTTATAGTTTTTAATTATATTACTAATATATTACTAATATAACTATAAATAGAATTTTATTTACTAAATACAACGCTACTAGAGATTAAAGATAACTTTAATAATAGGGAGATGTTTAATACTAAGGATAACTACACTATGTAGATTAAATAGGTTAAGGCGTTTATGCATCTTAGATACATACTAGTTATATTTTAGTTATATTATAGGTATAAAATATTACGCGGAATATAGAGTATAGCGTAGAGTATTAGGGTTAGGCTTTCTCTTAGACATTATAATATCTTTATATTTAGGTAATTACTTTAATATAACCTCCGCCCTTTATACTTATAAATATAAAACTTTATATTAACCAAGTTCTTATTTTAATTTTCTAAGCTCTAATTTAATCTTCTAATTTTATAGTTTAATTACTTTTACTTTAGCTTCTATATATAAAACCTGGGCTTTTTACTTACAAATATTTAATTAGAATTATTATAGTATTAACTATTATAAAAATTAAGCTTATTAAGTAATAGTTGTGCAAAGTAAAGACTAGGAGCTACTCTTATATTTTAGATATAGTTAGCTTATAAGCTAGATATATTAAGGATATATCTAGATAATCCTACCTAATAGTAAAATAAACCTAGAAGAGAGTAAAACCTAATTATTATTTAATATTATAATAGAGGAAGCTAAAAGATATTAGCTTTATATCTATATTAAAGCTATAATAAATCTATATGTCTAATTACAGCCCTATTATACTAACCGCGTGCCTACGCGTTCGGTACAGCAGCCACGCGTTTACACGTTAGTGCACCAACCACTTACTTACGCGTCTGGTGCACTTATAAAGCACTAACTAATTAGGGGGAGGCGCATTAGTATATAGACCATATAGTCTGCTTTATACAATTAATAGTTACCATTATCTAAAAGAGCATATAATACTATATATATTTCATGCCCCTAGATCTAACTCACTTGTGCTATTAAGTTAGTACAAACACTAATCAGTAAGCGCGTATAGATTAGCAATCACTCAACACCTCCCCCTAAGCAATACTTAACAGCGACCACCTATTTAGACTCCTAGTACTGTGGTGGTGGACGCGGTCCCTCTCAGATAGGAAGTCACAATGCTGTCTGTCTGTCTGTCGGTCGGTCGGTCGGTCGGTCGGTCGGTCGTCAGTCAT